>SMVB01344233.1_pt1 | contig 12323 bp, 11 predicted proteins | sample 2456461 | NCBI WGS metagenome assembly SMVB01 (sample SAMN11095934, study PRJNA526329) | marine sediment metagenome | biome: Marine sediment; feature: Surficial sediment; material: Deep marine sediment; isolation source: Hadal surficial sediment | place: Pacific Ocean | collected 2014-05 | depth...
AAAATATGGGATGCCCATTTGGTCGATGTCAATGACGACGGGGTGGCTCTCATCTATATCGATGTTCATCTCACCCATGAGGTTACCTCGCCTCAAGCCTTTGCCGGATTACGCGCAGAGGGACGTCCAGTGCGCCGGCGCGATTTAATGATCGCCGTTGCCGATCACGCTATTCCGACTACGGATCGAAATAAACCGGTGGAGGACCCTGCAGCCGCATTGCAACTCGATACGTTGGCAAAGAATACCAAAGACTTTGGCATCGAATATTTCGACGGGTTGGATCCGCGCCAAGGCATTGTGCATGTGATCGGTCCCGAGCAAGGATTGACTCAGCCGGGCATGACCGTCGTGTGCGGCGATAGCCATACCTCGACTCATGGTGCGTTCGGTGCGCTGGCCAACGGCATCGGCACATCGGAAGTCGAGCACGTTATGGCGACGCAGACGCTGATGCAGCGCAAAGCCAAAAACATGCGGGTCACGTTTAAGGGATCCCCCGGGCTGGGCGTGACCGCGAAAGATTATGCGCTGGGCTTTATCGGCAAGTTCGGTACTGCGGTAGGGACCGGCCACGTCATCGAATATACCGGCCATGCCATTAAAGCGTTATCGATGGAAGGCCGCATGACCTTGTGCAACTTAACCATCGAAGCCGGTGCGCGCGCCGGCATGGTCACGCCGGATGACACGACGTTCGACTACATCAAAGGCAAGCCCTACGCGCCCAAGGGGGCGGCCTGGGAAATGGCCATGTCCTATTGGAAAACATTGCATTCGGACGGCGATGCCGTATTCGACAAGAATGTCGTGGTTGACGTCGACAGCCTTGTGCCGTTGTTGACGTGGGGCACGAGCCCCGAAGATGTGGTGCCGATCACGGGAAGCGTGCCGCAATTGTCCGACGCACGGGATGCAAACAAAGCCAAGGCCATGGAACGTTCGCTGGACTATATGGCACTTGAGCCCGGCACCAAAATGACCGACATCAAAATCGACAAAGCATTCATTGGGTCGTGCACGAACAGCCGGATTGAAGATATGCGTGCCGCCGCCGGCATCGCCAAGGGCCGTCGAATTGCCGATCACGTGCAGGCCTTGGCGGTTCCGGGGTCCGGCCTGATCAAGGCCCAAGCGGAACAGGAAGGGCTCGACAAGATCTTTATCGAAGCGGGCTTTGAATGGCGCGAACCGGGCTGTTCCATGTGCCTTGGCATGAATCCCGACCACCTTTTGCCCGGCGAGCGGTGCGCCTCCACCTCGAACCGCAATTTCGAGGGCCGTCAAGGCGTTGGCGGGCGGACCCATTTGATGAGTCCCGTCATGGCCGCCGCCGCTGCCATCAAGGGTCATTTTGCCGATGTCAGAGAGTTTCTTTAAGGGAAGCAGCCGATGGAAAAATTCACCACATTAACCGGCGTGGCGGCGCCGTTTCCCTTGGTCAATGTCGATACCGACATGATCTATCCGGCGCGTTTTTTGACGGCGATCGGCCGCGGCGGCGAGGGTGAGAGATTGTTCTTCGCCATGCGCTTCAACGAAGACGGATCGGAAAAACCGGACTTTGTGCTCAATAAGCCGGCTTATCGCCATGCCAAAATCCTTATCACCGGTGAAAATTTTGGCTGCGGCTCGAGCCGGGAACATGCCCCCTGGGCGTTGCAGGATTTCGGTATTCGGGGATTCATCGGCCCGGCTTTTGCCGACATCTTTTTTAATAATTGTTTTAAGAACGCGCTTTTGCCCATCGTGCTTCCGGAGGAGACCATCGATATATTGATGCGGGATGCGGAAGATCAGTCAGGCGCCACCATGACGATCGATTTGGCAACACAGGACATCACCCGGTCGAACGGTGACAAGATTCCGTTCGAGGTCGATGCCTTTCGCAAACATTGTCTGCTGAACGGCCTGGACGATATCGGCATGACGTTGGAAAAGGCCGAAAAGATCAAGGCGTTTGAGGAAAAACGCGCCCTGGCGACGCCATGGCTGGCGTCACTCATCAACAAATAATCCGATTCGAAGTGGCATTATAGATGTCGCCCGTTGACGGCACAGGACACTAAATCATGACCGGCAACCGATCTCTATTACTTTTGCCCGGAGACTATATCGGTACCGAAGTGGTGGCCGAGGCCCGGCGCGTGGTGGAATGGTTCGGTACCCGCTTGTCGATTTCTTTCGACATTGACCAAGCATTGATCGGCGGCAGCGCCTATGACGTACATCAGGTACCGGTGACCGATGAAACGATCGAACGGGCCAAGCAAGCGGATGCCGTGCTTTTAGGCGCCATTGACGGCCCCAAATGGGAAAAAGTTCCGTTTGAGTTGCAGCCGCCTCGCGGTCTGTTAAGGCTCAGAAAAGAAATGGGGCTGTTCGCCAATTTGCGTCCGGCCATTTGCTTTGACACATTGACCAATGCATCGACCTTGAAGCCGGAAGTGGTGAGCGGTCTCGACATCTTGATCGTGCGTGAGCTCATTGGCGGTATTTATTTCGGCGAACCTCGCGGCATTGAAACCCTGAGCGATGGTCAGCGGCGCGGCGTCAACACGCAAGTTTACACCACCCACGAAATCGAACGCATTGCCCATGTCGGTTTTGATATGGCGAAGAAACGGCGCGGTAAAGTGACGTCGGTCGATAAGGCCAATGCCATGGAGGCTGGGCTGTTGTGGCGCGAGGTGGTCCAGGAGGTTCACGACAGGGATTATCCCGATGTCCAGCTCGAGCATATGTTCGTCGACAATTGCGCCATGCAGCTGGTCAGCGCGCCCAAGCAATTCGATGTGATTCTGACCGATAATCTGTTCGGTGATATCTTATCCGACGAAGCCGCCATGTTGACCGGATCTATCGGTATGTTGCCGTCGGCCGCGTTGGGCGCGGCAGCGGGCGACGGCAAGTCCCGCGCATTATATGAGCCGGTTCATGGCTCGGCGCCCGACATTGCGGGTCAGAATATCGCCAACCCAATCGCCACGATTTTGAGCTTCGTTATGGCGCTTCGCCATTCCTTCGATTTGCACAAAGAGGCGGACCTGGTTGACGCCGCCATCAATAATGTATTGGCGAGCGGGCTTAGGACGCGCGATATTATGCAAGACGGCAATACGGAATTGTCGACCCAAGAAATGGGCGCTGCCATTATCGCTGAACTTGACAAACTCACCGCGTGAAGGAATGACCTCTTCGGAGAACTGAGTATGGGCTACAAAGTCGTCGTCGTCGGGGCCACAGGCAGTGTGGGCCGGGAAATGCTGAACATTCTGGCGGAACGTGAGTTTCCGGCGGATGACGTGGTAGCGCTTGCCTCGCGACGGAGCTTAGGCAAGGAAGTTTCTTATGGTGACAATACGCTGAAAGCCCAGGTGCTCGAACATTTCGATTTCAAGGGGATCGATATTGCGCTCTTTTCGGCCGGTTCATCCGTGTCCAAACAATGGGCTTTGAAGGTTGCGGCCCAAGGGGCCGTGGTGATCGACAATTCGAGCTTCTTCCGCATGCATCCCGACGTGCCGCTCATCGTGCCGGAGGTCAATGGGGAGGCGCTGGCCGGCTACACCAAAAAGAACATTATCGCCAATCCCAATTGCTCGACGGTGCAATTGGTAGTGGCGCTCAAACCTTTGCACGATCGCGCGCGTATCAAGCGCGTTGTGGTATCGACCTATCAATCGGTCTCCGGCGCGGGCAATGGCGGCATAGAAGAATAATGGAGCCAAACCCGCGCCATCTTCGTGAATGATCCGATCAAGAACGAAAAATTTACCAAGCAGATAGCGTTTAACGTGATCCCGCATATTGACGATTTCATAGAAGGTGGCATCACCAAGGAAGAATGGAAGATGGTGGCCGAGACCAAGAAGATTCTCGATCCCAAAATAAAGCTCACGGCGACATGTGTGCGCGTGCCGGTCTTTGTCGGGCATTCGGAAGCGGTCAACATAGAATTCGAGAGTTTCTTAAGTGACGACGACGCCCGCGATATTTTGCGCGAGGCGCCGGGCTGTCTGGTGGTCGACAAGCGCGAAGATGAAGGCTATGTCACGCCGATCGAATGCGTCGGCGAATATGCCACCTATATCAGCCGCATTCGCAATGACCCGACCATCGACAATGGGCTCGATTTATGGGTGGTGTCGGACAATTTGCGCAAAGGCGCCGCCCTCAATGCAGTTCAAATCGCCGAGCTGTTGGTCAATCGGTATCTCAGCAAGGCGGCGTGAACCAACATGCCGTGGGGGCGCGGCGGTGGCCGCTCGTTTCGGGTCCGTAATAATTGGGAGTTTGCCCCTATGAGCGAAGTGCCAACCAGGGAAAAAGCATGAGTGGCGCCCATCGTCCCCGTCGCAGTGTTCTTTACATGCCCGGTTCCAATGCCCGCGCGCTGGAAAAGGCACAAACCTTAGCCGCCGATGCCCTGGTTATCGATTTGGAAGATGCGGTTGCGGTAGAGGCCAAAGAGTTGGCACGGGAACAAGCCTGCGCCGCGGTGCGCGACCGCCGCTTCGGTAAGCGGGAAGTGATCGTCCGCGTCAATTCTCTCGATTCACCCTGGGGTCTCGACGACGTGCGCGCCGTGTCCGACGCGGCGCCGGACGCCATTTTGGTGCCGAAAATCGATGATCCTCAATCGCTCAAACGATTCGAAGCCCTGATGAACGATCACGGCGCCGGTCCCGACGTGGCGGTTTGGGCCATGATGGAAACCGCCCGCGCCATTTTAAATGCACAACAGATTGCCGCTACGGCCGTAGAGCCCGGCTCCCGACTTACCGCTTGGGTGGTCGGCACCCACGATCTGGCCAAGGACCTCAAATGCGCCATCAAACCGGGCAGGGAAGCGCTGCTGACGTCACTTAGTCTATGCGTCGTTGCGGCGCGCGCTTATGGCATTGCCATCATCGACAGCATTTATACCGGAATTAAGGACAGGACCGGCTTCATGGAAGAATGCGAACAGGGCGCCGCCATGGGCTTTGATGGCAAGACGTTGATTCATCCCAGTCAGATCGACCCGTGCAATCGCATCTTTGCCCCTTCAAAGAACGACATTGCCTGGGCGCGCAAAGTGATCGCCGCCTTCGAATTGCCTGAAAACCGGAACAAGGGCGCCATACAGCTCGACGGAAAAATGGTCGAACGTCTGCATGCAGAGCAAGCGGAACGCTTGGTCGCCATTGCCGACACCATCGCCGAATTGGCCGCCGCCGAATGATCCCCCACGCACGTGCTGCTCGCGACCGTTGTCGACGTCTGCGGGCGTTCGACGGTCCCTCTCAGGCCCGATTCCCAGATGGCATACCGGGCTTGAGCCCATAGCGCTTCAATGCCATAAACGGGGCCGCCGCATCATCTATTGGTGATTTTCCATGGCTGAGGACATCATGCCGTCACGTCCCTTGTCGCCCCATCTTCAAGTTTACCGCTGGCCGGCGGCCATGCTGACGTCCATTATCCATCGCGCCACCGGTTTGGCGCTTTATGGCGGGACATTATTCCTGACCTGGTGGCTGATTGCCGCGGCGACCGGCCCCGATGCTTATGCCGCGTTCCAAAGCATCGCGGGCCTATGGATCGGCAAGCTCGTGCTGATCGGGTTCAGTTGGTCGCTGATCTATCACCTGCTCAACGGCGTTCGGCATTTGCACTGGGACGCGGGCCTTGGCTTTGACAATGAACGGGTCGAGCGCTCGAGTTGGATCGTGATTGCCGCCTCGGTCCTATTGACCCTCATCATCTGGCTATTGGCGTAACGGGAGGCCGGCACCATGAGCATTCGAACGCCGCTCGCCCGGGTCCGCGGGCTGGGATCGGCCAAACAAGGGGTCAGGCATTTCTGGCATCAACGGGTCACCGCCTTAGCGCTGATCCCCCTGGTCATTTGGTTCGTTTGGGCACTGACCAGCCATGTGGGTGCTGATTACCAAACCGTGCGCGCTTGGTTGAGCGCACCGCTCACCACCATCTTGATGCTTTTTTTGATTATCGCCTGTTTCTATCACATGCGGTTGGGCGTGCAGGTGGTGATCGAGGATTACATTCATTCCGAGCCGGGCCGCCTCGCCCTTCTGGTGCTCAACAGCTTTGTCGCCTACGGGCTTGGCATTGCCTGCATCTTTGCCGTCTTGAAAATATCATTGGGATCATAAATAAGCATGGCCGCGACAAACGCTTATGCGATTACGGATCATACGTTCGATGTGGTGGTGGTAGGCGCCGGCGGTGCGGGCTTGCGCGCCACCATGGGCGCGGCACAAGCGGGCCTACGGACCGCTTGCATCACCAAGGTGTTTCCCACCCGTTCTCATACGGTCGCCGCCCAAGGCGGAATTTCCGCCTCGCTTGGCAATATGGGCGAAGATGATTGGCGCTGGCATATGTATGACACGGTCAAAGGCGCCGATTGGTTGGGCGACCAAGATGCCATCGAATATTTGTGCAAGGAGGCGCCCGCCGCGGTCTATGAGCTGGAACATTTCGGCGTGCCGTTTTCCCGCACCGAAGACGGCAAGATTTATCAACGGGCCTTCGGCGGCATGACGTCCAATTACGGCGAAGGCATCGTGCAGCGCACCTGTGCCGCCGCCGACCGCACCGGTCACGCCATGCTGCATACGCTTTACGGGCAATCGCTGCGCTACGACGCCCTATTCTTTATCGAATTTTTCGTGCTCGATTTGATTATGGAGGACGGCGTGTGCCGCGGTGTCATGGCATGGAATCTGGACGACGGCACCATTCATCGGTTTCGCGGACAAAAGACCATCCTGGCAACGGGCGGTTATGGCCGTGCGTATTTTTCCTGCACCTCGGCCCATACCTGCACCGGCGACGGTAACGGCATGGTGTTGCGCGCCGGTCTGCCGCTGCAGGATATGGAATTCGTTCAGTTCCACCCCACCGGCATTTACGGCGCGGGCATGTTGATCACCGAAGGCGCGCGCGGCGAAGGCGGCTATCTGGTGAATTCGGAAGGCGAGCGGTTTATGGAGCGTTATGCCCCAAGCGCCAAAGATCTCGCCTCGCGCGATGTGGTCAGCCGGTCCATGACCATGGAGATTCGCGAAGGACGCGGCGTCGGGCCCGAAAAAGATCATCTCTACCTTCATCTGGATCATCTGGATCCGGATGTGGTGGCCGAACGGCTGCCGGGCATTTCCGAATCGGCGCGCATTTTTGCCGGTGTCGATGTGTCGAAGGAGCCGATTCCGGTTCTGCCCACGGTGCATTACAATATGGGCGGTATTCCCACTAATCATCACGGCGAAATGATCATTCGCGACGGCGACGATCCCGACAAACTGGTGCCCGGTCTCATGGCGATTGGCGAAGCGGCCAGCGTGTCGGTTCACGGCGCCAATCGTTTGGGCTCGAATTCATTGATCGATCTGGTGGTGTTTGGGCGGGCGGCGGCACTGCGCTGCGCCGAGACATTGGAAGCGGACGCCAAGCAACCGGATCTGCCAACGGATGCCGGTGACGATTGTTTGGCGCGGCTCGATCGTTTTCGCCATGCCAAAGGCGATATACCGACCGCCGAGCTGAGACTGCGCATGCAGCGGGTCATGCAAAACAATTGTGCGGTATTCCGCACCGGCGAGATATTGGCCGAGGGCAAGGATCTGATTGCCGAGGTCTATGACGCCATGCCGGATATCGCGGTGAGCGATCGGTCGATGATTTGGAATTCCGATTTGGTGGAAACTTATGAATTCGACAATCTCATCCGCCAGTCTATTGTCACCATGAATGCCGCCGCGAACCGGACCGAAAGCCGCGGCGCCCACGCCCGCGAAGACTATCCGGACCGCGATGATAAAAACTGGATGAAACATTCGCTCGCCTGGGTCGATGAAGCCGGCCTGGTGCGGCTCGATGACCGGCCGGTCCACGCCTATACGCTGACCGACGAGATAAGCTATATCGAACCCAAGAAACGGGTGTATTGAGGGTGCGGCAAAGGAACGGAGGCAAAAGGACAAGCGAATGGTCGAACTGAGACTACCGAAAAATTCGCGGGTTAAAAAAGGCAAGCACTGGCCCGCGCCCGACAATAAGGACGGCAACCGCCCGCCGCGCACCCGCACCTATCGGGTCTATCGGTGGAGCCCGGACGACAGCGACAACCCGTGCCTCGACACTTATGAAGTGGATCTCGACACGTGCGGCCCCATGGTGTTGGACGGGCTCATTAAGATCAAAAACGAAATCGATCCCACACTGACGTTTAGGCGGTCGTGTCGCGAAGGCGTGTGCGGCTCGTGCGCCATGAATGTGGACGGCAGCAACACGCTCGCCTGCACCAAAGCCATGGATGAGATCAAAGGCGACGTCAAAATCTATCCCCTGCCCCATACCCAAGTGGTTAAGGATTTGGTGTCGGACCTGACGAATTTTTATGCGCAATATGCCTCTATCGAGCCGTGGCTCCATACGGATACGCCCGCACCGGAAAAGGAATGGCGGCAAAGCGAGGAAGATCGCGCCAAGCTCGACGGCCTTTACGAATGCGTCATGTGTGCGTGTTGTTCCACTGCTTGCCCCAGCTATTGGTGGAATTCAGAACGCTATTTGGGCCCGGCCGTTTTGCTTCAGGCCTATCGTTGGCTGATTGACAGCCGCGATGAAGCAGCCGGCGAACGGCTCGACAATTTGGAAGACCCGTTCCGGCTTTATCGCTGTCACACCATCATGAACTGCGCCAATACCTGCCCCAAAGGGTTGAACCCGGCCAAAGCCATCGCCAAAATCAAAAAAATGATGGTTGCGCGGGAAGTTTAAGGGCAGTGGATCACGTCCGGCGATGACAGTTTTGGTTCCGGCGCCAGCCTAACCCACCACGCTTTTGAAGGTTACCCCTTCCAACCAATCCGGGTACGGAAGGTTCTTCGATTTGAGGAAAGCCGGGTTCCACATTTTGGACATATAGCGATGGCCCCCGTCGGCAAGAATGGTGACGATGGTATGTCCCGGTCCTAATTCCCGCGCCAGGCGTACCGCGCCGGCAAGATTGATGCCGGTCGACAGGCCCATGCACAGCCCGTCTTTTTTCAGCAAATCGAATGTGATGGGCAACGCCTCTTCGTCGGGCACCTGAAATGCCATGTCGATGGGCGCGTCTTCCAAATTTTTTGTAATGCGGCCCTGGCCGATCCCCTCGCTGATGGATGTGCCTTCGGATTTCAATTCGCCGATCGTGTAATAACTGTACAGGGCGGCGCCCATGGGATCGGCCACGGCAATCTTGATATCGGAATTGCGTTCCTTGAGCGCCATGGCGACGCCGGCCAGGGTGCCGCCGGTCCCCACCGAACAGACGAAGCCGTCCACCTTGCCGTTGGTCTGCTGCCAAATCTCGGGCCCGGTTGTCTGGATGTGAGCGTAGCGATTGGCCGTGTTGTCGAATTGATTGGCCCAGATCGCCCCTTTGGAGTCGACTTGGTCCAATTCCTTGGCCAGGCGCTCCGACACATGTACGTAATTATTGGGGTCCTTATAGGGCACCGCCGGGACCTCTTTCACCTCGGCCCCACACAGGCGCAGCATGTCTTTTTTCTCTTCCGACTGGTTGTCCGGAATCACGATCACCGTGCGGTAACCCCGTGCATTGCCCACAAGGGCCAGACCGATGCCCGTATTGCCCGCGGTGCCTTCCACCACCACGCCGCCGGGGCGCAGTTCGCCGCGCTTTTCCGCATCTTCAATGATAAACAGAGCGGCCCGGTCCTTAACCGATCCCCCGGGGTTCAAAAACTCCGCTTTTCCGAGTATTTCGCAGCCCGTCTCTTGCGACAGCCGATCCAGGCGGATCAAGGGGGTATTGCCTATGGCGCGGGTGAAACCGTCGCGGATGTCCATACATTTTCTCCGGGAATTCGCGCTTTTTCGCCCACGTTTTGGCCAAATCTCGCGACTTGTGTTGATCCCCTACCTACTGTTCCTATATGGGGGTTTCAAGGTAAGCTTTGTGAGGCGGGCGCGAGGGCCCTCAAAGACGTTCATGAAACGCATATACGATCACTTATACGATGAAATCCACTCTTATGTGGACCGAGACCCCGCAGTGCGCTCGCTCTGGGAGGTTTTTTTCACCTATCCGGGTTTTCACGCGGTGCTATGGCACCAGTTGGCCCACTGGCTTCATGGCCACCGGCTTTATTTCATCGCGCGGGTGATCAGTGCGCTTGGCCGTTGGCTGACGGGTATTGACATTCATCCCGGCGCCCAAATCGGCCGTCGCCTGTTTATCGACCACGGCACCGGCGTGGTGATCGGCGAAACCACAATCATCGGCGATGACGTGACGCTCTATCAGGGGGTCACTTTGGGCGGCACCACCCTGGAGAAGGGTAAACGCCATCCCACTTTGGAGGATGGCGTGATCATCGGCTCCGGGGCGCAAGTCTTGGGACCGTTCACCGTGGGCGCCAATGCCCGCATCGGCGCCAATTCGGTGGTGCTCAAAGAAGTGCCGCCGTGTGCCACGGTCATCGGTATTCCCGGTCGCGTGGTGCGGACCGGCAAGTTGCGCGACGGCAAATGTTTTGACGCTTACGGAACCCCGGTCAAGGATTTCGACGACGCAACGGCGGCGCTGGACACGGAGCTCAAGCGGGATTTTGAAATCCTCAAAGGACAAATCGCAGAACTCGAGGCGCGCATAGAAAAATTGAGCCGCACGCGCGAGGACGAAGACGCCTAGGGTCCTTCCGGTTTTGATAGAATCAAAACCGGACCCTAAGGTGTTGTTTTGTCGTGTTTCCGGACGGAAAACCGGTATCCACTTTTCCTGGAAACACTCTAAGTCGCCATCCCGTTCCTTTAAAAATCAGATCGTGCCCGCGCTTCATGTCGGGCGCGACGGCGCCTCGATGGTTGGCGCCGCGTTGGGATCGAGCGGCACGATTTTGTTGTCCACATCGGTCGGTCCCACCACATTGTTGAGGAACGACTTCAACCGGACAAAACGCAAGATCCCCTCGGACCCGAAACGTGTGCCGCCCAAGCCCGAAAAGCCGAAGGATTCATTGGGCACGTCATTGACAAAGGCAGTGAGCGACCCGTCATTGATGCTGATGGCGCCGGCATTCATGCGCCGCGCCACGGCCATGGCTTCCTCTGCGGAGCCGGCAAACACCGATCCGCTCAGGCCATAGATCGTATCATTGGCCAGTGCGATGGCTTCATCGACGGTTTTGAATTTCATGATGGGGATGACCGGTCCAAAGGTTTCCTCCGTCATCACCTTCATGTCGTGATTGACATGGGTCAGCACGGTGGGCTCGATCCATTTTCCGCCTTTTTCGATGATCTTGCCGCCGGTTAAAATCTTGGCGCCTTTGGCCACCGCATCATCCAAATGATCTTGAATGATGCTCGCTTGTTTTTCGAAAATCAGCGGGCCCAAGTGACCCTGTTCCAACCGATCAATGTTGAGGGTTACCCCTTTGGCTTTTTCCACCACTTTGTCGACGAATTCATCGTGGATCGAGTCCGCCACATAGATGCGTTCCAGAGACTGGCAGGCCTGGCCCGTGGCCCCCACGGAGGCGCGCAAAACGCACGAGGTGGCCGCTTCCATATTGGCGCTTTCTAGCACAATGGCCGGGTCCTTGCCGCCCAGTTCGAGAAACGCCGGGATAAAATTGCGCGCGGCGGCTTCCCCCACAATACGCCCGGTGCGCACGCTGCCGGTAAACACGACCAAGTCCACGTGATTGATCAATTCGGCACCGGTTTCGCCCGGCCCCATGACAAAATCAAAAACCTCGGCCAGTTTCGGAACCTGCGCCAGGGCGGCCCGGACGGGTTCGACGAAGCGCGGGTTCACTTCGCTCGGTTTGGCCACAACCGCCGACCCTGCCAACAAGGCCGGCACCGAGTCGAACATGATCAGGAGGAACGGAAAGTTCCACGGGCCGATACAACCGACCACTTCATAGGGCACCCATTGGCCGCTGCCTTCGATACCGGGCAACATGGCGGGCCGCGGTGCCGGGTCGACCAGCATCTTACGCGCGTCACCGGCCATGCGCTCGACCAGGGGCGTAAGATAAGCCACTTCGTATTCGGCGATGGCGGCGCGCGCCTCGTCGGTTTTGAGTGCGCCGGCGATGGCGGCGAAATTTTCGGTCACCGCGGCGGCAAATTCCTGCAGCACCGCAATGCGTCCCTCCACGCCTAAGGCGGCCCATTCCGCTTGGCCGCTGCGCACCCGCGCGCAGGTTTCGCGGACTTGGTCGGCCGTGGCTTGGGTGAATTCGTAATCATATTCGCCGGTATAGGCGTTGCGTACCGAAATGACCGTCATG
>SMVB01104730.1_pt1 | contig 12322 bp, 13 predicted proteins | sample 2456461 | NCBI WGS metagenome assembly SMVB01 (sample SAMN11095934, study PRJNA526329) | marine sediment metagenome | biome: Marine sediment; feature: Surficial sediment; material: Deep marine sediment; isolation source: Hadal surficial sediment | place: Pacific Ocean | collected 2014-05 | depth...
CCTCCGAATGGGGTCACGGACCGCGCGGTATCGACATCGACAAGAACGGCATTCTGTGGACGGCGCTCGGGGGTAGTGGGCACATCGCAAGCTTCGATCGCAGTAAGTGCAAGGTGTTGAAGGGTCCGACGGCTACCGGCCAGCATTGTCCGGAAGGCTGGACGTTACATGCAACACCGGGTCCGCAAATGAAGGGGGTGGCGTCCGCCGGCAGCGCAGACTTTCATTACTACATCTGGGTCGACCAGTTCAACACGCTCGGTCTCGGCGCCAACGTGCCTATCGCCAACGGCACGACATCGGATTCGCTGATCGCATGGCTGCCCGAAACATCCGAAATGATCACCCTGCGAGTACCCTACCCACTCGGCTTCTACACTCGAGGTCTGGATGGGCGAATCGACGATCCGGACGCCGGCTGGAAAGGGCGTGGAGTATGGGCCAGCAACAACACGGTCGTACCCTGGCACAACGAAGGCGGCAGAGGGATGACGAGTGAAATCGTGCGGTTTCAGATCCGGCCGAACCCGCTGGCGGACTAGAATATTCCGTCACGAGAAAGTACCGGGGCGAGGACAGTTTTTCGCTCTTTTGAGGCGCTTAAGTGGCGCTACACAACGAAAAAGAGCGCAAAACTGGACCGCTGTGGTGCTTTCGTCGCAGGAATCTTTTCTACCGCGAAGACTCCCAGCCCGGATATTGCGCAGCAACCGGCCAATCCCACAAGCGCAAATCGAGCACCCGCGCGGCGGCAGGTGTGATTTGTGGTCGGGTCCCGGGTTGGGGAGTGGTGATCACACAGCTTGCGCCATTACCCGCTGACAAAAAGAACGCAAGGTGGGGCCACGATCATTCATTGCAGAAATACCAGGACGTAGACGGTAGCCAAGGCGATTTGCAGCGCGGCGAAGGGGATAGCCAGCTTCACAAAACCCATGAACGACAGAGCCAGGCCGTTTTTATGCATAATGGTCACGGCAACCAGCGTCGACGCCGAGCCGATCGGCGTTAGATTACCCCCGAGGTTGGCACCAAACACGACCGACCACCACAGCGGATCGGTCGAAACCGTTCCTTGAGCCTGAAGAATTTTCGCCAGCATTGCCGACAACGGGATGTTGTCTGTCACCGAACTGAACGCGGCGGCGGAAACGAGGATCACCCCGGTTCCCGCGCCGTGACCTACCGTATCATTGAGGCTGATGACCTTGGCAAGACCGACACCGATCAAATCGAGTACCTGGGCGTGTTCCATGACGTTGATCACGATAAACAGGGCGGCAAAAAACCCCAGTAGATCCCAGTCGATCGTTCGATAAAACTGATCGACCGTCGACTTGTAGCGCAGCAGCATGATGGTCGCAAAAGCAAGCGCCACGAAGCTCATACCGAGGTCCTGGACAACCGGTACCACCGAAGCCGTCGCGATTGCCACAATGAATAGAATCAACATGATCGCGCCGAACCAGAAAAAACCGTCGCTTTCGATCCCGTCATTTTCATCAAATCCACTCACGAGTATCCGCGCTTCGTTTTTCTCCTCGACGCTGACCAGATTGGCAATACCGAACATTCTGGCTCCCAGCATGATCGTGAGAATCGTCGCCACCACGACAAATGGCGCAGACTTGACGAAAAAGGTCACGAAGCTGATTCCCGCGGCGTTCCCCACGATGATGTTAGGTACCGAACTGATCAAAGTCAGCAGCCCGCCGATGTTCGTCAACAACGCTTCAATCAGCAGAAAACCGAGCATCAAATTGACCCGGCCGAGCTTCTTGAGCGATACGCCGGTGAGTGACCCGACGATGATCATCGCGGTCACGTTGTTGAGCACGGCGGAAAATATCACCGTCATCAACCCGTAAAACCACAACAACTTGCGGGGGTCTCCGTGCGAGGCTTTGGTGAGCTTGATGGCAATCCAGGTAAAGAGTCCTGACTTGGAAGTGATATCGATAAACAGGCTCGCACCAAAAATCAGGGCAATAACCCCCCAGTCGATCGCGGGGATATACACGGGCAGTTCGACGATATGGCCCTGGCCCGAATCGAAGGGCGGCAGCATGACCAGGAATTTATGATCGACGTACTCGTAGAGGTGGAACACGTTTGCCAGAAACAGACAAAAAAGTGCAAAAACGCCAGCAATGATGGATTTTTTTGCATGAATTTTATCTTCGAATGCGAGACACGCGATGAGTCCGACCAGCAACGCGGCAAAGATAAGGGTTGTCTCCAACGGCACGGCATGGATATCAGTCATAAAAAATTTGTCCGGTCACAACATCAACAAGGGAATCTGGCGCAACTCCACCGCCAACGCATAGGCCATACCCTGCATGGCAAGCTGATGTTCATCTTTGGTATTGAGCACCAGCAAGTCTACCTCGTGTTGCTCGATCAACTGTTTGTACTCTGAAAGATGGTGTCCGAACGTAACAAGGTGTTGGATCTGCACTCGCGCATCGGCTCGCGCAAGAACTTCGATACAACCATCGATGTAATCTTGCGGTTCCTTCATCAGCCGTTCCAGAACGTCCTCACGGGCTCCCTCGGTATCAATAGTGGAAATTTTCGATATGACCTCCATGTAACGATCGAATGTAGCCTGGTCTTCCACGTGAGTCAGCCACAAGGTCTGGTTTTCCTCGGTAAATCGAACTGCCATGTTCACCAGCAGGTGATCGCCGGTCAAGTGACTCGCGATGGCCATGACCATGTCGGTATTCTCGAGCGCGTGCTTAGCGGTTCGTTCCGCCTCGGGGTGTGGCAGCAGCAGCACCGGAATATCGGTATGCTGAGTCAGCAGATCAACATGAGTGCCCAGACTATAAGGCCACTTCCAGGCGGTGCTATGCAGGTTGCGGTAGGTGCAGATGATATCCGGAGCCGCCGATTCGACCAGCGCCATGAGTTCGCCCGCCGTCTGAAATTCAGACCCGCTCACGTCCCGCCAGTGAATCGATTCATCCTCGCTGATGACGCTCAAGAACTGGCGGACTCGATCGCCGAATAACCTCGCTTCCAACTCGGCAAGATCGGTAATGACGAGAACCGATTCGATGTTGACCCGCTCGTAGACAAAAACTTCGCGGGAAGCAGCGCGGAACATGCTCTCGAATTGATCCACATGAGTCATGGTTTTTCCTCCCCAGACGAGCGATTGGAATTGTCCCCGATAGCGATACCGACAACAATACGCCATTCACCCTCAGATCGCGTTGGAGACACTGGCCGATGAAATGGGAAGACATCGAAAATGCCCACATCCGGGACATCGCCGACAGGCTGAGCGAGCGGGCGCAGGCCCTGGAGGAGGCGATCGCGCCATTGACGGTTGAAGACGACTGGCAGGAAGACCTCCAGGTCCATGGCCTGGCATTCATAGAAGCCATGGTGTTGCGTATTTACGCAATCGCCCAGGATCTTGAGGCTTCTCTGGATGAGGGCCGTGACTCCTATGACGAGGTAGAGGAGGAAGATGGCTAGTCCTGTTTCCCCGAGTTTCAGTTCTAGTGACATAGCTACTCAGCTTCGGCTCAAATTCCCAGGTCTTTGAGGTTGTAATCTTTGATCAATTTACGCGTTTGCGCGTTCCAGCGAAACTCTTCTTCCAGACCCGCAAACGGCTGGTATGTGTATCGCGGCTCATCAGGATAATGTTGCTGGCGCGCGTCAATTGCCACCGCAATGAGGCTAGCACGTTCGTGGATACGCGCCTCGTCGTATACAACCTCTTTACCGGAACCGAGTACTCCCTTCGCACCCAATACCGAGGATCGGCGGTGAAAGCCGAATGTCAGCGACACTCTGCGATCAAGCGAGGTGTTGGCAAACGAACCGTGTAATGCCTGGCGGTTGGTGATCGTCACATCACCAGCTTCACAAAAAAGCGGCACGGCTTCGCTCAACTGCTCCGATCCATGGTTGGCCGCAACCATCGCCTTGACATCGACCTTGCCCAGCTTGTGAGTGCCAGGCACCACCCAGAGACAATTACCCAGCGTGCTGGGATAGAGCTGCACCTGAAAATTGAAGCCGTGAATGCCTTCATCCCAGTCGGGGGAATCCCAGTGGGTAAGACCATCCTGATGCCAGGCCACCGATCCGCCGAGACCCGGCTGTTTCAGGAAAATCGCATCGTTGAACGGGGTGAAGTCGGCGCCATTGATGCTTTCTGCCACTGCCAGCAATTGCGGATGACCATACAATCTGAGCCCCGCATCCATGGTCTGGCACATACCGAACATCATGTAGATGACGTCGTCTGGCGCGTTCTCGGGAGGAACAGGCTCCGTCATCTTCACCGGATGGCGACCGCCGTTGAGGGTCGTACCACCCACGGGGTCGCTCAACGGCGCCACCCAGATATAGGTATCGCGCGCAAATTCCAGGCCCAGCGCCCTTCGCCCCCTGGCATCTACCTCGGATCCGGGACTTGCTGGTGCGCGCTGAAGCATGTTGGCGATACCGTCACGCAACTCGCCAAGTTCGCTTGCATCGATAACCCCTTCCAGCACGTAAAATCCATGGTGGCGGTACGCATCCAGAATTTCCGGATGAAGCATTCCATTACCGTCAAAGCGGAGGGGGCCCCGGTTGCCGAGGTCCAGTGCGCGCCGTTTACCCTCGTGCGCGTACGCCTCCATACCTGCCAGATGTTCGGCGGCGGTGGGTTCGATTGTCTCAACTGGCTCAGCCATCGTTTTTCCAGGTACCCGGTTGGCGGATGCACCCGACCCTATTGTACGAGATCTGTGACGCTTTTTTAGCTGGAGGAGCCAAGACCCGTGAGTTCGACGGACACGTCCCACAAACGGGCAGCCGCATCGTCATCCTGAGCGGCGGCGCTCGCCTGCTCCTCTTTGCAATCAGAAAAATATTTCCCCGTCACGCCTTCGAGTTCGGGCCGAGTCGCAACGTAGACTTGAGTCGCGGCACCCTGGGCAACCGTCTTGCTGAACGGAAAGAAAAACGGCGCGAGCAGCATCTTGAGGAATGGATTGATGTGCCTGCCAAGGTTGGTCTGAATGATTCCAGGATGTAGCGCGTTTGCCGTGGCGCCATTGCTCAGCCGTTTGGCAAGCAGGCGGGTGAATAACACGTTGGCCAACTTAGACTGACTATAAGCGCGCAACGCGCTGTAGCCGTGTTCGCCCGACAGATTGTCGAACGCGATAGCCGATGCCTGCCGATGGCCTGAACTGCTGACCACGACGATGCGCCCCATGTCCGCGGCTTCGACGCGATCTTTGAGCAGATTGACGAGAAGAAAATGACCGAGATGGTTGGTTGCAAATTGCAGCTCGATACCATCCGCCTGTTCGAGCTTCGGCACCATCATAATCCCGGCGTTGGCAATCAACAGATCGATGGAATGACCCATCTCCCGAATCGCGGCCGCGCAACCGCGGACACTTGTTTTGTCCGTGAGTTCGCAGGCAAGCGGCGTCGTCTCACCGTCCACCGAGTTACACGCCCGGGTCGCCTTGTCCAAGGTTCGCGCGGTGCCGATCACGTGAGCACCGCGCAAAGCCAACACGCGCATCGTCTCCTGGCCGATGCCTGAGTTCACACCGGTGACGACCGCCGTCTTGCCGCTGAGATCGAGACCTTCCGTAACGCTTTCCGCCGTACTCTTACGTCCATAGGTTGCCATGATCTTCCCCCATTGATAGCTTGTTGATCGAATTGTTGTACTTTCACGGATCAATTAGCAAATAGCACCAAGGATCTGCGCATGGCTCGTTCCGAGCACCACCCAAACGGGTTGATTCACTACAATCCGCAACTGAGTCATCGCGGCTACACGCTGTTTTCAGCCGACCGGGACAAAGCGTTCCTGATCGATATGAAAGGTCGCTTTGTTCACCAGTGGCAAAACGATAAAGGTCTTACCAACCCGATACTCTTATCCAACGGTAATCTGATGGCTTTGGCGGCTCCGTCTGAAAGCGTCGAAGGCCAGCGCGGGCTCAACGGCCAATCCGCGGCATGTTACGAGCTGGATTGGCAAAGTAACGTCGTCTGGCAATACGAAGACCCCTGGATACACCACGATTATCAACGACTACCCAACGGCAACACGCTGCTCGTGAAGTGGGTACCACTGCCCAGGGGACTGGTGCGGCAAATAAAGGGCGGTTATCACGAGAAAGACGATGATCCGAAACACATGTTGGGAGATGTGGTCATCGAAGTTACACCTGCAGGCGACATCGTAAAAACCTGGAAATCCTGGGACCATTTCGACCCTGCCACCGAGATCATCTGCCCCCTTGATCATCGAATGGAGTGGAGCCACTGCAATTCTATTTCTCTTACCCCGAAAGGCGATTGGTTGATGAGTTTCCGTCGCATCAGCCTTATCGCGGAAGTCAGCAGAAGAACCGGCAAAATAAAGTGGAAGTGGTCCGGCACCACATCCCACCAGCACGATGTGAACTATTCCAGCGACACGACCATTACCATTTTTGACAATGGGGTGCACCGCAAAGGCATCGAATATTCCCGGGTGCTCGAAATCGATGCGAAAACGAAGAAAATTTTATGGGAATACGCGGACAACCCGCCCTTTTCTTTTTATACGGTGATGGGGGGTAGTGTGGACTTGTTACCCAATGGCAACATGTTGATTTGCGAGACGGCAAAAGGACAGTTTTTCGAAGTGACCCGAGAGAAAAAAGTCGTTTGGGATTATATCAATCCGTTTTTCATCGCCAACCCACGTCTGGGTGGGCGAATCAATATGGTATTCAAGATCCATCGGTATGATGTCGATCATCCTGCGTTGCTGGACAAAAACCTGGATCCCGATCGTTACAAAAATCTAAATCGCCTTTACGCGTGAGGCAAATTCGCGAGTCCCCAGCTCACCGCGTTACTGAGAATCTGTTCGAATTCAGGGGTCTCCCACGCGCCTCGGAATGTTTTTGGGGTAACCCCGCCTGTTGCCGCACTTTCATCCACGAACGGTTGGACGTTGCTGGTGGGTGAGTGACAGTGTCCAAGCGCGAGGTAAGCGACCCTTCCGTTGCCGATGATTTTTTCGTAACCCAGCACCCTGGTTTTCCCATCCGGTTGCAGGGCGGTGTCTTGTTGGTAATAAAACCCGAATCCTGGCGGTGAGGGATCGGCTGGCAATTCGGTGGTCAAGAGTATTTCGGCAGATCCCAGCATCTCGATGAGATAGAGTTCATCATCAACGTCAAAGTGGCTCGGCAGATTGTGAGTCAGCGGATGATTGCGATTGGGCACATCCACTCTAAATCGTCTTATTGGCGGATGGTTTAGAAAAAAACTGCCGAGCGTCTGATGATGTTCCATTTTTACCATCATCCTTCCCGGCCGGTCGGGCATTCGTGCCGCTTTGCCGCCACTGGTGCCATGCAGTGCAAACCAGCGCCCCCCACCTTCCAGCCATCGATTGATCACCGCAAGGGAGGGCTCGTCGGGAAAAGGACCCGCTACGTACGTCATCAACAAGCTGGTGCCATCGAGCCAGTTTGCGACATCGGTGAAGTCATTGGCAACGGTGGTAACGACATCGTCGCGCTCATTCAGCAATTGCAACAGACGCAGGCGCGCGTAGTCCATGTCGTGCCCGGCGGTGGCGCCTCGTGGAAAGCCACCGGTTATCAGATGTACCTGTTTCGGCATGAACTTCTCCCTGAAAAGATTCTTCTAGAAGGGCGCGTCCTGCCCTTCTTCCACATCCACCTCAAAGGCGTTCAGCGTCATCGACACAAAGGTGTAGAAACCGATGGTCATGATCATCTCGACGAGGCCTTGCTCGCCAAACTCATTCACCGCCCGCTGGTAGAGATCCGCCGGCAGCTCATGGTCCTCGTGTAAGGCCCGGCAGACTTCAATGGTGAGCAGTTCGTCGGCGGGCGCTGCCTCGGGTGTGACCTGCTCGAATACCGCGTCGATCACCGCTTGCGAGACACCCCGCTCACGAGCCATGCGCGCATGGGCCACCCATTCGACGTTACTGCGCCAGAATCGCGCTGTGACAACGATGGCAAGCTCCACGATGCGCCGGGAAAGGGTGGTACGTTCCCACACGAAATTGCCGAGACTCACGGCCCGCCGGGCTACCTCGGGGCTTCGAATCCAGGGATCGAACGGGCCGCCAATCTGACCGTGTGCGTCGGGCTGTCGAAACCGCGAGATGCGCTCGAACTGCTCTCTTTGACCTTCGCTAAGCTCATCCGGCGATTTCTTGCTGAGTCGGCTCATGGTGCGCCCCAAGATGGATTCGAAAGACCAAGCATACTGCGTTTCCCACCTCCTACCAGAATAACCCTGCTCGCGCATGCTTGTGTGCGATGATTACCTCAACCCAGGGAGGCACTCATGACCGTCGCAATCAACGGGATCGCCCATATTCAACTTACCGTAAACAACCCGGATCGCTGCATCCCCTTCTGGGAAAAGCTGTGTCACTTTCTGGATATGCAAACGCTCATCAAGGGAGATGGAATTGTCTACTGCATTGGTAGCCGGACGGGAATCCTCGTCCGCGCCGCACCTGCCGATAAGAGTGACAAGCCATTCGACCAGGATACGGCCGGACTGCACCATTTCTGTTTCCGCGCACGCTCGAAAGAGGATGTCGACGAAATTTATCGGTTCGTCACCTCGGAACTCGATGCAAACATCATCCACGGACCGGTTGACGGCAGCCAGTTCGCGCCGGGGTATTACTCGATTCTGTTCGAAGATCCAGACGGGATTCGGGTGGAATTCAACTATGTGCCCGGGCGTGGCCATTTCGGCGAGCAAGGCCGATTGGGTCCGGGGGGTGCCGGACCGGCCGATGGGTATGGTAACGATGGGTTGATGGATAGCAGGTCGTAACAGGGGTCAGCTCAATCCCGCTGCACGTGCCCGTTGTTGCACCAGTGCCAACACAGAATCGATGGTTGGCGTGTCGATCTCAACGAGCCTGGCCAGTTCCTGCACCACGGTAACCAGCGCGTCGATCTCCATCGTTCTGCCCTGCTCCAGATCCTGGAGCATGGATGTCTTATGGGCACCCACCGCGGCTGCGCCGTCGATTCGTCTGTCGACATCCACGGCAAAACGCACGCCAAGCTTTTCCCCGATGGCTTGCGCCTCGATCATCATTTCCCTGGCGATGGCCCTTGTTCCAGGCTCTGTTGCGATGACGTCGAGGGTCGCATGAGTGAGGGCGCTCAACGGATTGAAACTCAAATTTCCCCAGAGTTTGATCCAGATTTCGTTACGTATCTGTGAACGCACGGGCGCCTTGAAACCGGCATCGATAAACACCCGGCTCAACTGTGCACAACGATCGGTCTTCTCTCCACTCGGTTCGCCCAGCGATAACCGTTCACCTTCGAGGTATCGAATGACACCCGGTTGCACGATTTCGCATGTCGGGTAAACCACACAACCAATTGCGCGGGCAGGACCGATCCCATTCCATTGGCGAGCATCGGGGTCGACGCTGGTGAGTTGGTGATTCTCGAATGGCCCCGGCAGACCATAGAAGTACCACCAGGGAATCCCATTCACCGCAGTCACGACAGCGGTGTCTGCGTCGAACAGCCCCAGCATCGAATCCACGACGCCGGGTACCGAGTGTGCTTTGAGCGTGACAATCACATAGTCCTGCGGCCCCACCTCCCTCGGATCATCGGTACACCGGGGATGGACAATCATCTCTTCGTTTGAAGCGATGATCTTGAGGCCGTTTTTCTGCATGGCCGCAAGGTGGGGGCCGCGCGCGATCAGCGTGACCTCCGCTTCCCCCAAAGCGAGTCTGGCTCCGATATATCCACCGATGGCGCCGGCTCCATAGACACAAATGCGCATCAGGTCAGCCCCAGTTTCTCAGCCAGGCCAATCCGCTGGAGCTTGCCCGTAGCACCTTTCGGAATTTCATCCAGGAAGAGCACCGTTTTCGGCACCTTGAAGCGTGCCAGGCGTTCCCCCGCAAAGGCTCGAATCTCCTCTGCGGTGGCTCGTTCACCTTCCCGTAGAACGATCGCTGCAGCCACATCTTCCCCAAGCTTGGGGTGCGGCACGGCAAAAGTGACTACCTGCTGGACGGCGCGATGATCCATCAGTACATCGTCCACTTCTCTCGGAGAAATCTTCTCACCCCCCCGGTTGATGATCTCCTTCAGCCGTCCTGTGATGGTGAGATAACCCTCCTCGTCCATCACACCCTGATCCCCGGTTCGGAACCAACCGTCGCTGAAGTTCTCCTCGTTCGCGTTCGGATTATTCAAATAACCCGATGTGACGTTATCGCCTCGGATAACGATTTCTCCAGGCGCGCCAACTTCGAGTAGATTATTCAGCTCATCCATGATGGCGATCCGGGGCCCGGCACTCATCCCCACCGAGCCGGGTTTTCGTTTCCCTGGAGGCAGCGGATTGCTCGCCATCTGATGCGCGGCTTCGGTCATGCCGTAGGATTCGATCACCGGCACAGCAAATGTTTCTTCCAGAGCGACCATCACCGACGGAGCCAGAGAGGCCGAAGACGAGCGGATGAAACGCAACGCGCTTTTTTCGATGATGCCCCGGTTCCTGTCTGCACGGGCGAGAATTGCCTGATGCATGGTGGGCACTCCGGTGTACCAGGTAGGAGCGGCCTGTTCCAGCGAGGCGAAGAACTTGAGTGGGTTGAATCCAGCCGTGCAGTAAACGCTCGCACCCGCACACAGGCTTGCCAGCGTTGCACCGATCAAACCGTGTATGTGAAAAAGCGGCATGATGTTCAAACACCGGTCGACAAGGGTGAGTTCGAGGGTCTCGCGGATGTTGCCCGCGCTCGTGCAAATATTGGCATGGGTGAGAGGAACAATCTTCGGACGCGAGGTCGTGCCTGAAGTATGGAGCACCATCGCGATATCCTGGTCGGTTGCAGGTTCCGCGGCGGAGGGGTCGAGCCGGTCACCATGGCCGCTCAACTTCAATTCAAAATCGCCCGCCGCGGCCGTTTCCTCAAATCGAAGCTCCATCACAGGGATCTTCTGTGCGTTGGCCACTGCAATTGCGTCCACGTTACTTCCGGCTTCGACAATCAGCGCGTCAACGTTCAGGTCGGAAAGGTAAAATTCGAATTCACTGGCCTGGTAGGCCGGGTTGAGCGGCGCGGCCGTTGCGGCACAAGCAACCGCAACGAAGGCAGTCGCCATCTCCGGTCCATTGGGAAGCACGATGGCCACGCAATCGCCCCGGCCGATGCCACCCTGACGGAGCGTCTTTCCGGTCCGGGTCACCAGGTCGCGGAGGTCCCGGTAGGTCAGGTCCTTTCGATCGGGGGCGGAGATCGCGACGGAATCGTCTCCACCCGTGCTGATTAGGTCGGCCAAGGTCATGGGGTAGTGTAAGAGGGGTCTGCGCACCTTTTCAACGATGGAAAAGTTAACCTGATCCTGCTAATACTTTAGAATGCGGCTTGCCGTCGCAGGTCATAAATCTTCATGAACGTGTACGTCACGAGCTTGTTCGATATGCCGCACTATGTGCGGACCCTCGAACCCAGCCACCTGATTTCGGTCATTCAGCCTGAATATCAACCGAGCACCCCGGCTGAGATCACAGTTGCGAACCACCTGCGAATTCAGGTCCACGACATCTCCGAGTCTACGGATGGCTTGATACACCCCGGCGAAGCGCATATCCGAACGTTGATCGAATACCTGCACGACTGGCAGATGGATGCGCCATTGCTCGTCCACTGTTATGCAGGCATCAGCCGCTCCACCGCCGCCGCGTTGATCGCACACGTGATCAAAAAGGGTGACCCCGAAGGCGCCGCGATCGCCTTGCGCAAAGCAGCCCCTCATGCCAGGCCCAACACCCTGATGGTTGCCCTGGCAGATGACATTCTCGGTCTCGGCGGCCGTTTGATAAAAGCGAAACAGTCCATGGGTGAGGGTGTCATCGGCGAAGACCAGGGACTCGTTGAACTGTCCATCGCCTAGCTGGATTATTCTGTCGCACGGGTTGGTGTGATCTTTCTGAGGAAATCACCCGACTGGCTCACCTGCTCCAGACGCCGTCTGTTGTGGGCGCAGGCCAACACATTGCTATATGGTATGAGCGCTGGTAGCAGAATGGCTGCCGTATCTGTGCTGGGGTACATCATGCTGGTTTTGATGCTGTACGAAGTTACCAGGCTCGCATTGATGGTCTGAACTTGAACTCGACTTGCCGATGGGGCATTTGGGAGGTGGCAGGCTAAATGGTAATGTTGTTGCCTCACCCACACAGTGACTACGCCAAACTTCATGACTGACGTTACCAACTTCGAGATACGCGATCGCGTTGCTTA
>SMVB01054399.1_pt1 | contig 12321 bp, 13 predicted proteins | sample 2456461 | NCBI WGS metagenome assembly SMVB01 (sample SAMN11095934, study PRJNA526329) | marine sediment metagenome | biome: Marine sediment; feature: Surficial sediment; material: Deep marine sediment; isolation source: Hadal surficial sediment | place: Pacific Ocean | collected 2014-05 | depth...
AAAAATCGCTTCGGCGCAGTAAACGAACTCGGTGTCTTTGCCATGACCGAGCAAGGCATGAAGGAAGTTGCCAACCCGTCCGCAATTTTCCTACAACGTGGCGATCTCGACTCACCGGGCAGCGTCGCAACGGTCACCTGGGAAGGCACCCGCCCGTTGCTGGTAGAGATTCAAGCGCTGGTGGACGAAGTACACGGCGACTACCCCAAGCGAGTGGTCGTCGGCCTCGATCAACAGCGCCTTGCCATGCACCTGGCGGTACTGCACCGCCACTGCGATATAGCACTGACCGACCAAGATGTGTTTGCGAACGTGGTTGGCGGGGTGCGCATCAGTGAGACAGGTGCGGATCTCGCGACTTTGCTTGCGGTGCTGTCGTCATACCGCAGCCGCATACTGCCCAAGGATCTCATCGTTTTCGGTGAACTCGGGCTGACCGGCGAAGTGCGTCCGGTGGCCAACGGCCAGCAGCGCCTGGCCGAGGCGCGCAAGCACGGCTTCACCAAAGCCGTGGTGCCGTACGCCAATCTGCCCAAAGAAGCGATCGCCGGCATGGTGGTGCACGGGGTGAAAAGCCTCGCTTCGGCGATAGACGTACTCGACTCCCTGTAAACCCAACCCCGTATGAGCCGATCCACCCGCGAATACGCAGCGTTTCCGGACGCTCCCGCTACCGCGTCAGCGGCTTGTACCGCAGCCGTTTCGGCTCGCCGTCTATGCCTTGTTTGGCCAGCCGCTTCTTGTGGTCAACTTCGTAGTCCGAGAAATTGCCGGCAAACCACTCCACGTGCGAGGCCCCCTCGAACGCCAGGATATGGGTGGCGATGCGATCGAGAAACCAGCGATCGTGGGAGATCACCAGCACGGTCCCGGGAAAGTTGAGGAGCGCTTCTTCCAGCGCGCGCAGGGTCTCGACGTCCAGGTCATTGGTCGGTTCGTCGAGTAACAGGACGTTGCCGCCGCGCCGCAGCAGTTTCGCCAGATGAACCCGGTTGCGCTCACCGCCTGAGAGATCGCCCACGCGTTTCTGCTGATCGGCGCCCTTGAAGTTGAAGCGTGACACGTAGCTGCGCGATGGAATCTCGTAGTTGCCCACCCGGATGATGTCCTGTTCATCCGAGATTTCCTCCCAGACGGTGTGCTCAGCGACCAGCGCATCACGGCTCTGATCGACGTAGGCGAGTTTCACCGTATCGCCGAGCTCGATGGCGCCAGCGTCGGGCTGTTCCTGTCCGGTGAGCATTTTGAAGAACGTAGATTTCCCCGCGCCGTTGGCGCCGATGATTCCAACGATTGCGCCCCGGGGAATACTGACGTCGAGATCATCGATCAAGAGCTTGTCAGCGAATCCTTTGCTGACGTGCTGCGCTTGGATCACCTTCTCTCCCAGGCGCTCTCCGGGCGGAATGTAAAGCTCGGCGGTTTCGTTTCGGCTCTGAGTCTCTTTGGACATAAGCTCTTCGAAGCGTTGCAGCCGGGCCCTGCTTTTGGCCTGGCGCGCCTTGGGGTTCGATCGTACCCAGTCGAGTTCCGATCTGATGGCCCGTTGCCGGGCCTTTTCCTGGGATGCTTCCTGATCGAGACGTTTTTGCTTCGCTTCAAGCCAGGCGCTGTAGTTACCTTCATACGGGATGCCGCGGCCACGATCGAGTTCCAGAATCCAACCGGCTACGTTATCGAGAAAATACCGATCGTGGGTCACTGCAATTACGGTACCCGGGTACTCGCTCAGAAAACGCTCCAGCCAGGCGACGCTTTGCGCGTCAAGGTGGTTGGTGGGCTCATCGAGCAGCAGCATGTCGGGTTGGGACACCAGCAGCGTACACAGTGCCACGCGGCGCTTCTCGCCGCCCGACAGGTGTGTCACGTTCGAATCCCACGGCGGCAGCCGCAGCGCATCGGCGGCGATTTCCAAGGTGCGATCGATGTCCCAGCCGTTGGCTGCATCGATACTGGTTGCCAGCTCCCCCTGCCGTTCCAGCAGCGCGCTCATCTCTTCGTCGCTCATGGGTTCTGCAAACCTGTCCGAGATCTCGTTGTATTCGGTGAGCGCCGCCATGATCTCGCCCATACCCTGCTCGACGTTACCGCGGACCGTGAGCGACTCGTCCAGGCGTGGTTCCTGGGCGAGGAAACCCACGCGGATGCCTTTCTGGGCGCGCGCTTCGCCTTCGAATTCCGTATCGATTCCAGCCATGATGCGCAGCAGGCTCGATTTGCCCGAGCCGTTCAAGCCCAGCACGCCGATCTTCGCGCCCGGGAAAAACGACAGCGAAATGTTTTCCAAGATCGTGCGCTTGGGCGGGACGGTCTTGCTGACCCCCTGCATGGTGTAAACGTACTGGGCTATGACGGTGGTTTCGAGAATCAAGAGCGCGCACGCTACCGAAAACCCCGGCGCGCTTCAACGTGGCCGGCGCTTTGCCGCCACGTGTGAGCCGTTCAACATCATGATGAGCCGATTGCGTACGAGAACCCATGCAGGTGCGGTAAACTGCCGCGGTTCCGATGCACGCCTGCTTGTTTTAGACGGAAGAGATTGAGAAGAGCTGATGTTTGCACTAGACCAGCGCATAGCCGGCTTCGACGACGAAGTCGCCGCGGCCATTGGCGACGAAAACCGTCGCCAGGAAGAGCATATCGAGCTCATTGCCTCGGAGAACTACGCCAGCCCCCGGGTCCTGCAGGCGCAAGGCACGACCTTGACCAACAAGTATGCCGAGGGCTATCCGCACAAGCGCTACTACGGCGGATGCGAATATGTGGATCGGGTCGAGGATCTGGCCGTCGAGCGGGTTAAAGCGCTGTTTGGAGCCCACTATGCGAACGTCCAACCGCACTCCGGATCCCAGGCCAATGCAGCCGCCTACCTCGCGCTGCTGCAGCCCCACGACACCTTATTGGGCATGAGCCTCGATGCGGGCGGTCACCTCACCCATGGCGCCGCACCGAGCTTTTCCGGAAAGATCTACAACGCCGTGCAGTACGGGCTCAACCGTGAAACCGGTGAGCTGGACTACGATCAGATTGAGCGTCTGGCCACCGAGCATCGACCAAAATTGATCATCGGCGGGTTCTCCGCCTACTCGCGCAGGATCAATTGGCAACACCTGCGCGACATCGCCGATTCCGTTGGCGCCTATCTCATGGTGGACATGGCCCACGTTGCTGGATTGGTTGCCGTGGGCCTGTACCCGAACCCGGTCGAAATTGCCGACGTCACCACATCCACCACCCATAAGACCCTGCGCGGTCCCAGGGGCGGCATCATCCTGGCGCGGGAGAATGCCGAGATCGAAAAGAAGCTGAACTCCGCGCTGTTTCCCGGCTCTCAAGGCGGGCCGCTGATGCACGTGATAGCAGCAAAGGCCGTGTGTTTCAAAGAGGCTCAAGGCGAAGAGTTTCGTACTTACCAGGAGCAGGTGATCGCCAACGCCCAGGTCATGGCAGAAGGGTTCCAGTCGCGTGGCTACAAGGTGGTCTCCGGTGGTACCGACAACCACCTGTTTCTGCTCGACCTGATCGACCAGGACATCACCGGCAAGGCGGCCGATGCGGCGCTTGGTCGCGCCAACATCACGGTGAACAAGAACGCGGTGCCCAACGATCCACGCTCACCGTTCGTCACCTCGGGCTTGCGAATCGGAACGCCCGCGGTCACTACACGGGGATTCAAGCAGGGCGAATGCGAGACCCTCACCACCTGGATGTGCGATGTGCTCGACGACATCGACAACGAGAATATGGTGTTGAGCGTTCGCCACAAGGCGTTGGAGCTATGCCGGCAGTTTCCCGTCTACCAGGCCAACGCGGCGTAGTTGTACTCTGACCTTAAGCGGACGGCATCAATACATGCATTGCCCCTTCTGCGGAGCCGACGATACCAAGGTCATCGACTCTCGGTTGGTGGCCGAAGGCGACTCCGTGCGCCGCCGGCGCGAATGCCAAACCTGCGACGAACGCTTTACCACGTTTGAAACTGCTGAGCTTGTGATGCCCCGCATCGTCAAGCGCGATGGCAGCCGCGAACCCTTCAATGAAGACAAGCTGCGCTACGGGTTGCAAAAAGCGCTGGAAAAGCGCCCGGTGAGCATCGAGGAGATGGAGAGCGCCTTGAATAGGATCACGCACCGGCTGAGGGCCACGGGCGAGCGAGAACTGCCGTCGCGGGAGGTTGGCGAGGCGGTCATGTCGGAGTTGCGAACCCTCGACGGGGTCGCCTACGTACGGTTCGCATCGGTATACCGAGACTTTCAGGATGTGAGCGAGTTCGAGGCTGAGATCCAGAAGCTGACCACCGACCAGGAATAGCCACGTTGATGGTGAGCGCCTATGCTAGGCGACCTCACAGGTTCCCCTGCCCGCCATGATTGCCGATTCTGACCTGTTGTATCTGCATAGCTGTGTTGAGCTTGCCGCTCGAGGCATGTACTCCTGCACGCCCAACCCTCGGGTCGGCTGCATTATCGTACGTGAGGGTGAAGTCGTGGGTCGCGGCTGGCACATCCGCGCCGGCGAAGGTCATGCCGAGGTGAACGCCATCGCCGACGCCGAGGCATCCGTTGCCGGGGCGACGGTGTATGTGAGCCTGGAGCCGTGTGCGTTTCATGGCCGCACGCCGCCGTGCACCGAGGCGCTAATTCAAGCCGGGGTCGCGCGAGTGGTAGCTGCCATGACCGATCCCCATCCCAAGGTGGCGGGCCGGGGCTTCGCTGCTCTACAACACGCCGGGATCGCGGTAGACGTGGTTGAGCTTACCCAGGCGCAGACGTTGAACGCAGGATACGTAAAGCGTCTGCAGACGTCGCGGCCGCTGGTGCGGTTGAAGACCGCGATATCGCTGGACGGTCGCAGCGCCATGGCGTCCGGAGAGAGCCAGTGGATTACGGGTACCGCCGCGCGTGCCGACGTTCAGGCCTGGCGTGCCCGCAGCTGTGCGATCTTGAGCGGTTCGGGAACGCTCTTGGCCGATGATGCGAAACTCACAGTACGTGATGATCGCTTCGCGGTAGAGGGCCATATTCGTCAGCCCTTGCGAGTGATTACAGACTCGCAGCTTCAGCTCACGGCTTCTGCCGCGGTCTTCTCCGGGCCCGGACAGACGCTGCTGGTGCACGTACCGGGCGCCGTACCCCGGGTAGCCGGGGTAGAGCACCTCGCCATCGGCACCCCGGGCGGCAAGGTGGATCTCGCTGCTCTGCTTGACGAGCTCGGTGCTCGTGGTTGCAACGAGCTGCTGGTGGAAGCAGGCGCCGGGCTCCTGGGAGCGCTCCTCGAAGCCGACCTGTGGGATGAGCTGCTCGTATACCTGGCGCCCAAGCTGCTGGGCAGCGATGCACGCCCACTGGCAAAGCTGCCCCTGTTCAGCATGAGCGAGGCGGTTCACGCTAAAATAGCCGATTGCGTACAGGTGGGTGACGATCTTCGGATCCGGCTCATCCGCTCTTGAACGGGACGAACGATCATGGCCTCTAAACTGAACCCGCGGGCGCGTCGGCGCTCCCGGCGGGCGTTGGTGCAAGCCGTCTATCAATGGCAGCTGGCCGACACCGACACTGCGGTGGTGGAACGCGAGTTCCTCGAAGCCCAGGCGTTGCAAAAGGCTGACGTTGAGTTCTTTAAGGAGCTACTGCGCGGCGTGCTGTCCCACAGCGCCGAGATTGACGAGTTGTTTGTGGCTTACCTTGATCGCGAACTCAGCAGCCTTGACCAGGTGGAGCTTGCCATTCTGCGTCTCGGGGCGTTCGAGCTGAAGCATCGCGTCGATGTGCCTTATCGAGTGGTGATCGACGAGTACGTGGAGCTCGCCAAACTGTTCGGTGCCCAAGACAGTTACAAGTACGTCAACGGTGTGTTGGACCGCCTGGCTCGTGAGGTTCGACAAATCGAGCGGCATGGCTCGTGAACGAGTTTGAGCTGATCGCGGAAATTCTCGCGGAACTTGCAGAAACGACAGCTGGAGCGGCGGTGCGCGTGGGTCCGGGCGATGACGCCGCAGTGACTAGCGTGCCAACGGATGCGGAACTCGTTTCATCGATCGATACGCTGGTTGCGGACGTACACTTTCCGGCATCGGCGGGGGCATCGCTGGTCGGTCATCGAGCGCTGATGGTGAGCCTTTCGGATCTGGCCGCGATGGGGGCACGGCCGGGGCTTGTGTTGGTTGCGCTGACGCTGCCGGAACTCGATGTAGATTGGGCGCGCGGCCTCGCCCGCGGCATGGCCAGTGCTGCGAGGGTGGCCGGTGTACCCATTGTCGGTGGCAACATCGCCCGTGGCCCGTTGGCCGTTACGGTGAGCGTGCACGGCTGGGTGCCGGCGGGAGCGTCGCTTGTGCGCAGCGGCGCAAGATCCGGAGACCAGATTTACCTCACGGGGTCGCTCGGTGGTGCGGCAGCGGCATTGTCGCGCGGCGATCTCGGCGCCTGCCGTGATGAAGCCGGCCTCGATGAGCTGCAGCGCAGGTACTTTCTTCCCCAGGCGCGTCTGGCCGCGGGCGTTGCCTTGCGCGGCGTTGCCAACAGTGCAATCGATGTGTCTGATGGCTTGTTGCAGGACCTTGAACACATCTGTCGCGAAAGTGGGGTAGCAGCACAGATCCTCAGCGAGCATATACCGGTGACCGTTGGCGCTCTGATCGATCACGCGCTCAACGGCGGCGATGACTACGAGTTGTGCTTTACCAGCGCAAGTGCGCCCGGGGATCTCGGAGTTGCCGTCACTCGCATAGGCGCCATCGTGAACGGGTCCGGCGTCAGCCTCGACGGCAAGGTCGTAAGCGCTGCCGGGTATCTGCACTTTCAGTGATGAGCGGACTGTCCTGGCGCCAATGGCGCGATCCCGCAGTGCTCGTTTGTTGTGGTCTTGGCAGCGGATTTCTGCCGTGGGCACCGGGTACCTGGGGCAGCCTCGCAGCACTGGGTGTGTGGTGGTGGCTGCTGGCAGCCTTGCCTTGGTGGCTGCAGCTGGTCTCGGCCCTAACGGTGTTCGTCGTTGGCGTATGGTTGGTGGAGCGCGTCGCGCGACGCTACGGCGCAGGCGACGATCCCGCCATCGTCATCGACGAATTTGCCGGCTTGTGGATCACTTTGATCGGCGTGGGAGAGGAACCGGTGCCCGCACTCATCGGATTCATTGCTTTTCGCGTGTTCGACATCCTCAAGCCGTGGCCCATCAGGTTGGCCGATACTCGGGTCAAAGGCGGCTTTGGGGTGATGCTCGACGACCTCCTGGCCGGAATCTTTGCGCTTTTTGTGCTGCAAATCTCATTTCGATGGTTTGCCGGGGTGTTTTAGAAGCCTGACAACTTACACTTGGGACCGGTTGAACCCGACGATCTCGGATGCTCATGAAAGGATTTCCGGTAGCCGTATTCGCAACCCTCATCTCCCTGGCTGCAGGCCTTGCATGGTCTGTGGCTCCAATGGAAGTTGTTGGCTTGTTTAAGAATCGCGCGGTCGTGCGCATTGCCAGCGACCAGTTAATGCTCAAGGTGGGCGAAACGAAAAAAGGCGTAACGCTGATCTCCGCGGATGCCACACAGGCGCACCTGGTGTACGAAGGTCAGGATTATCACCTGTCGCTGTCCAATCGGGTCGCGAGCCGGTTTCAGCGCGCCGAGAGCGCCCGGGTGGCGATCGCGTCCGACCAGTTGGGCCAGTACCGCATTCGCGGCGCCGTTAACAATCGATTCACGAATTTTCTAATCGACACCGGAGCATCGGTCGTTGTGGTGAGTTCCAGCGACGCGATGCGCATGGGGATCGACTATGGCAACGCCCAAAAGGGCGTGGTCCACACCGCTCAGGGCACCACCGATTCGTATTTCGTGACTCTCGACGAGGTCGTGGTTGGCGGTATTACCGCCTACAACGTGCAAGCGACGGTCATCGAAGGCGACTACCCGTTAGAACCCCTGCTCGGAATGTCGTTCCTGCGGCATGTGCGTATGGAGGAAAATCGCGGCGTGCTCACCCTCACCCAGCAGAACTAGCCGCTAAAAGTCTCTTTTGACCGCAAGCTCCGCCAGTTGCTTGAGCTGAGTATGCTGCAATCCCGCCCGATCCAGCATGGGCAGAGCTTCGGCGAGCAGGTCATTGGCCATTTCGCGCGCGGCATCCACGCCGAGCAGCGCAGGATAAGTGCTTTTGCCCGCGCTGGTGTCTGAGCCGGCGGGTTTGCCCAGGTTTTCGGTACTCTGGGTGACGTCCAGCACGTCGTCGATGACCTGAAAGGCCAGGCCCACCCGCGTTGCGAACTCGGAGATGAGCACGTAGGTTTCCGGTGCCAGCTTGGGTTTGCCGATCAGAGCCCCCAGCTGCACCGCTACCTTGATCAACGCTCCGGTTTTCGTCCCGTGCAGGGTCTGCAACTCGCTTAGGCTCAGTTGCTTTCGTTCGGACTCCAGATCATAGCTTTGCCCGCCTACCATGCCGCGCCAGCCCACGGCTTCGGCCAACAGCTGCACGCCGCGCAGGCGCACCGCGTCTGTACTTGTCGGTGCTTTCGCCAGCGTCTCGAACGCCAGGGCCTGCAACGCATCACCGGCGAGCACGGCGGTAGCTTCGCCGAACTTGATGTGGTTGCTGGGCAATCCATGGCGCAGCTCGTCGTCGTCCATGGCTGGCAGATCGTCGTGAACGAGGGAGTAGGCGTGGATGAACTCCACCGCGCAGGCAGGCGCCAGGGCATCTTCCAGGGCCCCGCCCAGCCCCGTGCAGGTGGCGCATACCAGCATGGGACGGATCCTTTTGCCTCCACCCAGGGTCGCGTAGCGCATGGCGTCCAAAACCGGTTGAGCGATGGATGAGGTCGTGGGTAGGTGGTGGTCCAGCGCGTCTTCGATGGTCGCGCGCAGAGCCCTGAGCTCGGGGGTCATTCGTCGGGTGGGGAATCGAGTTCGAGACTCGCCAGCTCGTCGTTTTCGGTAAGAATCTTGACCTTTAACTCGGCCGATTTGAGGGCTGCCTGGCAATGGCGGGTGAGCTTCACCCCGCGCTCGAAAGCGTGGAGGGACTCTTCCAGGGACATCTCACCGGCTTCCATGCTCTCCACGAGCGCTTCGAGATCCGCAAGAGCGGTCTCGAAGTCGAGGTCGGGATCAATCGGCTCGTTGGGGGTTTTTGCCGGTTTCGTAGCCATGGCAGCACGGTAACCGCAGGGCACGGGTGGCGCAAGGCGGCCGCTTCCAACCGCGTCCACGATTCCGGTTAGCCGGTCGCTTGTTTCGAAGCAGCCTCGCTGAGCGACCAATCGGCGCTGTCCTCATCCAGCACGATCAGGCCGTCTGCTTGCAAAATCGAAAACTCACCCCGCACTTCCCACAGCTCCAGAGGCTGCCCGCGTTCGCGAAGCGCAGACATCACCTCGCCCGCTTGAAAGGTGGTTCGACCTTGCTCGATCAGTTCCTGAATTACGGCAAAAATGATCTTTGTGCGACGGCGCTCGATGCTCAAGCCTTGCTCCTCTCCTCAAACGTGGGTTCCGGGCGGGATTTGGGCGGCGCTCTTTTACCAGAAACACCCTACTGCCGCCAGCGTTTGCCCTCCTCATAGGCAGCAAGATGGGCATTGAGTTCAGCGTGAAGGGCGCCCTGGGTCTCATCCAGCAACTTTAGAGCTTCCTGCTGGACGGTAATGGCCTCGGCGAATCGACCGATCTCTGCATAGGCAGCGGCCAGCGTGTCCAGGTATGCCGCAGTGGGTTCGGCTTCGACCGCGCGCCGTGCCAGGGTTACGGCCAGCTCGCCATCGCGCAGGCCGCTTTCGGGGTGGGTCGCCAGCATCCAGGCGTAGTCGTTTTGGGCCAGGGGATCTTCCTGCTCGGCAGCGCGCGCAAGCCATTGCATCGCTTCGATCTTTTTATCGGTGTCGTCGTTCCTCATCAGCAGGCCCGCCAGGCGCATCTGGGCGGGTAGCAGATCGGCGGCGGCGCCCAGCCGATACCAACGTTCTGCTTCGCTGAGGTCCGGCTCGACGCCAAGCCCGGCTTCGTAGATGTGTCCCAGGCCCAGATAGCTGGCAGCTACCTGTTGCGCTGCCGCCTGCTTGAAGAGGCTCAGTGCCTTGGCGTAATCCTGGGTTCCGAAATCGCCGCTCAGAAAGAGATGTCCGAGGCTCACCCGGCCAGCGCCCGAGCCCGCGTCAGCTGCGTGGGTGAACAGCTGCCTGGCACGCTTGGTGTCCTGGGCGCCAAACTCGCCGTTCTGGTACATAAATGCCAACGCAACGAGCGCGTCCGCCGCCCCGGCTGCATAGGCCTTCTCGTACCACGCTCTGGCCTGCTGCGGGTCTGGCTCATCGGCGACTTCCGCGCGGAAGCTGCGCGCCATATACGTCATGGCCGGCACGTGGCCCTGGTTGGCGGCGCTCTTGAGCCAGCGCCGAGCGCTGTCTAAATCTGTTGCTGTGCCGCGGCCCTCGAGCTCGGCGTAGCCCACGTGAAACTGCGCGTCGACATGGCCTGCGTGAGCGGCTTTAGAAAAAAACAGATACGCAAGCTCTGCATTGAGATCCACCCCAAGGCCGAGGGCGTGCAGCCCGGCCAGGGCCGCCAGCGCTGCGGGATTGTCCGGATTGAATTCCAGTGCGCGTGCATAGTCTTTGCGGGCAGAAACGTAGAACTTTTGCGCGTAGAAACTGTAGCCGCGCAGGTAGTAAGCGCGCGAGCGCTCACCGGCGGACAAGCGATGGTCTATCAAGGCGGGCGCCAGATAGGAACGCGCCAGGGTGTAACTGCCCTCTTCGATCAGCGTAACTGAACGCTCCACGTAGGCTCTGGAGTCAATTGGAGGCTTGCTGGCGCTTACTTCTGCGACTGCGAGTGGAAAAAGGGCCGTACACAGCAGCAGCCAGGCAAACCCGCGAGGCGTTACGGCTTCACCCATGGTTTGGGAACCAATTTTCGAGAAATCAGTCACTTATTATGCAATAACGATATTGATGGCGCGTGATACACTTTGCGCTACGCCGTATAAGGAGCGGCCTGTGACCGCAATGCGGTCAATCGAACGCAAACTGTGACCTTATCGGGGGCGACTTGGCTTCGACGGGGGTAGCAGAGCTTGCGGTGCATGCCGAGAGGGTAGTGACTCTCGTAAAACAATCGCTGTAACTTTATATAGTTGCCAACGACGAAAACTACGCACTAGCGGCCTAAAACCCGCTTACGTCGATGATCTTCTTCCTGCAGAGAGAAATCGACGGCAAAGTTGCAGGATCGCGTGGACGCCTCGCCCGGGGCCGAAGCGTCAAAACCAATCGGGCTCGCAGACAGCACCCTGACCGTCGGGTCGCTCGAAGCTAAATCAATAGACGGACTCTAAGCATGTAGAGCCAACAGCCGAGTGCCAACGGACGCGGGTTCGACTCCCGCCGCCTCCACCAACACGACTTCCAGAGAAATCCGATAAAGTCCTGAATGCCCCCTAGAACGGGGCCTTTTTGTGGGTACTGTGTCCGATGCGGTGCCGTGAGATTCTTTCACATCCGGGGGTAACGGGGCGCCCTGCAACCTCGCGAGACTTTGACCCCATGCTGCTTGCGGTTCCGCTACACGGCCGAGTATCGCGCGAACAACCCGTTCGAATAGCTCAAGACCCCAATTTCGATACACGGACATTTTCTCGAACAGTGACTTTTGAAATTACTATCCTCACGGTCTTGGTAGGATATAAAATATTCTGCTTAACAAGATAATCCTGTGGGGGAGCCGGATCGTCGACCGCCTTGAGGTAGTCCAGATGGCCATGAGCGTGGCTGGTCTGGCCTTCGGCGGTTTCACGGAAGTTGCCGGCGATTTCGGGGTAGCCTTCTATGACGGCGACCTTGGCGAAGTAAAGGTAGCGCGGATTCGCCATGGATTCGCCTGCGAAAGTCGATTGGAGTGAATATGACGAGCGAAGAAAGCAAGTGCCCGGCGTTGGGCGGGCCTCACCGACACACGGCGGTTGGGATCATGTCGAACCAACACTGGTGGCCGAATCAGTTGAACCTGAAGATTCTCCACCAGAATTCTCCCCTGTCAGATCCAATGGGGAAGGATTACAACTACGCGCAGGAGTTCAAGACACTTGACCTGGATGCCCTGAAGAAGGACATCGATGAGTTGATGACGACCTCGCAAGACTGGTGGCCTGCCGACTACGGCCATTATGGGCCGCTGTTCATTCGGATGGCGTGGCACAGTGCAGGCACGTACCGCATCCACGACGGCCGCGGCGGCGCAGCCTCCGGCACACTCCGCTTCGCACCCCTCAACAGTTGGCCCGACAATGTCAGTCTCGACAAGGCTCGCTTGTTGCTCTGGCCGATCAAGCAGAAG
>SMVB01398954.1_pt1 | contig 12319 bp, 10 predicted proteins | sample 2456461 | NCBI WGS metagenome assembly SMVB01 (sample SAMN11095934, study PRJNA526329) | marine sediment metagenome | biome: Marine sediment; feature: Surficial sediment; material: Deep marine sediment; isolation source: Hadal surficial sediment | place: Pacific Ocean | collected 2014-05 | depth...
AAGCCTCGCAAACAGGCGGCAGTATCTGGTCGTGAAGAAGGAATGACCCGTTAGCGCATCTCGCTGTGCTTCAGTAGAAGACGTGGCAACAGCGCTCAGCCCGAGCCTTTGACCTGGGCAGCCACCTCGGCGGCAAAATCAGTCTCGGCAACCTCGATGCCCTCACCCACTTCGAACCGGACAAAACGCCGGCACTCCACATCCGCCGACGCAAGCAGCTTGCCGACTTTGACGTCGGCGTCTTTTACGAAGGGCTGATCCAACAAGCTTACTTCCGCCAGATACTTCTTCATTCGTCCATCAACTATCTTCTCGACGATCTCGGGAGGTTTGCCGCTATCCTGCGCTTGAGCCAAATATATTTCCCGTTCCTTGGCAAGCACGTCGCGTGCAACGTCTGACGACGCAACCACCAGTGGATTGATCGCAGTGATGTGCATGGCGACATCACGGCCAAGTTCTTCGTTAGCCCCAGACAGTTCAATCAGTACCGCTTTACGCTGGTCACTATGGACATAGCTGGTGATGTAGCCGTCGTCTGTGCCCAAAAATGCCGCACGACGGATGGTGATGTTCTCACCAATTTCCTGGACCAGAGTCTCGCGCTCAGCGTTCAGCCCAGCGGCAAGGAGTTGTTCTAGATCGTCATCACCACGCTCGAATACCCCATCGATGACGGACTCGACAAAGGCAACAAATTTGTCGTTTTTGGCTGCAAAGTCCGTTTCGCTGTTCACCTCGACCATCGCCGCCTGCTTGGCATCGGATGAAATCTTGACCGCCAGCAATCCGTGTGCCGTCGTGCGACCCGCCTTTTTAGCTGCTTTCAAGCTGCTTTTCTTACGTAACCCCTCAATGGCTCGCTCGACGTCACCATCGGTTTCAATGAGGGCATCTCTGCAATCCAGCATGCCAAGACCCGTGCGATCCCGAAGTTCCTTTACCAGTGTTGCCGCTACGGCCATCTCTTACTCCTCGACCTTGGGTTTCGACTCTGCCGTTTCATCCGCTGGTGTTTTGCCTTCGGAAGCGTCCTCTACGGTCGTTTCGTCTACCGAGGTCTCGTCTCCGGAGGTTTTAGCTACGGAGGATTCGTCCGCGGATGCTTCATCCGTTGATGCTTCATGCGTTGATGCTTCAAGCGCTGATGCTTCATGCGCTGATGCTTCGTCCGCTGATGCTTCATCGGCAACCGGTTCGGCAGCTACCCTCTTCGCAGCTTTTTTCGGCGTGACCTTCACTTTTACCGGCTCTACCACGTCATCAACTTCGACGAACTCGTCCGGGTGTACCTCCCCCGCCGCATTCTCTTTTCCTTCCTGGATAGCGTCCGCCACCGCCGTTACGTATAGACGAACCGCCCGAATTGCGTCGTCGTTTCCCGGTATGACGTAGTCGATTCCATCCGGGTCACTGTTGGTGTCGACAATCCCGAAAATCGGAATTCCCAGCTTGTTCGCCTCGCTTACGGCAATGTGCTCGTGCTGCACGTCGACCACGAACAGCGCATCTGGCAAACCGCCCATGTCCTTGATCCCACCGAGGCTGCGTTCGAGCTTATCCATCAGCCGCGTTTTCTGCAGAGCTTCTTTTTTGGTCAACATCTCGAACGTGCCATCCGTTGCCTGAATCTCGAGCTCCTTGAGTCGTTTGATCGATTGACGGATGGTTTTGTAGTTGGTCAGCATTCCGCCGAGCCAACGTTGATCCACGAACGGCATACCTACACGAGTCGCCTGCTCCTTGATCACTTTTGTTGCCGCACGTTTGGTACCCACGAAGAGGATTTTGCTCCCCCGGGTTCCAAGATTACGTAACTCGATGAGAACCGCGTTGAATGCAGGAACCGTTTTTTCGAGGTTGATTATGTGGATTTTGTTGCGGGAACCAAAGATGAACGGTGCCATCTTGGGATTCCAGAAACGAGTTTGATGGCCGAAGTGCACGCCTGCGGCCAGCATGTCGCGCATACTGATGTCATTCATTACCTATCTCCGGGTTGCGCCTCCGCGGCCCCCATGCTTCAACCAGACCGCTCGAGGTCCAGCACCCGGAAGCATGTGTCGGGACACGTGAGAATTATTTAATGGGGGCACCTTCCGCCAACCGGTGGGCACCCAACTCGTTCGCTCTGGCACTGGTACTATAGTGAAAAGCTCAAGCCTGCTCACGACTGTTTGCCCAAAGCGGCGCGCTTTATACCATAATCCCATTTACGCCGAAACTTTTACCCATTTGAGGTCTGGAACATGGTCGCAAGGCTCAACACGGCAGAAGAGGTCGCGAAAATGCAGATTGCCGGGAAGTTGGCGGCAAGCGTACTGGATATGATCGGGGAATACGTGCGTCCCGGGGTGTCGACCGAAGAGCTGGACCAGATCTGCCACAATTTCATAGTCGACGAACTGGACTGCACACCGGCACCGTTGAACTACAGCAACGGCCCCGGGCAGATACCATTTCCCAAATCAATCTGTACATCGGTCAATCACGTGGTATGCCACGGGATTCCTACGGCCAGAAAGATATTGAAAAGCGGTGACAGTTTGAATATCGATGTCACGGTCATCAAAGATGGGTATCACGGCGACACCAGCAAGATGTTTTTCGTGGGCAAACCCAGCGTGCTCTCCGAGCGCCTCGTTCGGGTGACTCAGGAGTGCCTCTATAAAGGCATTGAAGCGGTACGGGCCGGTGCCCGGCTCGGTGATATTGGTTATGCCATACAATCCCATGCGGAAAACAATCACTTCTCGGTCGTACGCGAGTTCTGTGGCCATGGTATAGGGCGAGTATTCCATGACGAGCCACAGGTGGTTCACTACGGCAGACCCAACACCTTGATCACGTTGGAGGAAGGTATGTCATTTACCATTGAGCCCATGATCAATGCAGGCAAAAGGCAGGTAAAAATCTTACCCGACCGCTGGACGGTCGTGACCAAGGATCACAAGTTATCGGCTCAATGGGAACATACGCTGGTTGTTACCAACGATGGGTGTGAAGTACTCACCCGACGAAGCGAAGAATCGTTCGGATGAGCGAAACAGTGACTGCGCTCAAAACCGCCGGATAACACCTTGAATCTCGCGACCCAAACACCCAGAGAAAAACTAGCCAGCCAAGACGAAGAGCTTGCGCAGGGTTATTGGAAAAACGAGGACGTGCTGGTCCTCATCGAAAGACGATCAAATTTCTTCGACGAGTTGCTGCGCGAAACCTGGCTTCGCATCATGCCGGAAAAAACCCGGGAGCAGATCTCCCTCTATGCCCTCGGCGGATATGGGCGACAAGAACTACTACCCCACTCCGATATCGACTTGTTGATTCTCGCCTTGAGGCCAACCAACTTCCAGGACGAGATCAGAACGTTCCTCCACGTGCTATACGATCTGAATGTTGAGGTTGGATACAGTGTTCGGCGGCTAAAGGAATGCGGGCAAGAGGCACAGCGGGACATCGCAGTCGCAACGGCAATGTTCGAGCGTCGTTTGTTGGTCGGATCTAACGAGCTCGACATCAAGCTGACCCAGGTTCTGGACTCACCTCGACTCTGGCCGGCAGAAGCTTTCTTCAAAGCCAAGCGGGACGAACAGGAATCGCGCCACAAACACTTCGACAACGTCGAGTATGGACTCGAACCCAACATCAAATCTTCCCCGGGCGGACTACGAGACCTGCAAACCGCGATGTGGGTTTTCGACCGGAAGTTCGGCACCACCAATCCTGATGCGCTCGAAGAACTTGGCATGCTGACTCGCCAGGAGAAGGATTGGCTGGTGGATGGCCGACGGTTTTTACTGTGGGTTCGGTTCGGATTACACCTGCTCGCGAAACGCAAAGACGACAGGCTGCAATTCGAATTTCAACGCTCCCTCGCGCAACGTTTGGGGTTTGTCGACACCAGTGCACGCCTCGGTGTTGAAAGATTCATGCACCATTACTATCGACACGTTCTGGCCCTGCGCGAAGTCAACGACATCCTGCTGCAACACTTTGACGAATCCATCCTGCGCGCTAACGAGAAGCCTAAGGTCGAGCCCATCAACGAGCGTTTCCGAATCCGCAACAACTATATTGAGTCATGCAACGACGATGTTTTTCACGACCATCCCAGCGCTTTGCTCGAGATTTTTGTCATCATGGCAAATCGGGTGGACATTGCCGGAGTTCGCGCGCACACCATTCGACTGATTCGTGCTTCGCTACCCCTCATCGACGATGAGTATCGATGTAATCCTGACAACACGAGGCTTTTTATCGATCTCCTGAAAGCACCCCATACGCTCGTATCCCAGTTGACCCGAATGCGTCGCTACGGCGTTCTCGGTCGCTACATTCCCGAGTACGGTGAGATTATCGGGCAAATGCAGCACGACCTTTTCCATATCTACACGGTGGATGCTCATACGATGATGGTCATTCGCTTCATCCGCAGGTTTCACTACCGTTCCATGCAGGAACACTTTCCCGTGGCCTGCCACTGCATCAAAAACATCCCCAAAATCGAGCTCATCTACATCGCAGGTCTGTTTCACGACATCGGCAAAGGTCGCGGCGGAGATCACTCCCAACTGGGAGCCGAGGACGTCACAGCTTTCTGCCAGCGTCACGGGATAGGGGAAGCGGACACCGAACTCGTCTCCTGGCTGGTCCGCCAGCATCTTCTGATGTCGAGCACGGCACAGCGGAAAGACATTTACGACCCTGAGGTGATTCATGAGTTTGCTACTGAAGTGAAATCCGAGATGCGCCTGGATTATCTTTATGGATTAACGGTGGCAGACATCAACGCAACCAACCCGACCCTTTGGAACAACTGGCGCGCCACCCTCATGCGACAACTTTACGGGGAAACGCGAAAGGCATTACGCCGCGGACTCGAGTCGCTCGTCGACAAACAAACCAGCATCCGGGCCTGCAAGGAGAGCGCACTGGACAAGCTCATTTCACAGGGTATGACGGAGCCTGAAGTAGCAACCATATGGGAGATTCCCGGAGACGAATTTTTTCTGCGGCACACTCCTCGCCTGATAGCCCACATCACCCGGATCATTCAAAATCATGACGTTGAAACCGGTCCGCTCGTGGAATTGCAGGATCTCAAAGGCCAGGTTTCCCACGAAGGTGCAACCGAGATTTTTCTCTACACCAGGGATCAGCCAAATCTATTCGCCGCAAGTGTCGTCGCGCTCGATCAATTGAACTTGTCGGTCTTCGACGCCGATATTCACACCTCAAGCAATGGCTTGTGCCTTAACACTTACGTTGTACTCGATGAGAAGGGATTACCAATTGCAAAGAATCCAGCAGCGCGCTCCCGCGTTCAAAAACAACTCACAAAGCTGCTTACCCAACCCGACAGCCTGCAAAGAGTCGTGCGTCGACTGCTACCGAGGCGGCTCAAACAACTTACCCGACGGACACAAGTTCGATTACACAACCCAACGGGCGCCAATCACACCGAATTGACGATTATCGCATCTGATCGTCCTGGACTCCTGGCTCGTATCGGTTTGCTGTTTTTCGAACTCGAGCTTACGGTACTGAGCGCGCGCATTGTCACCCTGGGAGAGCGGGTCGAAGACGTTTTTTACATTCTCGGGGCCGATGGCCATCCCATCCAGGACCAAGAACAAGCTTACACGCTGGAAAATACTGTACGGCAACGGTTGGATTCGCAAATTACTTCGAATAATTAGTACTCCAACACATGAACCCATACCTAGATCGATTGCAGTCATATCCCTTCGAGCGTTTAGCTACGTTGAAGGCAGGTATTACTCCCGACCCGGCATACAAACCCGTTGCACTGTCCATTGGCGAGCCCAAACACGTTCCACCCGGCTTTGTTCTGGATGTGCTCACCGATCGAGCGCGCCTCGCGATCGATCTGTCCGCGTACCCTGCAACCAGGGGGATACTCGAACTGCGCGAAGCCATCGCTTTGTGGCTCCGGCAACGATTTAACGTCCGGGTAGACCCCGAAAGGCAGGTTCTGCCGGTAGCAGGTACCCGAGAGGCTCTGTTTTCATTCGGCCAGGCAGTCTTGAGCAACCGCCCTCATTCGCTGGTCGTCCTGCCCAACCCGTTTTATCAGATTTACGAAGGCGCTGCCCTGTTGCGGGGAGCCGAACCTTACTTTGTCGCGGCCACGCGGAATACGGATTACCAGAGTGACTTCCGCGCCGTTGGTAAAGATGTCTGGACACGTTGCGAGTTGTTGTATCTGTGTTCACCGGGCAATCCCACCGGCACAAACCTGGATAAAGCAACGCTTGGCTGGCTAATCGAACAAGCCCAGCGGTTCGATTTTGTCATTGCCGCTGACGAATGTTATTCTGAGATCTACATCGACGAAAATGAGCCTCCAGTCGGTCTGCTGCAGGCGGCGAGCGAGATAGGGAACACCAGTTTCAACCGCTGCGTCGTTTTTCACAGCCTGAGCAAACGCTCCAACCTGCCAGGACTGCGGTCGGGTTTTGTGGCGGGCGACGCAAACATTCTCGAGAGCTACTACCAATACCGCACCTACCAGGGTTGCGCGCTCCCCAATCACGTACAAGCTGCAAGTATCGCTGCCTGGTCCGACGAAACGCACGTCATCCAGAACCGGGCCGTCTACCGTGAAAAGCTTCTCGCGGTCGCACCCATCCTCGGGGAGATTTTTGATGTTCGTCTTCCGCAAGGTGGATTTTACTTCTGGTTACCTACCCCGGAGGACGACCAGTCATTCACGCAGCGCCTTTATGAGCAGCGCAACATCACCGTCTTACCTGGTTCTTACCTCGCGCGCACCGTCAACGGCGAAAACCCAGGCGAAAACCATGTTCGCGTCGCATGGGTCGCGCCATTGGCTGAATGCCTGACAGCCGCCCAAACTATCGTGGATTGGCTCAGAGCCTAGCCTGAATTGCCCAATCTCCCATCGTCGACGTAGGCCGCCTCGAAACCGGGTTGTCTCGTTCACCCAGCGGACAGGAAAAAACCACTCGGCGGCCGTCATTGATCCCAACTGTGCTTTCTTTAAAACCCGAGCGCACCATGGCAGATTCTCGAACCTCAGCTACGCTAGTAAACTTTGGTGAGGAATAACTGTTGAATGAAGAGACCCCGGCGAAAAATAGTGACGTTGCAATAAGCGACGTTTCCGATGACGAAAACCAGCAGCACACCAACGCTGCGGCGAACTGCGAAGGCTCCATAAAAGCCGCTGAGGGCTCCATCAAAGCCGCTGAGGGCTCTCACTCCAAAGACTCCATCCACTCAAAAGACTCCATCGATTTTCTGGATGACATCTGCGAAATCACCTTACCGGTCTGGGTCAGGTAGATAACGACGGCAAACGAGCAGCTCTCGCAGACGAACACGGCGCTCGCCGATCGGTTCTCGACTTTGACAATTGAATTCGACAGAGCCCGGGAAGTTTCCCGCTCAACCACCGATCAGGCAACAAGTACCGGCGCCTTCCCGGGGATCGACGGTCTGTTCAGGCAGAACGAAACGGAACTTCGCCGCGTTATCGAACTGTTAGAAGTGACTCAGAAGGACAAACGGCAGTTGGTGGCTAAAGTACGTGAGTATTTCACCAGCATGAAGGAACTCGACAAGTTGGCGGAAGATGTCAGCGAAATTGCCAGACATACCAACATCCTCTCGCTCAACGCGATGATCGAAGCCGCGTCGGCCGGTGACGCGGGCAGGGGGTTTGCGATCGTCGCTGATGAGGTGCGCAGTTTGTCGGCACTTTCAGCAACCTCGGGACGAATCATTGCCAAAACCGTGGAACGCATCAGCCAAAGGATGTCCGCTGTCGTCAACCTGGCGGAGGAGTCGGAACTAAAGGAACAACAGGCGTTAGACGATTCGCAGGCAGCAATCGACAGGGTCATGTCCAACTTCGAAGTTGTTACATCGTCGTTGACCGAGTCGGCCGCCGACTTGCAGGCGGCCAGCGGGGAAATTCATGAGCATATTGGGGAGGTGATGGTATCGCTGCAGTTTCAAGACCGAGTGAGTCAAATACTCACTAACGTATGTGAAAGCGTGAGAGCACTTTACGAGCAGTTTTTTTCAAGGCAGACGAAGGTCGTTGACCCAGCTACAAAGTCGACAGAACTTGTCGATGGCATCGATGAGCAGATACTCCACCGACGAACCACTACAGGACAACCCAGGGTATGAGCCTGACGATCCGAGGGATCCGGGCATCGTTTTTTTCTGAATCACGTGCGCTACGAAGATGTTGCAGACCAAACGTCGCCGCGACTACATCTCCCAGGGGGCTTTCAGGCGCCTGCATATCAACCGGCTGTTGCCTGCGTGAGGTATGGCGCCCATCAACAGTGGTTCATCCCCGTTGCGAGGACGCGACCCGAGTCAATCGGTGGCGCTGGTATCAAAACATGCTTACTCATCGAGTAGGTGCCTGCGGTTTGAAACCATCGGTCTTGCCTCCATACGAAGCGCGGATCAATTCAAAAAGGAAACATACCGCGACGAACCAAGTGGCACGTATGTCGTCAAGCTGGTAGCTTAGCCGCCCCATTTTTGGAGGATCTGCCGACATGAGCGAGGTGTTTGCGTTCGCAATTGGCACCACCGTCGAGAACAACGGTGGCGACATCATCGACTGCTTTTTTCCAGCACCGATCAAATCGCCGGACAGTTCCATGGCGAATTTGATCACCAAATACTTCAAATGGGGGGTCCAGGAGGTTTCTCAGGTAGCGCTCGAAGCATATGTCGATGCGACGGATAGTCGATCTTCGGTCATGGGAACGCTTCTCGCCCGCGCCCAATCGCCTCTGGTGAGCGTATGTCTGCAGGTAGATGAGCCGATCAGCAGTACCGCGGAAGCCTATCTCAAGCTTCACCTGCTTTCTCACCGACTCGCTTTGCCAAACACGCTGAACCTGGAGGGGATCTTTGCACATCTGCCCAACGTCGCCTGGACTACGGCGGGCGCCGTGGACGTCTCCGAACTCGAGGAACGACAGCTGGAGGCGAGGTTGAAAGGGGAACACCTGGAAGTGCTCTCGGTCGACAAGTTTCCCAAAATGACGAACTACGTCGTACCGAGTGGCGTACGCATCGCAGACGCGAGCCGGGTTCGGCTTGGCGCCTACATCGGGGCCGGCACGACAGTGATGCACGAAGGGCTGATGAATTTCAATTCCGGCGCGCTTGGACCGAACATGGTCGAAGGTAGAATCTCTCAAGGGGTCGTGCTCGGTCAACATTCAGATCTCGGTGGCAGCTCGAGCACGATGGGGACATTATCGGGCGGCGGTCAGATCAGCATAACAATCGGCCAACACTGTTTGATCGGGGCCAACGCGGGTACCGGTATTGGGTTGGGTGACCGATGCACTATCGAAGCGGGGTTGTACATCACGGCAGGAACGCCGGTGCGGATCATCGATGAACGGGGAGTAGAAACAAAAACGGTCAAAGCGAGGGAACTTGCCGGGGGTTCGGATATGTTGTTCATCCGTCACGGGCAGACCGGCCAGATTCAGTGCCGCACGAATCGTAAGGCCATCGAACTCAACGAACAGTTGCACTCACACAATTGACCTTGCAGATGAATACCGCGAGGAAAGTGCTGGATTTGACTTGCGAACTCATCCGCCGGCCGAGCGTTACCCCTCTCGACAGCGGTTGTCAGGATCTCTTGACCGCAAGACTCGAGACCGCGGGGTTTTCAATCGAACGCCTGGACAAAAACGGCGTGAGTAACTTCTGGGCACGACACGGCACGGCGGCCGGACCCATCGTTATTTTTGCGGGACATACCGACGTTGTTCCCACGGGCCCCTTGGAAGAATGGACCTGCGCACCTTTTGAGCCGACGATTCGCGACGGCTTCCTCTACGGTCGCGGCAGCGCGGATATGAAAGGCAGCCTGGCCGCCATGGTTATCGCTGCGGAGCAATTTGTCGGCGCAAACCCTGAGCACGCTGGCAGTGTGGCTTTGTTGATCACCAGCGACGAAGAAGGCGAAGCGGTTCATGGCACGCGCGAGGTCGTCAGCTACCTGCGCCGTCAGAATCTCCGGCCCGATTACTGCATCGTCGGAGAACCCTCATCGACAACACAACTGGGAGATACCATACGCAACGGTCGGCGTGGATCACTCAACGGGCGCCTGAGGGTCCTTGGCACCCAGGGCCATGTCGCCTACCCCACCCTTGCGGACAATCCGATCCATCGGTTCGCGCCGGCGCTTAACGCCCTCGTTGAGGAAATATTCGACCAAGGATGCGAGCACTACCCGCCTACTTCGTTACAGATATCGAACCTGGCCGCCGGCACCGGCGCCGCCAACGTGATACCGGGAAGTTTGTCCGTAGATTTCAACATCCGCTATGGCAGCAGCCAATCCAACTCTGGCCTGCGTCAACGAATCACGAAGCTACTGGCACGATTCGATATCAACGTCGAGATTACCTGGTCGCTTTCCGGGGAGCCTTTTCTCACCGAACCGGGAACGCTTACCGAGGCGGTTTCGGCCAGCATCGAAGAAATTGTCGGGGTGAAAACGGTGTTATCTACTTCCGGCGGAACCTCCGACGGCCGCTTTATTGCGCCCCTCGGCTGTGAGGTCGTAGAACTCGGCCCGTTGAACGCCACCATTCACAAGGTAGACGAGCGAGTGGCCGTCGCCGACCTGGAACCGCTGTCCCGCATCTATCAACGAGTGCTCGAGCGCCTGCTGGGCGCTTGAACGGCGGCGGGAATCTTCAGATGCGTAACACAATCATTTTCGGAGGCTTGCTATTCCTTTTATTTGCCGTTGTTTTTGCGCCGGCAGGCCTCATGCGGACGGCATTCGATCAGATACCGGGAGCAACATTGACCGAACCAACGGGCACCTTGTGGGAAGGCAGCGGTCGAATCTTTATGAATGAACAAGGGCTTGGCACACTCGCGTGGGATTTCAGCCCCGCAAAGCTGTTTGCCGGATCACTGAGCTTTGATTTCACCATAACGGGACCCGAACATGATCTTGACGGTGAAATCACAATCTCGTCGTCCGCTATGGCGCTGCACGTCTCAGGTAAAATCACTGCGCCGATGGTCAACGATTGGCTCGCGCCCTATGACATCGCGATCTCCGGGACCGTGACGCTGGACGCAGTCAAGCTCGGCATCGTCGACGGGGCACTCGAGCAAGCGGAGGGATCGGTTCATTGGAGTGGCGGATTGGTACGTTATACGCTGTCCGGACGGACATCCAGCGCCACCCTGCCGCCACTGGTGGCCTTTCTCGAGGAAGATTTCGCGGGACCCAGTGCGACGGTGTTCACCCAGCCCGGACAAACCCCCCTCATCAGGGCACAACTACTGAAAAACGGTTATGCGAAAATAGGAATAACAAAACTCTTGACAAAATTGCTCAACAATCCTTGGCCAGGAAGTGACCCAGATCACGCCATAGTGCTAGAGGTTGAAGAACAAGTTCTTTAATATCAGTTGGTTAACCCCTAGCATGTCGGGACCAAGGGTGAGGGACCTGGAAGCCAGGTTTAGCCGATAGAATCTTAATCAGGTAGGAGTCTTACAGGGTAAGAGTCTTACGTCGTAAAGAATGCCGAAGAAATTGATTGGAAGGCAATTTCCTTATGGCCATGCAGTTGAACAGCATCGTTTCCCATGGCGCGTTTCCGGCGCGATGGCTGATTGTGGCCGGAATTGCCTGGACCCTGGCACAAACGGTGTTGTATGTAGCCTCTTCTCCCCAGGGCCAACTGTCCGGGCATCCGGGAAATACCGAGCGCAGCCCTGCCCGTCAAACGAGTGTTGATCTCAATGCGATCCTGTCCCGCAACCTGTTTGGTGCGGCCGACGTGGTGCCGGGTGCACTGACCAGCACAACCACCGAAGTAACGCGCCTGCCTTTAGAACTGCAGGGTGTTTATGTCGCCGAGGTAATAGCGGAGGATTCGGCAGCGACGGTGGCGCAGAAAGGAAAGCCGGGCTTTACCTATCACATCGGTGACAAGATCCCCGGAAATGCCGTACTGGTGGCGGTTTTCCAGGACCACATCATTCTACGGCGTGCTGGTAGTCGTGAGAAACTGATGTTTCCCAGCATCGACAGCCAATTTCAGGTGGACCCTGTTCAAGGAGAAAATGTCCCACCCAATGTGCAGAGGCGTCCCCGGGTACAAACACCTTACGGTGGGCAAAGTGCTCGGGAATTTGTCGCCGCACACCAAGCCCGGATGGAGGCAGATCCGCAACAGGCGTTGCGCGAGCTTGGCATCACGTCGGTTAGTGCCGGTGCTGCCTCTGGCTACCGACTGGGTGACCT
>SMVB01230498.1_pt1 | contig 12317 bp, 14 predicted proteins | sample 2456461 | NCBI WGS metagenome assembly SMVB01 (sample SAMN11095934, study PRJNA526329) | marine sediment metagenome | biome: Marine sediment; feature: Surficial sediment; material: Deep marine sediment; isolation source: Hadal surficial sediment | place: Pacific Ocean | collected 2014-05 | depth...
AAGATTTTTCAGAAGTAAAGCATTATATTGATAGACTCAAAGAATCTGGAATAGAAGATTTTAAAAGGTATTTTAGGGAAAACTCTGATGAAGTTATAAAGTGTGCAAAATTAATCAAAATATTGGATGTCAACAAGGCGACCATTGAATTATTTAAAGCAAAGGATAAAAAATATTTTTTTGATAAACTCTGGGAATTATTTGATGAGAATTCTTTCAAAGAGCTTTCTAAAGAGATTGCATGTTTTTCAATGGGGGAAAACAATTTTTCTACAGAATGTTTTCATCTGGATTTTGAGGGAAATAAAATATTTTGCAGGATTGAAGTATCTATCGAGCCAGAATATAGAGATTCTTGGGAAAGAGTGTTAGTTGCGATCACGGATTTCAGAAAATGGTAAGTCGTTCCAAAAATAGCTTATTTAAGTGGTATTTGGGGGGGAGGGGAACCTTAAATGTTCAGATAATGTGTTCCTCAATACATTGTGTCCCGGACAGTTGTTTCTCTGTCCCCCCACCTCGAGTTTCCATCCTCCGGTCTCCAGTGTTTTATTTTCCGTCCGCTAATGTTTTATTTTCTTCGTAGAGTGAGCAGATGGTATCGCGGATTTTTCTCATAGATTTTTGTTCTCCCTGATCTTTCAATTGCTCCAGGCTTACGGGTTTGGACACCACGATTTTCACCGGACCGGGGTGAATGATGGCGCTCTTCTTGCGAATTATAGACCCACTACCAATGATGGCGATAGGAAGCATTGGAGCCTTCGCTCGTAGGGCTAACAAGTGACTGCCTTTCTTGAAGGGACCGATACGGCCATCTACCGATCTAGTCCCTTCTGGGAAAATTACAATCGAACAACCTTCGTTAATCTTCTCAGTAGTTTTAATAAAAGCCTGATAAGCCTTTCTTTTGTTATCCCTATCTACACCTATGTAACCTGCCGCTTTCATGGACCATCCTACAAAGGGGATACGAAACAGACTTTCTTTTGCGACCCAGCGAATTTGCACCGGGAAAAAACCGGATATGGCAAATATGTCGAAGTAACTTTGGTGGTTGGCGACAAATATCTGCGGTTGATCTGTGAGGATATTTTCCAGCCCGATAATCTCCACCTGAATGCCGTTCAAAACACAAATCAACCTGCTCCAAAGGCTGGCGATACGATGCGACGTGTTTCCTGTCCTATCGAAGAACCCGGCGATTATGGAAGCTACTCCCAAGACAAGAGATAGGATGGTTGTCAATATCCAGAATCGTGCAGTGTGATATATTGAGCTAAAAGTTTTCAATTGCTGATATCCAGAGGATAACGGGTTGTTTATATCAGGTGAATATCCCGAGAGTGCTTAAAGTTACAATGCCATATTCAAGCTTTAAAAAAAAATCAAAATTGGTGGCTTGCGTTTCGTTTTTGTTTGCTTGGGTATTATTTTTCCCTGATCCATATGTAAAAGCCTGGGGGCCAAAGGCGCACCAGGTGGTTGGCCATGTGGCGGAGCATTTCCTCAAACTAGAAGTAAAAACCATTCTCCGGCAGAAGTTTAACATAAAGCATTTGGCACAGGTAGCTGTGTGGGCAGATGACGTTCGTAAATCGAGGGGCCAGAAGCCTTGGCATTACAGCAATATTAAAAAAGGGGAATGGTTGTATTTGAAGGAAAGAGATTGCCCTCACGGCAATTGTGTGGTTGAAAGGATCAAATATTTTCACCAAACACTCAAGAATAGGGATTTGCCTGGAAAAAAACGCCGGGAAGCAATAAAATACCTGGTGCATTTTGTTGGCGATATTCATCAACCCCTGCATTTGGGCAATCAATCCGATCGCGGGGGAAATCGCACCAATATTCTGTTTCGCGGTGATCGTACCAACTTGCATGCTTTGTGGGACAGTGGCATAATCGCCAGCAAACCTTGGCGGGCGAAAAAATATTCCAGGTTCCTGACCCGTCGAATCAAGGATGATGACGTTGGGCACTGGTCCGATTCCACCTTAGTGGACTGGGCCAACGAATCTAGAAGGTTTGCCCTGGAGTTTGCTTATAAAGTAAAGAAAGGTCGTTCCGTTAAGCAGGCATACTTGGAACGTGCCAACGAAATCATTGACTTGCGGTTGAGCCAGGCAGGAGTTCGCTTGGCAAAACTACTTAATGAAACCTTAAAATGAACAGGAAGCCTAATTTTGACTGAATCAAAGCAATTTTATTTCAGACAATTATTGACCGGAGTGGATATTGCCGTTGGCGACTCTTCTGCCAGGCAGATGGCCAATTTTATTTATTTGATTGGCGACACCCAAACGCGGCAATGCCTCGTAGTTGATCCGGCGTGGGACATCGATGGTCTCATAAATATTTTGGCAGAAGACGATATGGAGCTCACAGGTGCGCTGGTGACGCATTATCATCCCGATCATTGTGGCGGCAGTATTTTTGGGTTGACCATTACCGGTTTGGCAGAATTACTTGAGAAAGTTTCCGTCCCTATTTATGTGAATAAAAATGAAGCCGACGGCTTGCGTCAGGTGACCGGAATATCCACAGCCGATATGCGCCTGCTGGATAGCGAAGATAAGGTAAAAGTGGGAGACATCGAAGTTTCCTGCCTGCACACTCCCGGCCATACTCCCGGATCGCAATGTTTCCGCGTTGGCGACCGTCTGGTGGCGGGAGATACCCTGTTTTTGCAAGGATGCGGTCGGGTCGATCTGCCAGGTGGAGATAGCGAAGAGCTGTATCGAACCCTAACCCAACGTTTAACCAAAATCCAGGATGAGGTAGTGCTGTACCCAGGGCATAATTACGGCTCGGGACCTTCTGCCCCGATGGGGGATGTGCGCAGAACCAACTCTCTCCTCCAGATTGACCAGTTGGAGGACTGGTTCAGCATCATGGGACGTTAAAATAGCCCTCCACGTTGCAGGATAGCCAGCTTTCACTTGCAAACACCTCTGGAATAACTTAACCTCATCCCAATGATTAGAATTACTTACGCCTAAATTTCGTATGGGAGTTTAAAAAATTCATGCGTTCTATTCTTTCCATGTTTGGCCGATCGCCATTTCGGCCTTTGGTCAGCCATATTGAAAAAGTAAGAGCCTGCATTGATCAGGTTTTGCCACTTTTTGATGCTTTGTACAAACATGAATATTCTACTGTGGGGGATATCTCTGAATTGATCGTCAGGACGGAGCATGAAGCTGATATGATCAAGGATAAGATCCGAGTGAGCCTGCCACAAAGCCTTTTTCTCCCTGTTGATAAAAAGGATTTCTTGCATTTGTTATCAGCCCAGGATGACATCGCAGATGCAGTGGAGGATCTTGCAGTTTTACTGAGAATTAAAGACCTGGAACCGCCGGAAAAAATCCAAAAGCCGTTAGACGATTTGGTGCATCATGTGGTCCAAACCGCTCACATGGCTTGCGACTTGATCTGCGAATTGGATATGCTTTTGGAAGCTTCCTTTGGTGGTGCGGAAGCGGAAAAGGTTGAAAAGGCCACCCAGGAGTTGGGCACAGCGGAATGGGAAGCAGATCGAAAACAATTCACACTGGCGCAAAATCTATTTTCTCTAGGAAATGAGATTAACCCTGCCGACCTTCTGCTTTGGAACGAGGTTTCCAAAAAACTCGGAGCAGTGGCGGACAAATCAGAACAAATTGGTAAAACTCTACGAATATTCCTATCAAAATAACTCACCCCCAATTGGTAAATTTTCCTAATCAGGGAGCCTTTCTTTGGATGTAAACACCGTTCTGTTCACAATTGCGGTACTGGGTGGCATCTACATGGCCTGTAACATTGGTGCCAATGATGTTGCCAATTCTATGGGAACCAGTGTGGGCTCAAAAAGCCTCACGTTTCGCCAGGCGATATGGGTTGCCGCAATTGCGGAGTTTGCGGGAGCATTTTTTGTAGGTGGCAATGTCTCGGATACCATCCGCAAAGGCATGCTCGATCCCACTATGTTCCAGGATGTCCCTCTTCACTTAGTTTGTGGGATGATTGGCGCTTTGATCGCATCGGGAGTCTGGCTTCACCTGGCTAGTTCGCTGGGTTGGCCTGTCTCCACGACTCATTCGATTGTTGGCGCGGTGGTGGGTTTTGGTATCATTGCGGGGGGAATGGACGCGATCAGTTGGGGCAAGATGGGGCAAGTTGTGGTGAGCTGGGTGGTTTCTCCGGTGATGGGAGGTTTGTTCTCCTATATGATTTTCCGTTTTATTTTGTGGCGAGTCTTAACTAAAAGAAAACCATTGGTCCACGCCAAAGTCATCCTTCCTTATATGGTGTTTTTTCTGTTTATGGTTCTGACGAACGCCATGGTCTATAAGGGATTGAAGAATCTTAGACTCAACATGCAATTTGGCGAGGCCTTATTTATATCCATCCTCATTGGCGCAATTGCATTTATGGTTGCCAAGTTTTTGGCGAATAGAATTCCGGATGTGACGGAAGGGGGCCTAAAACAACAATTCACCGCCACGGAAAATATTTTTAAATATCTGCAGATTATCACCGCATTCTATATCGCATTCGCCCACGGCTCAAATGATGTGGCCAATGCCGTGGGACCGCTTGCGGCGGCAGTTTCCATATTGCGCGAAGGCACGGTTCAGATGGAAGTAGAGATGCCTTTATGGATTCTTGGTTTAGGGGGAAGCTGTATCGTATTTGGTTTGGTGATATGGGGTTCGAAAGTGATGAAAACTATTGGTGAAAAAATCACCGAGATTACCCCTTCCAGAGGATTCTCAGCTACCTTCGGTGCGGCGACTGTGGTATTGATCTGCTCAAAAATGGGACTGCCAATTTCCACCACTCATACACTGGTGGGATCGGTGATTGGTGTGGGGCTTGCCAGAGGACTTTCATCGCTGGATCTAAGTATTGTCAAAACGATTGTGATTTCCTGGTTTGCCACAGTACCCTTTACCATGGTGCTCTCGATGATAATTTTCAAATGTTTAATATTTTTTCTACCCTAAGCATTTAGGTAGGGGTTGTGGCTTTGGAAAAATAAATGTCCTGTAAAAGCGAGTGGCAATAACACAGAAAATGAAAGGCGTTATTACAGTGAAAGGTGGACCAAAGGGTGGGAAGGAATAAAAGAATTAGGGTGCAACTCTCGTTACACCCTGTTTGGGAAAAATAATTTAGGGATTCGAAAGCAGTCCCAGATTAGTTATAGTTTTGTTTTGCCAGATATTCTGGCAGGGTCCATTCTAATTTATCAATTTGTGAATTGTAATGACCCAATGCTCCGCAATAAGAGCAGTGCTCAATCCCGTAATCAAAATCAATTGTTACAGTTGCGGTTTTATGCTCACAAAATTTTCGTTTCTTTTTAGCGGGTTCTTTATCGTTCAGCCAGCCACTCGAAATAGTCAGGTTCTTCATAAAACTTTTCTCCTTAACACTTCGTTTTGATTTCGCGGATCGAAATGATTTAACTACTGACATTATCCTTCTAAACTCGTTATATTTCAATAATTAAATTTCCCCAACAATTACATTTTCCTACCATTATCAAAATAGACGATGGCCTAAATATTTTATAATTGGTTGATTTTAAAGGAATTAATTAGACGGATATTTGTTGTTTTATTTGCAGTTTTGAATGGAACAATGTGAAAAAAAAATCTTAAATGTATCTTTATGGATTTAAATTTATTATAAGGTGGACAATGTTACTTAAGAAACTAGACGGTAATTTTAATCAAGCAAGCTATGACTCCCACCAGTGGGTTCCATACCCCATAGCTTGCTACAGCTTTTAAATAATAATTTTTGTCGGTACCCTGTCTGCTTGTAGCGGGGTCGTTCATTATTTTCCTCCACCAGTAGTGAGGGAGAGCAATTGTGATAAAGCTAAAATCCGTAGCATTCTATTTATTATTATTTTCACTGGGGCTTTTAGTTTTTGATTCAATGACTTTATCTATCGGAATCCTTTGTGCCCTATTTGCTTTGAATCACTTTATGACGCGAGAAAAATCATGAAAGTTTCCGGCCAACTCCGCAAGATGACCCATTCTGCGGAACACCCGATAGAATATTTTTTAAGCTTGGATGAAAAACCTATCGCCATCACTTCCTATGTGGGAAAAATGGTTAAGCTACATTTTCCAGGAACCATCACCTGCATTGCGTGTGACCGGAAAATAAAAAAAACCTACGACCAGGGATATTGTTTTCCCTGCTCGCGGGATCTTCCAGAAAATGCTATGTGTTCCGTTCGTCCAGAAACATGCGAACACGAACACGGAAACGAGCAGGACCGGGAATTCTTCCGCAAGTATTGCAATACCGACCACTTCGTATACCTCTCGTTGACGGCAGGGGTCAAGGTAGGTATTACGAGGCATTTCAATATTCCCCATCGGTGGATCGATCAGGGAGCGGTGCAGGCTTTGATCATTGCCAAAGTTCCTCAGCGTAAACTTTCTGGTTTGATCGAGGTCGCGATCTCCAAACACATGTCGGATAGAACCAATTGGAGAAAAATGTTGAAAGGGGAAATAGAGGATATTGATCTAACAGAAATCCGTAATCAGGCCTTGCAATGGGTACCAGAGGATCTGTCTGAATACGTGCTAAAGGATGAAATAGTGCAATCGTTTGATTACCCTATCCAGTCGGTTCCAGAAAAAATAGTCAGCCACAACCTGGATAAGGAACCCGAATTTGAAGATCGTCTCACGGGGATAAAAGGCCAGTACCTGATTTTCGACCGGCGGGTCATCAACCTTCGTAAATATGCGGGTTACCACGTGGAATTTGAATTTCTAGATTGACCACCCACATGCGTGGGAGGCAAAGTGAAGGGCTTATTTGTTCAAGGAGGCTATATAATTCCCTCCTACGGTGGGTGGGTCGCGTAATGGATTCAGGCGGCCTGCCTCAGCTTGACCATTTCTGCAGAGAAAGTGGCTTTGAGCGGTTTCTCCGCCGAATTTTTGGTGATTTTTGCGATTTTGATATTGGTGGCTAGCCCCAACTTTTTGAGAACCCAAATCGCCATCCAGGTCATATCGATTTCCCCAGGGCGCAATCCGTGTTTCGCCGACTTGGGGTAAGCATGATGATTGTTGTGCCAGCCTTCACCATAAGCGAGAAGGCCCACCCACCAGCAGTTAGTGGAAAGATCATCTTTGAGCTGAAAATTGACATACCCGAAAAAGTGGGCGGCACTGTTGACCAACCATGTGCTGTGATAAGCAAATACCAAACGAACGAAGATTCCCCAGATTACATACGAAACTCCGCCAATAGCCAGTAATGAGAGTCCTAAGACTACCTGGATGGTGATGAAATGTTTTTCCAGGAACTGGTAGAAGGGGTCATCATAAAAATCTTTGGTGTAATTGCGGATATTTTCTTTATCATCAAAACTGGGATGGGTGAACAACATCCAGGAAAAATGTGCCCACCAGAAACCTTTTTTGGCGCTGTGGGGGTCATTTTCCGTATCGGATCCGGCATGATGCATTCTGTGCTGGGCGACCCACTTGATGGGGCCATTTTGGCAGGCGAGGCTTCCCAATAATACCACTGTATATGCCAACCATCTGGGGAAATCCATTCCACGATGTGTCAGGTATCGGTGATATCCCAGACAAATTCCTATAGAGCAAGTGGCCCAATGGAGAATTAACATAACTGCAACGGCGCCCCATGAAAACGCAAACGGGAAAAATGCCAATAAGGCAATGATGTGAATGCCAGCTAAAAACGATGTTGCGATCGGATTGAATTTTAGTTTGGGTATTGCCGAAATAATTTTTGCAGTCATGAGATCCTCATAAAAATAGTAAGATAGAGAACGCAGTCCAATCTTCTGATCATACCTCCAATCCAAAGCTGGCTATGTAAAAGTTATGTAATATTAGGGGGTACAAGGTGTAAAGGTAAATAATTGAATTTAACCCCGTAAGTGGGTTTATTTAACATCTTTTGAACGAAAACTCTTGTCATACAGCCCGTCAGCATGCGGCGGGGTCGTTCATTGAGCGTAATGAAGTAATTGGGTATAATCTTTGTTGTATTATAGTTTTCAAAAAATCCTTGATGAGTTAGCAGAATGAATAAATTACGGGCACTGTTTCATCCCATATTTGTTTTCATCGGCGTCCAAATTGCCTGGATCATATTGATCGCGGTCTGGGCGAACTGGTATTTGAAAAACAACCGTAATTTGCAGGAACTGGCGCGCAAATTTCGGCCCGACCTATTCAATGAAGAATTGGATTGGGTTATTTTGGTGGAGGGCGGTTTTTTAATGTTGATCATCCTCGCCGGAGTTTACGTCATTTTCGTTTACTGGAACAAACAGGCACGGTTGAACAAGCTTCAAAGCAGTTTTATATCGAGTGTTTCTCATGAACTCAAATCCCCTTTGGCGTCCATTCAACTTTATCTGGAAACTTTGAAATACCGGGAAGTCTCAAAAAAGGAAACCTGTGATTTTGTCGATACCATGTTGTTGGATACCGAACGGCTGTCGTGGCTGGTCGAAAATATTTTGGAATCAAGCAAATCGGGATATAAAACGATCCAGCTTCAATTCCAATCCGTGGATGTGGTGAAATTTATACGCGAGGTCGTGGACGGCCACAAACGACAATGTGAAGAAAAAAATGTTCATGTTCACCTGCGACTTGAAGAAATCCCTGTTCTGAATTTGGACAAACGAGCGATGCGCTTGGTGTTCAATAATCTGCTGGGAAATGCCTTGCGTTACTCACCCGTGGGATCTGACTTGGTGATCCGGGTTTCCAGAGGAAAGAAATATTGTGAAATTCAGGTGACGGATCAGGGGATTGGCCTCGATAAAAAGGACCGCAAGAAAATTTTCAAAAGGTTTTACCGGGTGCAAAATAAAGAAACTCAGAATATCGAAGGCGCTGGTTTGGGATTGTTCATCGCCAGCGAATTTGTCAAAGGCCACAAGGGGTTTATCGAAGTGTTTAGTGAGGGAAGGGGCAAGGGGGCGACCTTTACTGTTGGATTGCCCCTCTCCAAACAAACGAAAAAAAAAGAATCTATACAAAAGCAATTGGCGTAAAAGGTAAATATGGTCAATAAGAAAAGGATCCTGTTGGTGGAGGACGAGGCTCATCTCGCCAAGGGGTTGACATTTAACTTGGAGCAGGAAGGATATTCCGTTTTAGTTGCGGAGGATGGCCAGGAGGCGTTAGACCAGCTCGGCGTCAAGGAATTCGATCTGATTATCCTCGATTTGATGCTTCCCAAAGTCGGTGGCATGGAAGTGGCCAGAAGGATTCGTGCGACCAATATTCGATTCCCCATTTTGATGTTGTCGGCGAAATCTTCCGACGAAGAACGGGAAGCCGGACTGGAAGCAGGTGCAGATGATTACCTGTCGAAACCATTTCATCTGCCTGAACTCCTGCTTCGAGTGAAAGGAATCTTGCGTCGGTGGGAGTGGTATAAGGAACCGGTCAAGGACGAAAAAATTTTTAAGTTCGGTGATATGTGGATAGACTTCGCCACGGGTAAAGCCTGCGGTCGTGAAGGGGAGTTTTACTTGACCACCAAGGAAGCGCATATCATGAATCTTCTAGTCAAACAAAACGGAAACGTGGTTCCCAGGGAGGATCTGTTGGAAAAAGTCTGGGGATATGATCCTCAGATGGAAACGCGTACGGTCGATAACTTCATCTCCAGATTGAGAAAACATTTCGAAAAAAAACCACAAAAACCCAAGCACATTATTACCGTCCGCGAAAAGGGCTATCGATTCAACATTGACGGGGAAGAGTGACCTGTGTTTTTTAGCCATTCAGAAAAACTATGCAAGTGAAGAGCTTGTTTGTAACGGGAACGGATACTGGAGTCGGTAAAACAATTGTTATCGCTTGCCTCATTTCAGTGTTCAAAAAATACCAAATTGATGTTGGCGTCATGAAGCCAATTGAAACCGGCGTCGATTCGAATTGCAGTTCTTCCGCTAATTCCGATGCCTTGTTCCTCATGGAAGTGGCAGGGTGTGAGGACTCTTTGGCAGAAGTATCGCCGATTCGGTTGAAGCCTGCGGCATCCCCCTATCAGGCCGCTTTGCTGGAAAACAGGCACCTGGATGTGGAATCTATCAAGGAAAACTTAGATCGCCTGTCTGCCCGTCATGATTGTATGCTCGTGGAGGGAATTGGCGGACTGCTGGTTCCTATAACAACTTCTTACAGCGTGGAGGATTTGATTATTGAGTTGGGTTTGCCGGTGATAGTGGTAGCGCGAAATCAGGTCGGCACACTCAATCACACCCTATTGACTTTGCGTGCTGCAAAGCAAAAGGGCATATCTGTTTGCGGAGTGATTCTCAATCAGACCCGCCCTGAGGACCCGACGGAAATCGAAAGAGGACAGGCCAAGATAATCCAGGAGTTGTCTGGAATTCCTGTCTTGGGTGAGTGCCCCTACTTTGAATCGGTAAATGCTCATGGATTAGCTCCCTCTGAAATTGAAAGTTTTGGACAAAATATCAACTTGGAACTTCTTGGTTTGGAAAAAATTAAAAAGGGGGTTTCTAATAGTTAAGCCGCGCAAAAGCAATTGTAGATTTAAGGGTGCCTCATTTAATTTCAGCTAAAAATTTTGTTATAATTATTTTGTCAGTGTGTTGGGGTAAATTTATCATTTAAAATTTTAAGGAAAATAGTCATGGCCACCGTAAAAGTAGATGTCATCTGTCCTTGCTGTGAAAGTAAATTGGTGGTGGATGCTAAAACCGGCGAAGTGCTTTGGAAAGAAGAAAAACCAAAGCCAAGCGTGTCTCTTTCCGACATGGTTAAAGGCCTGGATGCCCAGAAAAAGGAACAGGAAAATTTGTTTAAAAAAAATACCGAGACCCAAAAAGATCGTGATCGATTGTTGGATGAAAAATTCAAAGAAGCGCAAAAAAATGTCGACAAGACGGTGGAAAAACCTATTCGAGACTTTGATCTGGATTAAACCGCGACCGAGAGCTTTGTGGTCGTAAAATATAGTCAATTAAACTTTTGTCTTGAGAGTTTAATAGGGTCAAATCTTTATTTGACTCGTATTTTTTTGGGGGTGGAATTTCGTTTATCTATTAATCCCCTGAAGAATAAGCCCCCCGGCCCCCTTCGGAGAAGGGGGAGCTTGTCGTTGGCCAATTCGACATTGATTCCTAGTACGCCTATGCATAATCGAGGCTCAAGCCATCGTAAGCCAGCTCCACATTTTCCGGGAGATCTCGGCTCACTTTTTCAAAATCGTAGAAATGGTTGATATGCGTCAGGATGGCGCGTTTCGGTTGGATCGTTTTGATCGCTTCCAGGGCTTCCGAAAGACAAAAGTGCGTAGGATGCGGTTTGAATCCCAGGGCGTTCAGGATCAAAAGGTCCAGATCCTTCAACAGGTCCAGGGTTTTTTCAGGCAGAAAACTGCAGTCGGTGATGTATGCAACGTTGTTGAGTTTATAGCCGGTGATCGCCATTTTTCCGTGAATGATTTCCAACGGCGTTATTGCAACTCCGCCTAATTCAAACTTGGACCCTGCAACCAGAGTGCGTGGTTCCAGTTGCGGGATGCCGCCGCCAATCTGGGTGGTGCCGTTAAAAATATAGCTGAAATTTTTTTTCAGCGCCGCTAGCGTCATTTCGTTGCCGTAGCAGGGGATAACGGTTTTATTGAAATGGCTGAAACTTCTGAGTTCGTCGATGCCATGCACGTGGTCGGCGTGGTGGTGGGTGTAAAGCACCGTATGGATTTTTTGGATTCCATAGAGCAGGCACTGTTGCCTTAGATCTGTCGAAGTATCGATCAGGATATTATGACCATCATTTTGTACAAGAAGGGAAGAACGGAGGCGTTTATTGCGGCGATCATCCGATGTACAAACTTCGCAATCACAACATAAAGAGGGGACACCTGTCGAGGTTCCTGTGCCTAAGAAAAGTATATTCATAAGGGTCTATCAATGTTTGATATCACAAAAAATTTCCTGGTTGGCGCAAGGAGAGGATTCAAACTGGACCGTAGAATGGGTGATGTTGAAACGCTTTTTCAGTAAACTGCGGATGTCCTCAAGAATCGATTCCACCTGGTTGACTTTTTGATCGTTGATTAAAGCATGAGTGCTAAGCGCATAAATATTCGAGCAAATGCACCAGATATGCAGTTCATGGATATTTTTTATTTCCGGAATCGCCGTCAGCTCTTTTTCCACTTCCTCGATGGAAACACCTTTCGGTACGCCTTCGAGCAGGATGTGGACAGATTCCGAAATTAGTTTGAATGCCCCCCCAATGAGCAGTAATGAGATG
>SMVB01005181.1_pt1 | contig 12311 bp, 10 predicted proteins | sample 2456461 | NCBI WGS metagenome assembly SMVB01 (sample SAMN11095934, study PRJNA526329) | marine sediment metagenome | biome: Marine sediment; feature: Surficial sediment; material: Deep marine sediment; isolation source: Hadal surficial sediment | place: Pacific Ocean | collected 2014-05 | depth...
GGTGTTTTCTTCACAACCGCAAGCACCGCGATGTAACAGATTTTTAAGAATGGTTAATGCATTATCGATAATCTTATGAGATTTGCGCCCCTTGATATCTACCACGAAGGCAACGCCACATGCGTCATGTTCATAGGCTGGATCGTACAGGCCTTCTGTAGGAGGGGTGTGTACCTGTGGGGTGTCTTTTTGCATGTAGTGTTGAATAAAGTGATTAATGTGTCCCGAGTTTTATGACCTTGGTCTTAACTATCTCAAGCCTGCACAACGCATTGCTTGTCTCGCTAAAGACTCCCTTTTAATAATTATTATTTTCTACGAAGTAGCTGCCAAGCTCTGTAGGTCTGACTAATCTTTAAACGGCCGCTGATTATAGTGCCGTATTGGTATTTTGTCACGGTGCACCATGGAAATAAGCAGCTTTTCAAGAGTGCCGCTTTAGGTTATTTTAAGAGTTAACTGCTTGATTATATATATAAATATAAGAATTTATTGCTGATAGTGCAGATTTTGTGTGTGTGTGTCTATTGACGAATGCGTTCAGACTCTGCAAATGCAAATCTGTCGGTCATCCCGGCAATATAATCAGCAATCACTCTTGCTTTGCCTTGTTTGCCCTGCTCCGCCTCATGCATGCCGATATTTTTCTGCACCTCTTCAGGCAATAGTGAGGCCTCTGACATAAACCCATCAAACAAATATCGAATCACCTGCTTTGCCTCTTCACTCATCTTTTCAACTTTAGGGTGTTTATAAAGATATTTATTCAGAAATCTTTTCAGTTCCAGATTCTGGGCAGCAACAGTTTCACTCAGGCTGATCAATGGCTTCCCCGCTGCCCTGACATCATGGATCGTTGACGGGTTTAATGATGCAATATTTCCCTGGCTGGTGGCGATAAGATCACTGACTAGAGTGTTAATCATGCGACGTATCACTTCGTGGATCATTCTCTTGCTTGATAACTCTGGCCATTTCTTACTGACCAGCAACTGTTCTCTTGAGAACAGTTCACAACTTGCCAACTGCTCAAAGGTGATCAGCCCGGCTCGCAAACCATCATCAACATCATGGTTGTTATAGGCGATCTGGTCAGCAATATCTACCACCTGTGCCTCCAGCCCTGCTTGTAATCTATCCAGAAATCGTTGACCAATCTTGCCCAGGTCTTTTGCCTTGGTACGTGAACAGTGTTTGAGTATGCCTTCTCTGGTTTCATACATCAGGTTCAGACCACTGAACTCTGCATATTTCTCTTCCAGCACATCAACAACTCTTAAGGATTGCAGATTATGCTCAAAGCCACCGAATTCCTTCATACAAAGATTCAGCTCATCCTGGCCTGCATGCCCAAAAGGCGTGTGCCCGAGATCATGTGCCAGGCAAACTGCTTCAGTTAAATCTTCGTTGAGTTGTAATGCCCGACTGATGGTTCGACCGATCTGGGCGACCTCTATTGAATGTGTCAAACGTGTCCGAAACATGTCCCCAACATGGTTTACAAACACCTGGGTCTTGTATTCCAGCCTTCGGAATGCCGAGGAATGAACGACCCGATCTCGATCTCTCTGGAATTGATTACGATATGAAGGCCCTTGCTCCTGAAATTCGCGCCCTAATGAGTTCTCTTCACTGGCCGCATAGCAAGCCAGCTTCATTATTATTCGTTTCCTTTGGCAGAACTACTTTTGTTTGTGGAAAAGTGGTGCAATGTTTCCATTAATAATCCTTCATCAAATTCATTTGTGACTACAGCTTCACCAATACCTTTCAACAGGATCAAAAATAATACACCATCTTTCGCTTTTTTATCGACAGACATTAATTCGCGCATGTTTACCGGATCGAAGTTGTCGGGCAATGTCACAGGTAAACTTAATTTAAGCAACATGGCTTCTATGCGATCACATACTTCACTATCAATCCAGCCCATGCGCTGTGAAAGATCTGCTGCCATTAACATGCCCAGGGCAATGGCCTCTCCGTGTAACCATGTTCCATAACCAAGACCTGTCTCAATGGCATGGCCAAAGGTATGACCTAGATTCAGTGTTGCACGAACACCAGATTCCCTTTCGTCTTCTGCAACAATGTCTGCCTTGTTTCTACAGGATTGCTCAATAATATAGGCAAACGCCTCTGATTCACGATTAACTAATGAGTCTATATTGTCTTCTATCCATTCGAAAAATCCTGCATCTCTGATCAGACCATACTTGACGACCTCAGCAAGACCTGCACTGACTTCTCTATCATTAAGCGTGTCCAATACAGAAGTATCAGCGATCACTGCCTTAGGCTGATGGAATGCTCCGATCATGTTTTTGCCCGCAGCATGATTAACACCGGTTTTACCCCCCACCGATGAGTCTACCTGTGCCAGTAAGGTCGTGGGTAATTGAATATAATCTATACCACGTTGATAACAGGCCGCAGCGAAACCCGTAATATCTCCGACAACTCCGCCACCTAATGCCACCAGGCAACTGTTTCTACTGAAACGTTTTTCCAATAATGCAGTAATAATTTCATTGACTGCATCAAGTGTTTTATATTGCTCACCATCGGGCAGAATCACTGATTCAACATCTACATCCCGTGATGCCATAGCTTGTAACGATTGCATGACTTTCTCAAGGTATAGAGGTGCAACAGTTGTGTTGCTTACAACCATGACTTGTTTAGACCTGATATTTTCAGAGAATAAATCTTCTTTACCAAGCAGATCATCGCCTGCATAGATTGGATAACTGCGTTCGCCAAGCTCTACAATTATCTTCTTCATTATTTTTTATTTATCAGCCGACATTATCTGCGTGATTATATCATTGATAGAAAGCCCAGCTGTATCAATCACCAGATCAGCAAGCTCTTCATACAAGGGCCCACGTTTATCAAGCAGTTTTTTCATGACTACTTCGGGATCTTCATTCTGTAACAGAGGTCTTTTAGTATCTCTTGACGTTCTCTTTAAAAGTTGATCAATATTGGATTTGAGATACACCACAAATCCTCTTGCTGTAAGACGCTCCCTGTTTTCCTCAATCAGAACTGCACCGCCACCTGTTGCCAATACTATATTTAGCATGGATGTAAGCTCATCTAGCAGTTGCGATTCCCGCTTACGAAAACCTGCTTCACCTTCGATTTCAAAGATAAGATTGATCTTCACGCCGGTACGTTCCTCGATCTCATGGTCACAATCATAGAATTGTTGCGATGATTTTTTGGCTAATTTTTTTCCGACAGTAGACTTCCCGGTGCCCATTGGACCGATCAAAAATATGTTAGAGCTAGATTCCAAAATGAAGATTCACCAAGTATGAATATAAGTTACGATTGAATTACTCAAGGATAAGCTATCACCAGAAAATAAAAAAGGATGTGACACGCATGCCACATCCTTTCATTATCTTTAAAGTATCAGATACTTACTTTTATATTTGAAGATTGTCCTTCAATATTTTTGGCGTAACGAAGATTAGTAACTCGGACTTGGCTTGAGTTTGACTCGTTCTTTTGAAAAGGAAACCAACATAAGGTAAATCACCAAAGAATGGGACTCTGTCGACTGACTTACTATCTGTACGTGTGTAAACACCACCCAAGACTACTGTTTCACCGTTATCAACCATAACCTGGGTTGAGATCCTGCGTGTATTTATTGGTACGCCGCCACTGACTGGTGCGCCTGGAGAATCCTGAGAAACACTCAAATCAAGTAATATCCGATCATCCGGTGTGATTTGTGGTGTAACTTCAAGTGATAATACTGCCTTCTTGAACGACGTCGTCGTTGCACCACTTGATGAAGCTTCCTGATAAGGAATTTCGACACCAGATTCAATAGTCGCTGTATGCTGGTTTGAAGTAATCACCTTGGGACTAGCGATATCTTCACCTCGGCCTTCAGCGATCATGGCTGTAAGTTCAAGTTGCAATAAATAAGAACCGATCTTACCAATAATCAGAGATGCCCCCGCGCCACTGGCAAATGACGGCAGATCAACAAGCAGGTTTTCTATATCTGCTCTTCCCGTACCACCAGTACCTTCAACATTACCTGCTTCTGAGCCAGTAAAAATAGCTACCGGATCATTGTGTCCACCTGGACCTATGATAGGCCGTCCACCACCTACGATATCTGGATTAGCTTGTTTGGTGTTCTTGGCATAACCAAACCGCACACCGATATCCCTGGCAAAACTTTCATCGGCATTGACGATACGTGACTCAATCAGAACCTGACGTATCGGGACATCAAGTTTCAACAGCATCTGCCTGATACTTTCAAGACTGTCTGAGACATCCTGAACTATCAATGTATTGGTACGTTCATCGATTGTTACACTACCACGTCCCGAGAGTAAATTGTTTGCTTCAGCCTTGATCAATACCGCTAAATCGCTAGCCTTGGCATAATTAACCTGAATAAATTCGGTACGTAACGGGGCCAAATCCTCGACCTGTTTTGAAGCTTCGAGTTCCAGCTTTTCGCGCGCTGCAATCTCAGCATTCGGGGCGACCATAATGACATTATCAATCTGCCTCATGCCCAGACCTTTTGCCTTAAGAATAATATCCAGGGCTTGATCCCATGGAACATTCTTCAAGCGTAATGTCACGTTACCACTGACGGTATCACTGGCGACCATATTAAGACCTGTGAAATCAGCGATTAACTGTAGTACAGCACGCACTTCAATATCCTGGAAATTCAGAGACAGACGTTCTCCTGTAAAGCCAATCTGTTCTTTTCTTGCTTCCTGTTCACGTTTGTCTAAAGGTCGGACTTCAAGAATGAATGTGTTACCTGATTGATAAGCCAGATGATCATATTCTTGTGTAGTCGTGGATATCTGCATCCGGGTTCCATTTTTGTTGCCTTTTGTGTCAATCTCCTTGACCGGTGTTGCAAAATCAACCACATCAAGCTTTCTATCCAATTCGCTGGGAAGTTCTGCACCAATAAAATCCAGTACAATTTTACCCCCGACCTGATTCATATCTACGCTGATCGAAGGATCAGACAGGGTGATGATAACTCTACCTTCACCATCATCACCTCTTCTAAAATCTATACCTTCAATAGTGGAGCTTGTGCCGCCATAAGCTCCTCTTGATCCGGCAACACTTGTGATACCGCCTGATACATCACCACCAAGCGTTACCGTGACAGTGCTCCCTTGCACATCAATTTCATAGGGAACTGACCTGACCAGGTTAAGTACAACACGTGTTCTACCAGCTGCTTCAACTACAGAGACGCTGTGAGCCACGCCAACATCTATTGACTGGTTCTTAGTAACAGCACCAAGGGTCGTATTCGGAAAGTCTAATGCTATTCTTGCTGGATTATCGATGGTAAAACTCAACGGTTCACCCTGCATGGGCTCCGATAGCTCAATTTGCAATTGCACTCTCTCGCCTGGCAAGACGGAATAACTGATATCGTCTAGAGTCGCCGCCTGCGACACTACAAAAAAACCCATGAAACCAAAAATAGATACGATATGACCGAGTTGCTTAGTCATTGCCTTTATACCCCTAATATTGCCATTAATTTTATTCAAATAATCCGCAGTCATCATCATGCCACCTCTAATTCTATTCATTCTTGTTCATCCAGCGCGATTGCTGCCTGACGCTCTTCCCAGCGTCCCTGACTATTCCTGATGATCTCCCTGATTTCTATCCTGTCTTCAAACACATTCAATACTTTGCCGGTATTACGTCCCATATAATTGCCAACCTTGATTCTGTGAACTACACCATCTGGATCTTTGATAATGCCCCACTGGTTGTCCTCATTTTCCATGATTCCAACCATGCGCAGACTATCGAGTTCGAATTGCTCTAATTCTTCCTTATTACGGTGTCTTATCTCATCTTCCATTTCTTTAGTTAAACCACTATCCTCTTCTTCGATTAACTCTTCTTCATCCTTCTGGTAAAAAAGTCTGAACGGATCACGTGCATCCTGATCTGCAGATTGATAGGCATAAGCTTCATAAGGTTTAATCTCAGGCAAAGGCTCAATTCTGCCACCAGGCCTCGCCAATGTCTCCGTTACGTACTGATCCAGATCACTAATATCAGTCGAAACACATCCACCAAGACTCAGGAGTGCGCATACGAGGCTTGCTGTCCAAATGGCTTGCAAACGAAATAAAATCATTTATTCCTCCTCTTCCAGCGCACGATATGTTTTAGCTGTTGCATTCATTACCAGCGTACCTTCACTTCTAGCACCTCTTTTGGATTTACCGCCCCTCTTCACAATAGTGATATCGTGGGTCGTCACAATCCTCGGTAGTGTCGCTATCCCGCTGACAAATTCACCAAATTGATGGTAACTACCAACGACCCGAAGCTTAATGGGTAGCTCGGAATAGAACTCGCCAGGTTTTTCCTTGCCGGGTTTAAAAAGTTCAAACTCTAGTCCCGCAGCAAGACCTGTCTGTGAAATATCAACAATAAGACCTGCAACTTCTGTTTGATCCGGCAATTGTCTGATCATGTCGCCAAAAGACTGTTTCATCTCTGCCAATTGTACTTTCAGGGCCTTTAAGTTGGCCGTTTTCTTTTGCTTGACCTCGAAGCTGCTTTTCAGAGTGACCTCTTCTTTTTCAACTTTCTCAAGCGCTTGCAATTGTGGCTGTATATCATAATGCCAGGTTCCATAGCCAACTGCCGCACATACCACAGCAATCACGACTATCCTGACTGGTAGTGGCCAGGCACCAATATTTTGCGGGTCAAGATTACTGAGTTCATCCAGGTTCATGCGTCATCCTCCTCATCCTCACCGGGAGCCTTGGGGATCACCTGATTAAAACGCATGGTGAAATTGCTTACCCTCTGTCCCTTATCATCTTTTGCCTGAATCACATCAAGCTTTGGATCCCCCAGCCAATCTGAATCTTGCAGTTTCCTCATGAAGGACGAGACTCTGGCATTAGATTGCGCAACACCACTAATCACAATTGCCTTGCCCTTCTGTTTCACAGATACCAGGCTGACACCCTCAGGCAAACTGGTCACCAGTTCGTCGAATAAGCGAACAATCAGTGGGCGGTTGCCTTGTAATTGTTCAATAGCTTCAATACGTGCTTTTAATCTTTCTTTTTCTTTTTCGAGCTGTTTAATTTCTTCAATCTTCTTGTCGAGTTTGGTTATCTCAACATTTAAAAATTGATTACGCGAATCCTGATAGTCAATACGCAGAGTATTGTAAAAGTGGTATGCACCCCAAACACAAAGTGTTATCACAACAAATGCACCAATCGTGGAATAGAACTGCTGCTGAAGTTCCTTACGTAGCGCTTCTCTCCACGGCAGCAGATTAATTTTGGCCATTAGTCAAAACTCCTCAATGCTAATCCACATGAGACCATCAAAGAGGGTGCATCATTACTCAACGCCTGGGCAGCCACCTTTGATGATAGAGACATATTCGCAAACGGGTTTGCGATAATTGTAGGTATACCAACTGATGCTTCAACAATTGTTGCAATACCAGCCATGGAAGCACAACCCCCCGCAAGTATCAGGTGATCAATCTGTGTAATTGAGCTGGATGAAAAAAAGAATTGTTGTGCACGGCTTATCTGTTGAGCCATAGACTCCTTGAATGGCTCCAGTACTTCTGGCTCGTAATTATCAGGTAAGCCGCCCTGTTTTTTTGCCAGACCTGCTTCTTCGTATGAGAGTCCATAACGACGTTGAATATCCTCTGTTAACTGAGCCCCACCAAATGCCTGCTCTCTTGAATAGACTATTTTTAACTTCTCCAGGACACTGAAGGTTGTCACTGCAGAACCTACATCAGCTACGGCGATGATCTGATCTTCTCCACCACCAAATAAATCCTGCGCCATCATTGCGACTGTATTTTCCAGAGCGAAGGCTTCAACATCAACAATCTTTGCCTCCAGGCCACCAACTTCGAGTGCAGCGATTCGCAAATCAACATTCTCACTCCTTGATGCTGCAAGCAGCACATCCACCTGACCCTCAGCTCCGTCAGTCGGGCCTAGAACTTCAAAATCCATACTGACTTCTTCAAGTGGAAAAGGAATGTACTGATCTGCCTCAAGTTGAATCTGGCTTTCCATGTCATCATCGGAAAGGTCAGCGGGCATGGTAATAATTTTAGTAATCACTGCTGAACCAGAAACTGCCGCCGCTCCATCTTTAGTACGAGAGCCTGATTTTTTAACTGCTCTGCTGATTGCTTCTCCGACCGCATCGGCGTCTGCAATATTTTTTTCTACAACAGAATTTGCAGGAAGTGGCTCAACAGAGTAACTTTCAATACGATACCTGTCACCGCTCTTACTCAACTCGAGTAACTTTATTGCGGTCATGGTGATATCGATACCCAGTAGTGGTGTAGACTTTTTCTTAAACGGAAACACGGTTTTTTCCTTTTATTGTCACAGAGTTATATGCCATACATATAAATAACATTAAGTACTTGTGCCAACTATAGCCAACGATAGCTTAAAAAACAAATAGTTTTTCGCATTATTTAAAGTATTACATTAATTAAGTTTTAAACTGAAAAAGCCATATATATAGGAGAATTCTGAGTTAGACTACACAACATGTTGCGATTTGCGTTCAATTTTATCCTGTTTTTCTTCGTGCTTGGGCTAATATTTATTACCGGATTATCCTGGTATTTGCTACCTCAACTACCTGATATAGGCAATTTGCAGGATGTAAAACTACAGGTTCCATTGCGTATTTACAGTCAGGAAGACTCCCTGATTGCAGAGTTTGGTGAGAAAAGACGCAGGCCAATCTCGATCAGCGAAGTGCCCGTACTCACAATACAAGCCTTTCTTGCTGCTGAAGATGATCGCTTCTATCAACACCCCGGGGTTGACTGGCAAGGCATCGTGCGCGCAGTCGTACACCTGATTAAAACCGGTGATAAAACGCAAGGCGGAAGTACCATCACCATGCAGGTTGCCAGGAATTTTTTTCTTAGTCGTGAAAAAACTTACCTGAGAAAACTAAATGAAATTTTTCTGGCGCTCAAGATTGAACGGGAATTATCGAAAGACAAGATACTGGAACTGTATCTTAATAAGATTTATCTAGGCCATCGTTCCTATGGCATTTCCGCTGCCTCACAAACATATTATGGCGTCGAGATAGATGAGCTTACCCTGGCCCAGGTGGCCATGCTTGCATCCTTACCAAAAGCACCTTCATCAACAAACCCTATAAGCAACCCTGCTCGGGCAAAAATCAGACGAAATTATGTTTTGCAGCGTATGCTCGAGGAAAATTTTCTATCAGAAGAAGATTTTCAAACAGCCATTAACTCACCCATCACCGCGAGCCTGCATAATCCTTTCATAGAAGTGGAAGCCCCTTACGTCGCTGAAATGATTCGCAAACAACTGATTGAACAATATGGTAACAGTATTTATATAAGCGGCCTGGTGGTAACAACAACAATCAAGGATGAAAACCAGACCGCGGCAAACCATGCACTGCGAAAAGCACTGTCCGAATATGATGAGCGTCATGGCTACCGTGGTCCTGAGCATCATTATGATTTAAAGACTGAGGATAACGAAACAGAATGGCAACGCCTGCTCGAAAGCTTTCCTTCCATCGGCAGCCTGTATCCAGCCCTTGTCGTCCAGGTCAATGAAAAATCCATCACCAGCTATCTATCAGGTATTGGGCTAATTGATGTTGAGTGGTCAGGATTAGCATGGGCTCGCGCTTACCTAAGTGAGAATCGAAGGGGCGCAAAACCGAAGTCTGTATCTGAGTTTCTGAAAACAGGCGACGTTATCAGACTCAGCGAAGACAGCGAAGGTAACTGGAAACTTGCCCAGATACCCGAGGTAGAAGGTGGCTTCGTCTCAATGGATCCAAATGATGGCTCAACTTTGGCACTGGTTGGAGGGTTCGACTACCAGCGCAGTAAATTTAACCGTGTGACACAAGCCTTCAGGCAGCCAGGGTCAGGATTTAAGCCTTTCATTTATTCTGCGGGCCTGGCTGCAGGAAATACCGCTGCCACTCTGATCAATGATGCGCCGGTCGTATTTGAGGATCCTGGTGTTGAAGATATATGGCGACCAGAAAATTACAGTCATAAAAGTTATGGCCCCACCCGACTACGTGAAGGACTAACACATTCTCGCAATCTGGTGTCGATCAGATTACTACATGCTATTGGCATTCCTTTCGCCATGGAACACATCAAAAAATTTGGTTTCAACATCGAAAAGTTACCCAAAAATTTATCGCTCGCACTCGGCAGTGCCACCTTATCGCCCTGGCAAATGGCAAACGCATATTGTGTTTTCGCCAATGGTGGTTATAAAGTTGAACCCTACCTCATAGAAACCATATCAACCGGTGATGGTGAAATTCTCTATCAAGCCGAGCCGGTATCTGTGTGCCGGGTATGCCTTGGACAGGAAGATGATCCTGTAGATAATTTACCAGGCAACGATTCACCAGATGAAGAACTTCAATCAGAGGAGTATCCCATTCAGCCCACCAATAAATCAATCTATGCAAAACGCGTTGTTGATGAGCGCAATATATGGATTATGAATTCAATCACCCGAGACGTAATCAAGCATGGTACCGGCCGCAGAGCCTTAGTCCTAAATCGTCAGGACATATCAGGTAAAACAGGCACAACAAATGATCAAAGAGATGCCTGGTTCTTTGGATTTAATGCGAATATTGTTGGCATCGCCTGGGTAGGCTTTGACAAGTTTCAACCATTGGGTAGCAGGGAGACCGGTGCACGTGCTGCGTTGCCCATCTGGGTCGAGTATATGAAGACCGTACTGGAAGGCACGCCCGAATATATCCTGCCTGAGCCCCCTGGACTCGTTTATGCCCGTATCAATAAGGCCACAGGGAAATTGGCTCAGCCCAACGACCCTGACGCCATGTTCGAAATCTTCCGCACAGAACATGCTCCAACCACCTTAAACGATGAAACCCAGATTCCAGTGTTTGACAGCGAATCAACAAATTCTGGAGATTCAGGCATTATCGACCTCTTTTAAGATTGGACCCCATTTAAGATTAGAAATAGTGTCATGCAAAAAACTGTCACCAGGACACGGCAGGCTATCACCGAATTAGCCGCACAATATATCGCTGAATATAGTTTGATTAGCTACCATACCGCAAAGCGTAAGGCCGCTGATCAGCTAGGTTTCAAGCAGAAGGGCCTGCCGACGAATATCGAAATTGAACGCGCGGTGATCTCTTATCAAAAGCTGTTTCAATATTCATTCCAGCCTGTGGAATTATTTAAACTGAGAACTACAGCTGTTGATGTCATGAGATTGTTCGAACATTTTGACCCCCGCCTGGTAGGTTCTGTACTCGCAGGAACAGCAGGACCCCAATCTGAGATTATTGTTCACCTTTTCTCGGATAATCCAGAAGCCATCAGCGCCCGGCTAATGGAAAATAACATTCCCTACAAAAATAGTGAGCGAAGAATACGAATAGCGGATAAGACCACTGTAACATTTCCTGCATATTGTTTTCTGGCTGGAGACCTGTTCGTCGTCCTGGTCCTGTTTCCTGAAAAATACCTTAAACAGGCGCCTATTTGTCCCATTGAGGAAAAACCAATGAAACGCGCAAATATCAAAAAGGCACAATCACTAATACAGGAAAGTTGATAAGTCGTTACTACACATTTTGCCGCACATGAGTGATGATCAATGACTATGCTTATCCTTCGCGTCGCACTTAATTCACCCCTGCGTAACCTGTTTGACTATCTTCCTCCTGATAATTATGCCCCCAGGCAATTTGCACCTGGGCAAAGACTGCAAGTTCCCTTTGGTAAAAGTGGTGTGCGCATTGGTATTATTATTTCTCTGGCAGACATGACCCAGGTACCAAAACATAAACTGAAAAAAGCCTTGGCACTGTTAGATGAAACACCATTATTGCCGGCAAGGCATCTTAAGCTGATTGAATGGGCCAGCCATTATTACCACCACCCTATTGGCGATGTAGTATTTACTTCTATCCCCTCTTTACTGCGCAAAGGCAAAGCCGCAAAAATTAAACAGGAGGTCATCTGGCGCCCTACAGAATCGGGTAGAAAACTGAAACCCGAAAATCTTTCTCGCGCAAAAAAACAGCTGTCGATCTTGCAGTTCATAAAACAACATCAGCATGGTGTATCACAAACACGCATCCAGAATGAATTTGAAAATGCACGAAATCCACTAAACGAACTATCAGTAAAAAACCTGATAGAAAAAACAACGCCAGCAACAGAAAAATCTGAC
>SMVB01088014.1_pt1 | contig 12310 bp, 9 predicted proteins | sample 2456461 | NCBI WGS metagenome assembly SMVB01 (sample SAMN11095934, study PRJNA526329) | marine sediment metagenome | biome: Marine sediment; feature: Surficial sediment; material: Deep marine sediment; isolation source: Hadal surficial sediment | place: Pacific Ocean | collected 2014-05 | depth 0-1...
TGCCATTATCGAGCGCGAATTTGGGATTTTCAAAATACTAAAATTAGTTCATTTCACCGAGTGTAGATTGAATGGCCGCCGGTGAAAAAAGTGTTAGCCTATGACTCCAGCGGGAGTTTATTCGGAAAGTAAGCAATGGTGGTGGGCAATTTTTTATTGAAATGGTATGTTATTATTTTACAAGACTTTATCAAGGTTTTCATAACATCACTCACTTAGAAGGTGTTGTTTTTGTATTGTTTTGAGAGAATCAATTTTATGTTAAGGAAACATCATGGGAACTGAAAAAAAACGTTCGACAAACTCTAAACAAAGTAGAAAAAAATCGCCATCACGCAATAAAAGAGAAACCACTCCCATTAAATGAAAGACTTTCTTATTCTACGGAAAATTTTCTTAACGATCTCGAGTGTGCGAGGGAGATGTTTGAAGTTATCGTCCCAACATTAAAAAAGCAAGATGACACTCGGAAGAAAAAAATAGATAAAATTCTGGAGTGAGTTACAGAGACATAAAAAAGGAGGCAAAATAGATAGACTAACGTTGATTCAACAAGCAAAATCATTGCATACAGTTGTTCAAAAATTCATAAGAGCGGATAGAATGTTTAGGAACCAATCGAATGTGCTCCTAATAACAAAATTAGCGGAATTCTTGTCAGATACATTGCATATAGTTTTCTTAAATAATCCTGATCAGCTCAATCGCAAAGACAAAACGATCACGTATGAAGAAATCCATGGCTTAAAATCAATAAATGAAGCAAGCGACAAATTTATTAGTAAGGAGGTTGAGAAAATCTTACGAGAGGATCATAATTGTCAAATTGATTACTTGGACAAACGTTTAAAACTAGGGCTAAAAGAGCATATAACATGCTGGCCAGCTTTTATAGAGGTTACAGAAAGACGTAATTTATTCGTCCATACCGGTAGCAAAGTCAATCGGAAATATATCGAAAAATGCAAACAACATAATGTGAAACTGAACAGTAAAATCAAAGAAGGTGTAGTGCAAATCCGATGCAAAAAGTTCCTATTTTTATGGGCTCGAGATTGTACATTGACTTCTCAAATGACAGCCGTTTTTCTAAGTCTTTGGAAGAACAGATACGAGATCTTAGAAAGCCAATTCCTGCTATGGGAGAGCAAAATAACACGACTAACATTGTCAAAAAGAATCTTCCAGAATGGTTGGCGGCTGAAGTAGAAACAGCTGGAGCTAATAAAGCAGAAGAATATTTGATAAAGAATGAAAATGACATAGGCGCTGTAATCTCAAACCTATTTCTGTATAGAAATCTTTCCTTGGGTGATCGCCGTAGGACCGCAGCACAGAATAGGTTTTCTAGTTATGGGCTTAGAAAAATCATTCTCATGGCATTAGCTTTTATAATTCCACTTTACATTTTTCAAGTAATTTCTGAAAGCTGCGTCGAAAGAAGCCATGAAGTTGATCGACGCAATCAATTGCATGAAATGCTCCCCAAGGCGATTTTTAAGTCAGCTTCCAAACTTGGGGAATCTGCAACAATGGACGAAATATTCCAAGAAATTCAGGGTGGGAAATTCATACGCAATTTCTAATAAAGATCTCAAGATTTTGGGTTGGCCAAACCTCAGAGACCTAGTGGAATACAATGTGAAACGTCTCCACGACCGAAGACTATTACGTAAAAAACGAGGCGGTATATACGAATTGATCGAATGAGACAGAAGAACAGTCCATGCGATCATTGAGAAGCACCTAACTGTTCATTCACCCGACAAAAAAAGCGCCGGTTTTTGAGTACATTCAGTGCTCTCCACTCGTTGCTTTCACATTCACGAAAATGTGCTCCAAACTTTTTTGCGGGTGATGATCGTGTTAAACCTTTTGGCAAAGGGAGATACTCTATGAGATTTTTTCGAAAATACGCCGCATTCTTAGTTTGCTTGATCTGTAGATCGGGTGTGCTTGCCATGTATGCACCCCAAACACAAGAACTCAGCGTTCACACACAATTGAAAATAGTTAAAGAATTTCAAAAACTCATAGAAGAAAAGTATGTACTCGAAGACAAAGCGACGTTGCTGGCTGACGGCTTATCAAACGCAATAAAATCGGGCCTGTATAGTGAGCCAGAAAGCCCAGCGGTGTTTGTTAAGAGAACGAACCTGATTCTTCAACAGTCTTTTGCTGACCGTCACCTGGGAATCTTGACTCCCGAAAAATTCCAGCAAATGATGCAGATGTTCGGTAGTTCGCCTACCGATCAGACTGACGCCGAAACCGGTCATGTAGCGTCTGCAGGCGGACATGCCAGAACTTTAGAGGATCACGGCTCGGCCAGAAATCGAGAACAAAAAGGGTTGGATGCGTTAAGGCAAATTGCGGGTATCACGCGAGTCGCGGAAATAAGTCGGGATGGCTTAAATCAGGTTGGTTACATGGCGTTTGAAAGGTTCATTCATTCTGAGAAAGCCAAGGCTATTGTTCGAAATATATTCCAAACCTTTACTGAAAGTGAGCGACTCATAATCGATCTGCGTGAATGCAAAGGCGGTGATGCAGAAATGGTAAAATTTATAAGTGATTATTTTTTTAAACAGCCGACACATCTGACTTCGAGCACTGTTCGAGGAGGTGCCCCTGTAGAGCGTTGGACCCAACCAAATTCTCTTAGCCCAATATTTGCCCGGAAGAAATTAGATATTCTGGTTTCAAAGCAGACATTTTCCGCAGCTGAGTCATTTGCTTTTGGACTCAAGCAAACCGGACGTGCACGAATTCTGGGGCAGAGCACGGGAGGGGGTGGACATATGAATGATTTTTTCCAATTACCTGCCGGTTTTGGTGCCTCCATTTCAATCGGCCGAACCTACGACCCTCGAAGCGGGGAAGGTTGGCAGAACAAAGGTGTGATACCCGATGTAGTGTTCCCCAAAGATCACACTTTGTCGGAAACCATGAAGCTTATCACGGTGGAATCCGGAAAACTTGAATCATTCTCCGATGAACAACTCAAGGCTTATCGAATATTACAAGCCTACACCAATGCCTGGTATAGCGCCAAGGCGGATGAAATGAAAGACCTGATTTCAATTGAGTTTAAAGCAATCTATTCTTCAAAAGGTAAATTGGAAAAACGCGATTATCACCAACAACTCGCAGCTACCAAGCAAGGCAGCGGTGTGCTGCCAAAACTTTTTCACAACCGGATCATTCGGAATATAGAAGTTTCTGGAAGTAAGGCTACTGCTGAATTAGTGCTACGTGAAACGACGCATGAAATTCAGTTGTTAAAATCCGGGCGTGGTTGGAAAATCGTACGTGATGACTACCACGATAAATCGTTTCATGACTGAAGTCGAAACCCGGCGCGGTCGTCTGCGCCGCTTTTGTGGATCTAACATTTAGTTCAACCGGACAGCTGTTTTTCTAAATCTCGAGCGTTAGCAAGTACAAATTTTTGAACGGTCAGGAACAACTACCCCCAGCTGCCCGTTAACCAAGCCGGTTAGTAAACATTTTTAGAAGAAAATAAATGATCCCCAGAATATTAATCGATACCGTGGAAATACCGGGTGAGAGTAAAAAGCTCAGCCTTTACCGGCGTGGCTCAGAGTTCTCCATCAGCATTGGTAGCCGCCAACTCATGAACAGCCGCGAAAACGGCTCGGAAAAAGCGTTGGCGGAGCTGGCTTGTCAGAAATTATCGAACCGGTCGCGGGCAAATGTTCTAATTGGCGGTCTTGGCATGGGCTTTACCCTGGCAAGTGCGCTAAACGAAATCGGCCCGGCAAGCAAAGTGGTGGTAGCGGAACTGGTACCCGGCGTGATCGAGTGGAGCCGGGGACCTCTGGCCGAATTGGCCGGCGCTCCGTTAAAAGACAGACGTGTCTCCGTGCGTCAAATGGACGTTGGAGAGATCCTGTTGGAAAAACCGGAAGCATACGACGCCATTATTCTCGACGTCGATAACGGGCCATCGGGTTTGACACATAAAGACAACGATCGCCTTTACAGTATGGAGGGACTTTTCATCGCCTTTTCTGCCTTACGGCCCCGTGGGGTACTTGCGGTTTGGTCGGCGGGACAAGACCCGGCATTCTCAAAACGCTTGCGCAAAGCCGGTTTCGAGGTTGATGAACGCCGGATTCGGGCAAATGTTACGCGTGGTGCGCGACAGGTCATTTGGCTTGCCGTGAAGAGTGAATCGGCCTTGGAAGCGCCCTACAGGAGACAGTCAAAATCCGGGCGCGGAAAACGCAGAAATCGCTAAGTCAAATAGTTAGTAATGGGCTTGTGGTGCGCGCAGTTTCTTAATTTGAGATATTCAAGAAGGATTTTTGGGTTGCGGTGTTGCCCCGCGGTTGGCTTGCACTTGGACAAGAAACCAACCGAAACCAATCTTAAATTAACGGATCAAAAAGGAATAAATATGCGGAGGTTTTTTAAAATTATTATTTTAGGAGTACCTCTGTTGATTTGGACGTGCAAAGAGAATAGCCCAACACAATCAGGTTCAAACGGCGAAGACCCATCTTCACTGATTGCCTTTACCTCAATCGTCAATGGCAACCCGCAGATTTTTACCATGTTTCCGGACGGAACCAATATTGTCCAAATAAGCAATGACAGCGGCCGAAAAGGACATCCGGATTGGTCTCCCGATGGTTGGCAAATAGTTTATGCTGCTAATTATAATAATGGCACGCCGCAAAGTTATTCCGAGCTTTACATTATCAATGCCGATGGCACCGGCAAGTTCCTTATCCCCAACACCCGGGATGGCCATCACCCCCGATGGTCACCGAGCGGCATAAAAATCGCTTTTGAGCAACACCTGAATGGTAATGGGGACATTTACGTTATCAATACCGACGGTTCCAATAAGATCCGATTAACAACTGATCCTGCTCAGGATGGCACTCCCGACTGGTCACCTGTGGGAGTGAGATTAGTTTCCAATCCGAACGAGATGGGAGCCAGCGATTCGAGGGGAGCCTTTACATCATGAATCAGGATGGTTCTAAGCAGAGATCGATTTTTTTCAGTCCACAGCTTTTTTGCACGGCCTGGTCCCAGGAAGGATCTCGGCTTATTTTTGGCGCACTGCAGCCAGTACCGGGCACCTCTCTGCAATATGTAGATCTGTTCACCATAAACCCGGATGGAACTGATTTGACCAGAATTACAACTAGCGCGGATGGGGAGACCTATCCGTCGATTTCACCCGATGGACTGCGGATTGTCTACATGGTTAATTTTAGATTGTTCGTGATGAATATTGATGGTACCGGCGCCCATCGTCTGGATGCGCGTGGCAGGACCGATGAAGACCCGGCCTGGTCGCCAGAGTTCAATAATTAGGAAATTTCCTTGCCGGTCATCGTGGGTTAATAAATTTTCGAAAAGAACTATGAGAGCACTTAAGTGATCATACCCAACGAATTTCATGTCGAATATGAAGACAATCATTTAATAGTTGTCAACAAAAAAAGTGGAGTTTTGGTACAGGGAGATAGCACGGGCGACACCCCATTATCAGAGATTGTTAAACAGTATTTGAAGGAAAAGTACGATAAGCCGGGAAATGTTTTTTGCGGGGTGTTGCACCGATTGGATAGACCCGTTAGTGGTTTAGTCGTGCTGGCAAAAACATCCAAAGGGTTAACAAGAATGAATGAGGTGTTCCGGCGGAGAGAAGTTCATAAAACGTATTGGGCTATCACAAAACGCAGCCCGGCCGAGATGGCGGGGACATTAATCCACTGGTTGAAAAAAGACCCGGCAAAAAATAAGACGAAAGCCTTTGATAAGCCGCGAGCAGATGCTCAGCAGGCAGAATTATCTTATAAGGTTTTAGGGAGTTTAAAAAGCCATTGCTTAATAGAAGTACATCCGGTAACAGGGAGATCCCACCAAATAAGGGCGCAATTTGCGGCGGTGGGATGTCCAATCAAAGGAGATATCAAGTATGGTTATGCTGAGCCTAATCCGGATGCCAGTATTCATTTGCATGCACGAAAACTCAGTTTTGAACATCCAATTAAAAGAGAGCCCGTTTCGCTTACCGGCTCTTTACCTGAAGAGACGTTTTGGCAACAGTTCCTGGCTTTGGCAGAATAGTTTTGGAATTCACAAACCATAAAAGTCGTCATGCCCACGAAGCTTGTCCTCGCGAAGGCGGGAATCCACACCAAATCAACAGCTTCGTGCAGGTAATGGATGCCCGACGACTCGGGCATGACAAAATAGAAGTTTTTTTCCTGAAATGGAAATTTATGAATTAACCAGGTTAAGTAATTAAATTTTGGCACCAAACATAACCGACAAAAGCTCGAAACGGCTGCAGTTCTATATTCTAGCCAGCCTTTTCGCTGCCTTGACTGCAGCCGGTTCGTTTATCAGAATTCCCATTCCCTATGTCCCAATCACTCTTCAGACCTTGTTTGTCATTCTTTCCGGATCGCTTTTGGGAGCAAAATTTGGTGCTTTGAGCCAGCTCATTTATTTAGCAGTCGGTCTTTTGGGGGCACCGATCTTTTCTCAAGGCGGGGGTCCGGGATACATTTTTCAGCCTACTTTCGGCTATCTATTGGGCTATCCGCTGGCGGCATTTACAATTGGCTACTTGCTCTGGGGCCGGAACTTTCCCGGCTCTATTGAATCACCAACGTTCCTAAAAATTTGCCTTGTTACCACCATCGGAGTACTGGTGATCTTTATTCCTGGTGTAACCGTGCTTTATTTGAATTTGAAGTACATTGTCGCCCAGCCAATTGCGTTCTCAAAAGCAGTTTGGGTTGGCTTTGCGGTTTTCATTCCCGGAGATATTATTAAAGTCATGGTGACCTCTATACTTACGTTCAGGCTAAGAAAAATCCTTTCCATCTGAAATTTTCGGCTTGTCTTTTTGTTCCGCAAGAAGTATATTTGCTTCATGAACAATCAAATCAAAACCGGTGTCAGCTACTTCGGCAATCGCAATCCCCGCCATTTTATCAGCGATTTAGAAGAAATTATCACTCACAATTGCAACGTTATCGTGCACACATTCTCGGAGAATGACCAGCAGTTTTATAAAGATACCATGCGAGAAATGATTTCTATGTCTAAGGATGCCGGCCTTGAATGTTACCTCGACCCCTGGGGCGTTGGCCGGGTATTCGGTGGCGAGACCTACAGCAGTTTTGCATTAAAGAATATCGATGCCTGCCAAATTCTCCCTGACGGTGAGATCGCGCCGGCAATTTGTTTTAACAACGAAAAATTTCGCGAATTTATGTACCAGTGGATCGAAGATGCTGCAGAGATTGGCGCGGATGTTCTGTTTTGGGATGAGCCGCACTTTTTCATCGACTTAAAAGAGAAAGGCAGATATGATATCTGGTACTGTAAATGTGGTAGTTGCAGTTTAAAATTCAAAAACAAGTTTGGAAGAAATCTCTTTGAAGCCCGGCGGGAAGAGATCATCGCGTTTCGTGAGGGGTGTGTTGTGGAATTTTTGCAAGAGTTGTGTCAGCAAACAAGAAATCTCGGCATGAAGAACGCCGTGTGTCTCTTGCCTTTTAAAGAAGATAGCATCGGCCTTTCCGATTGGTCAAAAGTTGTGGCGATTGACAGTCTCGATATTTTTGGTACCGATCCCTATTGGGTTTTTTTCAATGAAAGCTTGCAGGAATATGTCGGCCGGTTTTCGCGTGATGTTTATGAACTTTGTGAACAATATAATAAGGAAGCACAAATCTGGATTCAGGCCTACAAGATTCCCGCCGGCCGGGAAGAGGAATTAAAAGAGGCGATTGCTGTGAGTCATGCGGAGGGTGTTCGCAATTTTGCAGCCTGGAGTTATTACGGAAATGCCTACATGTCCTATAACCGCAGCGAGAATCCACAGAAGGTTTGGGATATTCTGGGTGACGTTTACGGCGAACTGCAACGCGGTGAATGGGCATGAGAACAATTCAGGAAATTCAGCAAAAGAGCGAAAAGCTGTCAATTGGTCTTATGTCGGGAACTTCCCTGGATGGTGTTGATACCGCTTTAGTGAGAATAAAAAAGACTGGCTTAGAAGCCAAAGTAGAACTTATTCATTTTATCACGCACCCTTATCCAGAGGGCTTTAAAGAAAAACTCCTGGAAATTTCGACCCCTGGCAAGGGTTCCGTCGACGACATTTGTCGATATAACGTTGTTTTGGGCGAAATATTTGCTGAGGCGGTTAAAGCCCTTCTGAATAAAGCCGGGGTCAACTCAGGTGAAGTTGATTTTATCGGTTCTCATGGGCAAACCGTGCATCATCTCCCCAAGCCAGAGAGGTCGTTTAATTACACTATTACGTCAACGCTACAGTTGGCTGAACCCTCAGTAATTGCCAAAAGGACCGGCATTCTGACGGTGGCGGATTTCCGGCCCGCCGATATGGCTTTGGGAGGCCAGGGAGCTCCCATGGCGCCACATCTCGACTTTACGCTATTTCGTTCTGCAGAAAAGAATCGTGCCCTTTTGAACATCGGCGGCATTGCGAATTTTACAATACTGGCAAGGGAGTGCTCTCTAAATGACGTTATTGCATTTGATACTGGGCCCGGCAACATGGTGATTGATTTGTTAATGAACCGGCTCTTTTCAAGCTCATTCGATGAAAATGGCGAAATAGCGTCCTCTGGCCGGATCTCTGAACAATTGCTGAGTTTTGCCTTAAAGCATCCTTATTTTGAAAAGCCACCACCCAAATCAACGGGACGAGAGGAGTTTGGAGCTGCTTTCTGTGAAAAGTTTTTAGCTGAATCGGAGCGGCTGTATTGTAGTAAAAAAGATATTATTACCACTGCAAGTGAGTTGACCGTTCGCTCTATCATGGCTGCACTGGAAAAGTTTGTGGCCCCTGAAGTTGCAACCGATGAAATGATTGTCAGCGGTGGCGGCACCGGGAACCGATATATAATGGCGGGTCTGGGTACGGCCGCAGGAGCCTTCCCGGTGACGGTAATCGATGAATATGGAATTCCATCCGCCGCTAAGGAGGCGATCCTTTTCGCCGTTTTAGCAAATGAGACAATTTGTGGAAATCCGAGTAATGTGCCCAGCACGACCGGTGCCAGGGAACGAACTATTTTAGGCAAGATTTGCTTTTAGGAAAAATTAAAATGCCTGGATTAACTTCAATTTGTATTTTTGAGGACAATCACTTTTCACAACTTTATCCGATGACGCTGACCCGGCCGGTCTTTGATTTACGCTGTGGTATTTTTTTATTAAAAGAAAAAATACTTCGCCGCTTTGCAGAAAATTCAGTCCACTTGCTATGCAGGGGATATTTGGAAGAAGTTTTTCAAGAGAGTCATCCCAATAGCAAGATAAATGAGTTGTCTTCCGAATCCAGCGAATTTTGCCTTTTTATCAACGGGCGAGTTTTGGCTGATGCTGAATTTCTTAGCAACTTAAATAAAGAGAAGGAGTGGATTTGTACGCACAAGGGGACAGTCGTTGCTGCTTTTCTAGGTCGGGAAAACCGTACGCAGCTTACCTCCAAGGAACACAATATTGTCGATTTTAAACAATTAAAAGATGTGGAAAAGACTGAAATCGTGGCGAACTTAATTAATTACCCGTGGGACTTGATCAATCATAATTCTAAACAAATCGAGTCTGACTTTATCGCGTTGAATGCGGGTGGAGAAATTTTAGGGAGCGTTTCAAAACACGCAATACTGTTAAATAGAGAAAATATTAGAATCGGTTTAAGTTCAAGTGTTAAAGCCGGCGCTATTTTAGATGCAGAACATGGCCCGATCTATATCGGTGAAAATGTCACTATTATGGCCAATGCCGTAATTGTGGGTGCCGCTTTCGTCGGCGACAATTCAACCATCAAGATCGGTGCAAAGGTATATGAGGGGACATCGATCGGGGAGTGCTGCAAAGTAGGAGGAGAGGTGCAAGAAACTATATTTCATTCGTTCGGCAATAAACAGCACGATGGTTTTCTGGGTCATTCCTACCTGGGTCAATGGGTGAACCTTGGCGCCGACACTAATAACAGCGATCTGAAAAACAATTACGGCACAGTCAAAGTTTTTATCGACGGCGAATTTGTCGATAGCCGCTCAAAGTTCGTCGGTCTTTTTATGGGAGATCACTCGAAATCCGGCATCAACACCATGTTCAATACCGGCACTGTCGTCGGCGCCATGAGCAATATTTACGGCGGTGGCTTTCCGCCTAGAGATATTCCATCCTTCGCCTGGGGCGGCAGCGATGGTTTTGTGAAGCACGATTTAGAAAAAGCCATCGAAACAGCCAGGATTGTCATGGCTCGTCGTGGGGTTGAAATGAGTTCGGCTTATGAAAAAATGCTTCGAAATGTCTTCGAGGTAACCATGGTTGAGCGAGAGAGTTTAGGCGCAGAAACTTCGAAAATGTAATTTCGAAATTTCAAAAATGTTATTCAACCAGTGTTCAAGCTGAGAACACTGTTCGATGATTAGTCATTTTCTCACCCTTATAATCTACTTTTTGCTTCTCTTTAGCCTGTAATGGGCGGCCTCCCTTTGACACCGTTGCCTATTTTTAACTTTGGTATATTAATTGCAATTAAACTTTTGTGCAAATTTTCCGAGCTATAATTATGAAGAAACAATCTTTGGAAATTTTTCTCCTCACCGCCGTGCTGATTTTTCTCCGGGCATTAAATTTGGTTTCAGCCGAAATTAAAATTATTGATTCTTCAATTCATGAGAAAAAGGCCGAACGAGGCGAGACCTACCAGGGCGTGTTTTTCGTAAAAAACACCTCTGAAAAACCAGTGCAGCTAAAAGTTTATCAGGTTAACTATCAGGCGTTTTTTGAGATGGACGCCAATGAAGGCGATGAGACGGAATCAGTTCAGGCCTCTAACGCCGAGTGGATTACATTTAAGCCATCGGGAGTCGTTGTTCGGCCAAGAGCGACAATCGGGATCAATTATACCGTCAAAGTCCCGGACACAGAGGAGTTGGCGGGCACGTTTCGAAGTGTTATTGTGGTTGAAAGAATTTCGACTGGAACGGAATCTGATTTATATCAACGCGTGGCCGTCAAGTTGATAACACACATTGGCGAGAGCGAGGGCCTTGTCATAAAGAGTCATGTTCTAGGCGGTCTGGTCAAAGGACGTGTTTTTGATCGGGAAACCAATAAAGGTGTTCCCCATGCCATCCTCAGAATTAATGAGGCGATCGCGGTAAGTGATCGGCGAGGTAATTTTATTTTCGATTCTTTAAAGCCGGGTAAATATTCCTTTACAGTGAACAAGACAAGCCTCCCCGGTGATAAAACCACTGTTGAAAAAAATCCGCGCGCCATCGATATCCTCGACGGTGTGGAAACAGTCATTTCGGTTGCACTTACGGGATTTGCAACCCTTACGGGTCAGATCAATATTTTTCCCTTTGGAAAAAAGCAGCAACGTTTATACGCTTCAATCGAAGACAATGATTCCGCGATTGCCGGCGAAGAAAAAGTATTAATGGAAGGAATTGGGTTAGCGGGCGCTCTGGTTGAGCTTAGTAACGGCTCTGAAACGAAACGCCGTCGTACAGATGAATCGGGGCGTTTTACATTTACCCATTTGCCTCAAGGCAAATGGATAATTAATGTTAAAAATAAATATTTGCCCGCCCATTATCATCTTGGGCAAAACAGTGTTGAAGTTAATGTTCTCACCGGTCATGAAAACCATACCCTGGTTGAGGTTCTGCCCGGGACAAAAATTGGTGCTCCGGAGCCGGCTCTTCTTTTTGCTGAAGCGGTTGAAGTTAAGAACAAATCAAATGTTAAAAATTTGAAGCTGCCGCAAACTCGCTTGCCTGAACCCAAAAAACCTGTGGTAATTGTTTCATCAACCCATACGATAAAAGTTGACGGACAACGATATATTGTCCGTTCAGGTGATTGGCTTTCCAAAATCGCAGAAAAATTTTATGGAAGTGCTATGCGCTACTCCAAACTTGTCGCAGCAAACAGGGATGTTATAAAGAACCCCGACGTGATTTATCCAGGACAGGAGCTGCGTATCCCGCCAGCTGACAGAGAGAAAAAATACTATACTGTTCGTCCGGGCGACTCGCTCTCTAAAATAGCGCAAAGGTACTTTGGTGACGCGATGAGGTATAAAGATGTTTTTGCAGCAAACCGGGAGATCGTTGCCGACCCGAATAAAATTTACCCGGGCCAGAGATTGGCAATACCTGATTTATTCGAAAGCACTGAAAATTATACTGTTCGCCTGAATGATTGGCTTTCGAAAATTTCCAAAAGAATCTATGGTGACGCAAGTAAA
>SMVB01122326.1_pt1 | contig 12310 bp, 7 predicted proteins | sample 2456461 | NCBI WGS metagenome assembly SMVB01 (sample SAMN11095934, study PRJNA526329) | marine sediment metagenome | biome: Marine sediment; feature: Surficial sediment; material: Deep marine sediment; isolation source: Hadal surficial sediment | place: Pacific Ocean | collected 2014-05 | depth 0-1...
CCAAGCAGCCGTTCCTGATCATGCACGGCACCGACGATCCGACCGTCGCTTTTCAGAACGGCCTGGGCTTCTACAACGCCCTGCGCCTCAACGGCAAGAGCGTGATCATGCTCGCCTATCCGGGCGAGGGGCACGGCTTGCGTCGCATGCCCAACCGCCGCGATCTGACCATCCGCTACTTCGAGTTCTTCAACCACTACTTGAAGGACGCGCCGGCGCCGGAGTGGATGACCCAGGGCGTGTCGTTTCTCGACAAGGGTGGGCAGTAGCGGATTGGCCTCACCGATCGGGGTCGGCTCGCCATGAGGGTGATCACGGTCGCGCTGGTGGCTCTGGCGTCGATCGGACCCTCGCACCCGGGAACCGGTGTGCTGCCGCCCTCCGCGCCGCCGCGGCTTTCGGGCGAAGCCCCGTCCCCTCTCTCCGCGCCACAGGCCGACCTCCCTAATATTCTGTGGCTGTCGTCCGAGGACAACGGCCCGCACCTCGGCGCCTACGGCGACACCTTCGCTGATACGCCGAACCTCGACGCGCTGGCGTCGCGCGGCATGATCTACACCGTCGCCTGGTCGAACGCACCGGTGTGCGGCCCGGCGCGCTCGACCATCATCACCGGGATGTACCCGCCGTCACTCGGCTCGCACCACATGCGCAGCCGCGTGCCGCTTCCCGATGAAATCAAGTTCTTCCCGGCGTATTTGAGGGCGGCGGGGTACCACACCACCAACAACGCCAAGACCGACTACAACCTCGTTGGCTGGAATCCACCGCCTGCCGGAGGGGAGGGCGTGCCCGCCGCGGGATCCAGACCGACCGGGCGCGACCTCATGGCCGAAGCCTGGAACGAATCCTCCGGCTCGGCCCACTGGCGCGACCGCCCCGACGGCGCGCCGTTCTTCGCCGTGTTCAACTTCAACGTCAGCCACGAGAGCCGGATTCGCGCCCGCCCCCACGAGCCGATCCACGACCCTGCCGCCGTACGAGTGCCCGCGTACCACCCGGACATCCCCGAAGTGCGGCGCGCCTGGGCACAGTACTACGACAAGATCACCGAGATGGACGCGCAGGCCGGCGAGCGCCTCGCCGAGTTGGAGGCCGACGGCCTCGCCGACAGCACCATCGTCGTGTACTTCGGCGATCACGGCATCGGGCTGCCGCGCGGCAAGCGGATCACCAAGGACTCCGGCCTTCGCGTGCCGTTGATCGTTCATGTACCGGAACGCTTCCGACCGCTGGCGCCGAGCGACTGGGTTCCCGGGGGCGCCAACGACAGGCTCGTCTCGTTCGTCGACCTGGCGCCGACGATGCTGAGCCTGGCGGGCATCGAGCCTCCGGATCACATGCAGGGCAGCGCCTTTCTCGGCGTCTATACGGGAGAACCGCCCGCGTACCTGCACGGTTTCCGCGGTCGCATGGACGAGCGCGACGATCTGGTGCGCGCCGTGCGCGACGAGCGCTACGTGTACGTGCGCAACTACCTGCCGCATCGGCCCGACGGCCAATACGTCTCGTACATGTTCGAGACCCCGACAACAAGAGCCTGGAAGCGTCTGTACGACGCCGGCGGTCTGCCGCCCGAGCAGGCTGCCTACTGGGAAGCTCGTCCTGCCGAAGAGCTCTACGACCTGCACGCTGATCCCGACGAGGTCGTCAATCTGGCCGGCTACTCCGAGCACCACGACGTTCTGCAGCGCATGCGGGCGGTCCAGAAACGCCACGCTTTGCAGATTCGCGACATCGGGTTCCTGCCCGAAGCGGAGATGTATCGACGTGCCGGGCTGACGGCCACGGGACAGCGCCTGGAGCTAGGCGAAAGCGCGGCGGCGGGCGGCGCCGCGTCGGCGCCGCGAACGCCGTACGAGCTCGGGCGGGCGGAGGCGCGCTACGACCTCGTCCGGATCCTTCAAATTGCCGAGCAAGCCGCCGACGCGGAGTTCTTCGCCGCCGGCGATCTGCGCGCGACGCTGAACGATTCCGATAGTGCGGTTCGCTACTGGGCTGCCGTGGGAATGCTGATTCGCGGCGCGCCGGCGGTGCGGCTCACCCACGACGAGCTCTTCGTCTTGCTCTACGACGAGTCGCCGAACGTCCGCATCGTCGCGGCGGAGGCGCTCGGTCGCTACGGCAGTGACGCCGATGTGCAAGCGGCACTCGATGTCTTGTTGATGAGCGCCGACCTTAGCCGTCGCCCTTTGTTCGAGGTGGTCGCCGCCTTGAACGCTATCGATTACATGGATGAACGCGCCGCCGGTGTCCGCGACCGCCTCGTCGCGCTACCGCTCGAGGACCCGCGGGCTCCCGCTCCGTTCGCCAACTATGTTCCGCGGCTGCTCGAGAAGATCCTGGCCGATCTGGACAGGCGCCCCTAGCAGGCCACGGCCTGCTAGCCGTGACCCGTTGAGATATCCGGGTTAGTTGCTGTCCCCGCCGCGGCGCCAGGTGAGGTACTCGGCCATCATGGCGTCAATGTCGTAGCTGCGCGCCTCCATCGCGCCGATGATCTCCTCGCGGGCCTCAGCGCCGGCCAGCGCTCGGTACCAGGCCCCGGCCATGATCTTGGCGCCGCGCTCGTTGGGGTGCAGGCGGTCGTCGGTGAAGGCTTCGGGATGCTCGCGGATGGTCGGCGACCAAACGTCCGGCCCCTCGAAGATGAAGTCGTGGCCACGCTGCAGCAGGGCGTCGAGCGCGAAGCGTTCGTTGCCCACCTCGGGCTCGTAGCCCACCTTGTAAATGTGCATGGCGATGTAGACGCGCTCGATACCGTCGTCGCGCAGCTGCATGACGAGCTTTTCGAGGGCGTCGGCGCCGATCTCGATACCGTGCTTGTCATCGACGGTCACAACCGGGCCGAGCCGGGTTTCGGGCGTCGGCGTTCGTTGCAGCGATTGTTGCAGCATGGCGACGGTGGGCGCCGGCAGGTCACTACGTAGCCGCGCCTCCGGCCCGAAGAAATCACGCAGCATCGTGCCGTAGGTCGCCTGGTAATCCTCGGAGTCGGGCGGGGCGATCCAGCGGCCCACCGGAGAGCCGCCGACCACGGCGTTGAGCAGGTGATAGACGCGCTCGCCGCCGGCGTGCTCATCGAGCATCTCTTGCAGCATCACCGGCCACGCGTACGACGTCGAGTAGCCGACCAGGACGATCGATTTTTCGCTGCCGTCGAGTAGCGGTGAAGCTTCGGCGCCGGTAGGTGCCGTGGTCGTGCCGAGCGCGGAGACGGCTTCAGGCGCGGCGCCGTCTGGTGGCGCACAGCCGAACACCGCGACCAGCGTACCGACGGCCACCACGGTGAGAACGTGACGAAGGCGAAGTTGTGTCATCGGTGTTCTCCGGTCGAGCGCTACGAGCTTCCCGCAATCCTAGCCGGGATATCTCAACCGGTCACGGCTGCGCGGGCCGGTCTCAACCGTGTCCCGGGTGCTTCGTCATGGGGGGCGTGATCTCGCCGGCGGCCTGGTGAGCGGAGCGGTCGCGGGCGCGTCGAGGATCAACAGGCGGCGGCGGGTGGGCGATTGTGCCGGGAAGTTTGCTGGAGTTTTGGGTACAGTTCTTCGCCATGAAGACCGGCGACAAACTCGGCTTCTATCTGCTGGCGATCGCCTTGATGTCGGCTGCCTGCAGTACCGGACCCCCGGTGCCGGCGGATACCGTGCTGCACGGCGGCACGATCGTCACGCTTGATCCTGAGCTTCCGGCCGCCGAGGCGGTGGCAGTGCGCGACGGGCGCGTCGTGGCGGTCGGCAGCGACGATGAGGTACTTCGGTTCGTCGGTCCCGAAACCGACCAGATTGACCTTGGCGGGCGCAGCGTGGTGCCGGGGCTCGCCGACAACCACTTCCACGGCATCGGCGGTGGGTCGGGGGTGAGCCTGTCGGCGGCGCGGACTCTGCAGGAGGTGCTCGAGGCGATCGCCGCCCGGGTTGCCGTCGCGGCGCCCGGCGAGATCATCCTGACCAACAGTGACTGGCACGAAGGGCAGCTCGCCGAGCAACGATTGCCGCTGCGCGACGACCTCGACACCGTTGCTCCCGATCACCCCGTCGTCGTCGTGCGCGGCGGCCACGAATACGTGCTCAACAGCGCGGCACTTCGTTTCTGGGAGATCGACGAGTCGACCCCCGAGCCCGAAGGGGGTCGCATCGGCAGCTATCCGGACGGCCGCCTCAACGGCGAGCTCGTCGATCGCGCCAAGTCGTTGGCTCGGGTGCGTGGTGGCGGCGGCGGGGACCGTGGCGGGCGCGAAGGCGGTGGAGGTCGTGGGCGCGGTGCCGCCGGAGCCGATGTTGAAGGCTCCCTCCAAGCTCTCGCCGACTCGCACGCCAGCCTCAACGCGGTCGGGCTGACCAGCGTGCGCTATGCTGGCGCCTCGCCGGCCCTCTACGAGCAGCTCCGCGAGCTGCAGCGCCGCGGCGAGCTCACGGTCCGCGCCAACGTCCTTTTTCGCGTCGGCTCTGATCCCGACCGGGTCGCCGAGACGCTCGCTGGTTGGAGCGTGGGTCCCGAGGACGGCGACGAATGGGTCCGCGTCGGTGGCATCAAGCTGGGAGTTGACGGTGGCTTCGAGGGCGGCTGGATGAGCGAGCCGTACGAAGAGCCCTGGGGCGAAGGCGGTACCTTTTACGGTCTGCAAACCGCACCACGCGAGGCGTACATCGCGACCGTCGCCGAGCTCAACCGGCACGGCTGGCGCGTCGCTACCCATGCGGTGGGCGACGCCGCCATTGATCTCGTCCTCGAGGCCTACGGCGCCGCCGACGCCGAGCGCCCGATCGCCGGCCGGCGCTGGGTTATCGAGCATGGCTTCGTGCCACGCAGCGATCAGTTCGATCGCATGAGAGAGCTCGGATTGCTGGTCTCCGCCCAGGACCACCTGTACGTTGCGGCGCCGAGCCTGGTGCGCTACTGGGGCCGGGAGCGGGCGGAGTGGGTGACGCCGGTACGCGCCTACCGGGACGCTGGGATCCGCGTCTCGAGTGGCACCGACGCTCCGGTGATTCCCTACAACCCCTGGTGGACGCTCTATCACTTCGCCACCCGCGACACGATCAGTGCCGGGGTGATGGGCGCGGACCAGGCGGTGGGCCGGGAAGAAGCCCTGCGCCTCGCCACCGTCGAGAACGCCTACCTGACGTTCGAAGAAGGATCGAAAGGAACGCTCGAGGTCGGCAAGCTGGCCGACATGATCGTGCTCGCCGATGGTTTTCTGACCGTTGCCGACGAAGCCCTCGAGGACATGCGCGTGCTCATGACGATCGTCGGCGGCCGCATCGTCTTCCGCGATCCGGATTGGTAGCGCTGTACCGCAAATGTGCCGACACGCCGGGCGGAGGGTTGACCTCAGGCGCTGAAGGCGTTGAACGTGTCGATCGTGAACGTGTCGCGTATTCGGGGCGTCGCCTGCAGGTCGTCGCAGATGAAGCGCCCGATGTCGCTGACGTCCTTGAGGTAGAACTTCGCCAACAGGTCCCACTGCCCCGACACGGAGTAGACCTCCGAGGTCTCGGCGATGTTCTCGATAATGTAGTTGGCGACCTCATACGTCGTGCCGAGGTCACATTTGATCATGACGAAAATCGCGTGCACCTGTCGATCCTCCACCTATCCATCGAGAGAAGGCCGGAATGGTAGCCGCTTCGGTTCGGCGCGGCCAGGCAGACACGCTTCGATCTGCCGTTGTTCCCCGCATCGAAGCCCGCTATGTTCGGCAGGTGACCCGATTCGCACACAGCGGCATGGTGCTTGTGGCCTCGATGGCGCTCAGTCTCCCGGCCACCGCCCAGGGGTTTGCTGACCTCAGCCATGGGCGCAGCCTGTACGTTGCCCATTGCGGCCGCTGCCACGGGATCGACGGCGGCGGCGGCGAGGGGCCGCGCCTCGCCGTTCCCGAGCTGCAACAAGCAGCCGATCTCGAGGCTTTGCAGGGACTTATTCGCGGGGGCGTGGCGGGCACCGCCATGCGGGGCTTTTGGCAAATTACCGGCGACGACGTCCGCGACATCGCCGCCTACGTCTGGTCGCTCGGGCGAAACGACGTCTCGGATGCCGAGCTGCCCGGCGATCCGGAGGAGGGTGCGGCGCTGTACGCGTCGATGGACTGCTCCTCCTGCCATATCAACGGCGGCGCCGGCGGCACGATGGGGCCGGTGCTCACCAGCATCGGACGTCTACGCGGCATCGATCATCTGCGCGAGGCGCTCGTCGATCCCGGCGCCACGCTGCCGGAAAACCCCGATGCCTCCGCTGCCGGCTCGATCTACTTGCTGGTGTCGGTGCAAACCCGCGACGGCCGCCGCATCACCGGCACCCGCGTCAACGAAGACACGTTCACCATCCAGGTTCGCGACGACGAGGACATATTCCACTCGATCCGCAAGGACGACATCGTCTCGCTGCAAAAGCGCTTCGGCGAGAGCCTCATGCCGAGCTACGCCGGCACCTTGAACGAGGATGGCATCAACGCGCTGGTCGCCTACCTGGCCACGCTAAGGGGAGGATCATGAAGATGGTGCGTGGGTTGGCGAGTAATCGCGTCGGTAGCGCGTCCGTCGTTGCTGTGGCATTCGTGGCCGCGGCTTCGGCCGGTACCGCCGTGGGGGCGCACTCTTCGCAACAATCTCAAAACGAAGAAATCCCCGTCCCGATCAACGTTCCCTACGATCGCCTCGTCAACGCCGCGGCCGAGCCACAGAACTGGTTCAGCTACAACGGTAGCTACGCCTCGACGCGCTTCTCCCCGCTCGATCAGATCAACCGCGACAACGTCGCCACGCTGCGCCCCGCCTGGGTCTACCAGATCGGTCGGTCGCCCGTCGAGACGACGCCGGTGGTGGTTGACGGCATCATGTATGTCACCGAACCGCCCACCGCGGTGAGCGCGCTCGACGCGCGCACGGGACGGCGCCTCTGGCGTTGGCAGGCGAGCCTGCCGCGGGGTGTCAAGAGCATCGGCTTTCCCGCCGCCAACCGCGGTATCGCGATCCTCGACGACACCGTCTACGTCGGCACGCTCGATGCCTGGCTGGTGGCGCTCGACGCCAAATCGGGCGCCGTGCGCTGGACAACCCAGGTCGCCGACAACGATCTCGGCTACGCCATCACGATGGCGCCGCTGGCGATCGACGGGAAGATCATCGTCGGTATCAGCGGCGGTGAGGCCGGCATCCGGGGCTTCTTGGACGCTTACGACGCCGCCACCGGCGAGCTCGTCTGGCGTTTCTGGACGATTCCCGACGCCGGCGAACCGGGGGTCGAGACCTGGGGCGGCGACTCCTACAAGACCGGCGCCGGCGCCACCTGGCTGACCGGTTCGTACGATCCCGAGCTCAACCTGCTGTACTGGGGCATCGGCAACCCCGGCCCCGACTGGAACGGCGACGTGCGCCCCGGCGACAATCTCTACACCTGCTCGGTCGTCGCGGTCGACGCCGATACCGGCGAGCTGCGCTGGTACTTCCAGTTCACCCCGCACGATACCCACGATTGGGACGCCAACCAGATTCCCGTGCTGATAGATGCCGAGTTCGACGGCCGGCAACGCAAGCTGCTCGCCATGGCCAACCGCAACGCCTTCTACTACGTGCTCGACCGTGAGAGCGGCGAGTTCCTCGTCGGCACGCCCTACTCCCGACAAACCTGGGCCGAGGGTCTCGACGAGAACGGCCGGCCGATTGTTATCCCGGGCACCGAGCCTTCCGAGGAGGGCACGCTGGTGTGGCCGTCCCTGCAGGGGGCGACCAACTGGTTCAGCCCCTCGTACAGCCCCCTGACCGAGCTCTTCTACGTGCCGACGCGCGAGATGAGCGCCGTGTACTTCAAGGCCGACGTCGACTATGAGCCCGGCCAGCCTTTCATGGGCGGCGGCGAGCAGGCGCTGCGCGGCGACCAGGCCGCGGGGTCCGTGCGCGCCCTCGACATGCGCACCGGCGAGCTCCGCTGGGAATTCGATCTGAAGAGCCCGCCATGGGCCGGTGTGATGGCAACCGCCGGAGGTCTGGTGTTCGGCGGCTCTGACGAGGGCAACTTCTTCGCTCTCGATGACGCGACCGGCGAGTCGCTGTGGGAGTTTCAAACCGGCGGCAGCGTGCACGCCAACCCGATCAGCTACACGATCGACGGTCGGCAGTACGTAGCGGTCGCATCGGGGAGCTCGTTGTTCGTCTTCGGGTTGGCGGGTGCGAGCAGCATCCGCGATCGAGATTGGTAGCGCCGGGCGGAGAATCGACCAGCGCCCCGGTCGGAAAATCGGCCCACGTCGATACCTTCTGCAAGGAGCACCTGCCGCCGCCGGCGCTGTGGCCCGAGATGGACTACTCGACGTTGCCGGAGCTCGCCGCCATTCCGGCGCAGGTCAATTGCGCCTCGCTTCTCGATCGGAACGCGGCGGCGCACCCCGAGCGGCCCGCCCTCCTGTTCGAAGGCCGCACCTGGAGCTACGCGGAGCTGCGTGACGCCGCAAACCGGATCGCCCACGTACTCGTCGATGATCTCGGCGTCCTTCCCGGACATCGGGTCATGCTGCGGGCGCCGAACAATCCCATGATGGTGGCGTGCTGGTTCGCGGTGATGAAGGCGGGCGCCGTCGCGGTGGCCACCATGCCGTTGCTGCGCTGGCGCGAGCTCGCCTACATCGCCGACAAGGCTAGCGTCGCCCTCGCCCTGTGCGACCGTGACCTGCGCGAGAATATGCAGCTCGCCGCCGAGATGTCGGAAGCTTTGTGCCGCATTCTGCTGTTTGACGGCGCCGGCGCCGGCGCCTCCAACAGCGGCAATGTCCCCGCCGGCGACACCGCCACCGAGACCGGGAGAGCCGCGGGCGACGCTACCTCCGAGCCGGACGAGGAGTCTCTCGAGGCCTTGATGCGCGAACGCGCGCCGGAGTTCGACAACGTCGACACCGCGGCCGACGACGTGGCGCTGATTGCTTTCACCTCGGGCACCACCGGGCAGCCCAAGGGCACCGTGCACTTCCACCGCGACGTCCTGGCGGCGTGCGAGTGCTTCCCTCGGCTCCTGGGCGCCACCCCCGACGACGTGTTCTGCGGCAGCCCGCCGCTCGCTTTCACATTCGGGCTCGGCGGCCTGGTGCTCTTCCCGATGCACGCCGGCGCCGCCACTTGCCTGGTAGAGAAGCCGGTTCCCGAGACCTTGCTCGAGAGCATCGCTGCCGCCGGGGTGACCGTGCTGTTCACGGCGCCCACCGCCTACCGGGCCATGCTGGGCCTCCTGGAAGGGCACGATATCTCGAGCTTGCGGGTCTGCGTGTCGGCGGGAGAGCCGCTGCCGGCGGCAACCTGGGAAGCGTGGCGGGAGGCCACCGGCATTCGTATCATCGACGGCATCGGCACCACCGAGATGCTGCACATCTTTATCGCCGCCGCCGGCGACGAAATTCGCCCGGGCGCCACCGGAAGACCTGTTCCCGGTTACCAGGCGCGGGTGCTCGGTGACGATCTGGAGCCGCTTCCCGCCGGCGAGGTCGGACAGCTCGCGGTGCGGGGTCCGACCGGCTGCCGCTACCTGGCCGACGAGCGCCAGAGCGACTACGTTGCCGACGGCTGGAACCTTACGGGCGACGCCTACGTCGTCGACGAAGACGGCTATTTCTACTTTCGCTCGCGCACCGACGACATGATCGTCTCGTCGGGATACAACATCGCCGGCATCGAGGTCGAGGATGCGTTGAACGCCCACCCCGTCGTGCTGGAGTGCGGCGTGGTGGGCGTCGCGGACGAGGCTCGAGGTCAGCTCGTCAAGGCCTTCGTTGTCGTCGAAGGGGGTGTCGGGCTCGCCGCCGACGAGGCGACTCTGCGCGCCGAGCTGCAGGAATTCGTCAAGCAGCGCATCGCGCCGTACAAGTACCCGCGGGCGATCGAGTTCGTCGAACGCCTACCGCGCACGGGAACCGGGAAGGTGCAGCGGTTTCGTTTGCGCGAGAGAGGCTGACGTCAGGCGCTGAACGGGTTGAATGTGTGGACCCCTGGTAGCCGCTAGTACTTACGTGGTAACCCTTACCTAGGTGAAACGGCGATCAGCAGCACGGTACTCGTCGAAGAAGACATTTGGATGGGGCAGTGGTGACCTAGTTTGGGGGCCAGGGTGGCAGCCTCATTCGCCTCGTACAGGATAGCGTTGCCCGAGGTGTCAGATGACACGTCTCCCGACAGGTGCGTCGCGCTGGCAGCAGCTCAAGCGCTTGCTGGAAAGCGCGATCGAGCTGCCCGCCGACAAGCAGCAGAGCTACCTCGACGATGCCTGCGCCGGAGATCCGTCTCTGCGCCGCGAGGTCGAATCTCTGCTGGTGCACGCCGATGCCGCGGATTTTCTGGAGCACGGCGTAGCCCGCGCCGCTGCCGCGGCACTCGACCTCGTCGAGACGGTCAACCTCGAAGGCCAGCATCTCGGCGCGTGGAAGATCGGGAAGAGAATCGGCGAGGGTGGCATGGGTGTCGTCTACCTTGCGGAGCGCGCCGACGGCGAGTTTACCAAGCAGGTGGCGGTGAAGGTGGTTCGCCGGCGTGTCGCAAGCGACGGTGTGGTGCGTCGATTCCGCGCTGAGCGCCAGATCCTCGCCGACATCGAGCATCCCAACATCGCCCGGCTGATCGATGCCGGCAGCGCTGCCGACGGCTCGCCGTACCTGGTCATGGAGTACGTCGACGGTGAGCCCATCGACGAGTACTGCGACAACAGGCGGCTCACGATCGAGGAGCGGCTGCAGCTCTTTCGTGAGGTGTGTGCCGCGGTTCAGTGGCCGCACGATCACCAGGTCGTGCACCGCGACCTGAAGCCCTCGAACGTGTTGATCACCAAGGACGGCACGCCCAAGCTGCTCGACTTCGGGATCGCCAAGGTGCTGGCGCCCGAGCTGCTCGATTGCCCCGTCGAGGTCACTGCGGAGTTTCAGCGGCTGATGACACCGGCTTTCGCCAGCCCCGAGCAAATCCGCGGCGAAACCGTAACGCTCGCCAGCGACGTGTACTCGCTCGGCGTCATTCTCTATGCCCTGGTGTGCGGTCACTCGCCCTACGACGGAGGCACGGAGACGTCGGCATCGACCGAAGAGATCGTCTGTGATCGCGAGCCGCCGGCGCCCAGCCGAGCGTTGCGACAATTCACCCACACCGTAGGTGCGGACGGCGAATCCATTGCGCTGACACCGGAGGCGGTGAGCACTGCCAGGAGAACCGATCCCGACGCGTTGGTCGCACTGCTGGAGGCCGGTCTTGATGCCACGGTGCTCAAGGCGTTGGCGAAGCAGCCGTCGGAGCGCTACGCCTCGGCCGCCGAGCTGGGTGATGCGCTCGAGGCGTACGCTCGCGACGGTGTCGCGCCGTCGCCGGGGACGCCGGCTTCTGCGCATCAGGCGACGCCGGTTTCGTCGCATGAGGCGGCGATGCCGCAGACGCCAGACTCCAGAACGGTCGGCGCCCGCGACGTTGCACCGCCGTCGCCGCTCTTCGAGTGGGGTCATCTGCAGGTCCTGCGCAAGGTCGGCGAGGGTGAGTTCGGCGAGGTCTACGAATGTCGTGATCCGTCGCTCGACATGACGGTGGCACTGAAGCTGTTCCGCGTGCGCGGCGTCGACAGCACGAACGTTACTGCCGAGGTCAAGAACCGCATCTTGCGTGAAGGAACACTGCTGGCGAAGGTGCACCATCCCAACGTACTGACCGTGCACGGCGCTGACGTGCACGACGAAACCGTCGGCATGTGGATGGAATACATAGACGGCAGTCACCTCGAGCAGGTGTTGGAAGTGCAGGGGAGATTCGGTGCCCGCGAGGCATGCATCATCGGCATCGACCTGTGCTCAGCGTTGGCGTCCGTGCATGTCGGAGGTGTTGTTCACCGCGACATCAAGGCGCAGAACGTGATTCGCGAGGAAGGCGGTCGGATCGTCCTGACCGACTTCGGCTCCGGCCGCGACCTCGTCGGCAAGGCCTCGCTAATCGACGAAGGTGGGGTCGGAACACCGCTGTATATGGCGCCCGAGCTGCTTCAGGGGGCCGTCGCCACGCCTCGCTCCGACCTCTACAGCATGGGCGTTCTCTTGTTTCGGCTGGTTACCAAGGCGTTTCCGTTCGAGGTCGACTCGTGGTCGGAGCTCATCGAAAAACACAAAAGCGGCGCAGCGCCGCCGGTACGCGACCTGCGGCCCGAACTGCCGCCACGCGTAGCTCGCGTTATCGACAAGGCCCTGTCAATCGACCCGGAGCAGCGTTTTTCCAGCGCCGCGGAGATGGAGCAGGCTCTTTTGATTGCGGCGGACATGTCGACGGAGTTCCGGATCGGGGCAACCGCCGACGTTTCG
>SMVB01187971.1_pt1 | contig 12309 bp, 10 predicted proteins | sample 2456461 | NCBI WGS metagenome assembly SMVB01 (sample SAMN11095934, study PRJNA526329) | marine sediment metagenome | biome: Marine sediment; feature: Surficial sediment; material: Deep marine sediment; isolation source: Hadal surficial sediment | place: Pacific Ocean | collected 2014-05 | depth...
GGAAGGGAAAGGCCCAACCCTCATCGAGGCGATGACCTACCGATATGGCGCTCACGCCACCGCCGACGACGATTCTCTCTACAGGTCTGCCGACGAAGTCGAGGAGTGGAAAGCCAAGGATCCCATCGTGCGACTTCGTCGATTCCTGGAGAATCGCGACGAGTGGGATGAGCACTCCGGAGACAAGGTGGCGATGGAGATCACCGATTCAGTGAACGCTGCCATCACTGCCATCGAGGCCGAAACCCTTCCCGGCCGTGATGATGCCGTGCGCCAGGGATTCACCCGGATACCGAGCCACGTTGCAGATCAGCTCAACGCCATGGAGCGTGCACACGGTGAACCGGAAACCAAATTCACCGAAGATGAGCTTTGGCACATTGGTCACGACGCTCTCCCAGAAGGGCCGACCGAGTCATGGACGATGGCCCAAGCAATCAATTCGGCTCTTCACCAGGCAATGGAGGAGGACGAACGGGTGATCGTCCTTGGGGAGGATGTCGGCCTGACCGGCGGTGTGTTTCGGGTCACCGAAGGGTTACAGGAGAGGTTCGGAGAGGACCGCGTCATCGACACACCCCTCAACGAGTCAGGCATCGTGGGGAGTGCCGTGGGGATGGCCATAGCCGGGGCACGCCCGGTGGCCGAAATCCAGTTCGAGGGATTTGTCTACCCGGCCTTCGACCAGATCGTCAGTCACCTCGGGAGATTCCGGTTCCGGACACGTGGGACCACCTCTATGCCCGTGGTCGTTCGATTTCCCAGTGGGGCGGGCATCGGCGCTCACGAACACCACTGCGACTCCCCCGAGGCCTATTTTGTCCACGCACCGGGCCTCGTGGTGATCTGCCCATCCACCCCTACCGATGCCAAGGGCTTGCTGGCTGCTGCCCTCGAGAGCGACGACCCGGTGATCTTCCTCGAGCCGAAGGTTCTCTACCGGGCCGGTCGGGAGGATGTGCCGACCGAGCACTTCACGTTGCCTATCGGGCGGGCGCGAGTGAGAAAAGAGGGAACCGACCTGACACTGGTCACCTACGGCGGGATGGTTCCGGTGGCTCTAGAGGCTGCCGCCCGATCGGACACCTCAGTGGAAGTGATCGATCTCCGAACCCTTTTCCCATGGGACCGAGAGACGGTCCTCGATTCGGTCGCCAAGACCGGGCGCCTGCTGCTCGTCCAGGAGCCTCAAGGGTCTGCCGGCGTTGCCGCCGAGGTGGCGGCGGTGGTCGCCGAAAAGGGGATGTACGACCTCAAGGCACCCATAGTCCGGGTCACCGGGTTCGATGTGCCTTGGCCTCAGTTCGCCATCGAAAAACACGCCCTGATCGATGCTGACAGAGTCGTGCTCGGGATCGAAGAGGTCCTTGCCGGTTGAGTGACTCATCCGCGGTTGCGGTGTTTGGCTCGTCACAAACCGACCTCGACTCGAGGAAGTGGGCCGAAGCGGAGCAAGTGGGCAGACGTCTCGCCGAGGCCGGTTTCGCCGTGATCACAGGCGGCTACGGCGGGACGATGGAGGCGGTCTCCAAAGGCGCCTCAGAGGCAAGTGGCCACGTGATAGGAGTGACTGCACCGGCATTGTTCCCCGGCCGACACAACGCAAACCCCTACGTGGCTGAGCTCATCGAGACCGAGGGGTTGGCGAGACGGATAGGAGCCATCATGGAAAGGGCAGAGGGGATCATCGCCCTGCCGGGCTCGATCGGAACCGCAACCGAGCTGCTAATGGCCTGGAACATCAATCACATCGTGCGCCGCAATGGCGGTCACCACGTTCCCACAGTGGCGATAGGCCAGGAGTGGCGCACGGTGGCTGAGACCCTCGTGTCCGAAATCGATGCTTTCCCCGGGGATGTCCACCTTGCCAGCACGCCGGATGAGGGCGTGGACTGGATCCTGGACCAACTAAATTTCCGCTGATCTCCCTCGGTGGCCTAGCCTTCTGCTCGGAGTGAGCCACGTAGCCCCCAATATCAAGTCTCGGAAGCATCGCAGATCCGATTGTCGAAAAGGCCTCCATGAATATGGCGATCCCCAGCACATCGGTGCCGGAATCCTCCGACGTGTCTGCGGTACCTGCGCCGCAGTAACCATCGACCTGACCCGAGCCGGCGAGCTCACCACACCAGTGGTCAGCACCCACTCGAGCATTATTTCAATGACTGCCAGGCATTCAGAAAATATCTGAGGGCCTAACCTGCCCGCTGTGACTCGAGTTGTCCGAGCCGCTGGGGGTCTTGTCTTACACAAGACACCCAAGGGGAATCTCAAGATCCTGATCGCTCACAGGCCTTCATACGACGATTGGTCGCTGCCCAAGGGCAAGGCCGACAAGGGGGAGACACCCGAGGAGACCGCCGTTCGCGAAGTGCTCGAGGAAACGGGATACCACTGCCGGATCGTCGCACCCATCGGCACGACCCGGCATCGTATGAACCGCGGGGTCAAGGAGGTCGCCTGGTATGTGATGCGCCGTTTGCCAGACAGCCCAGGATTCAAGAAGAACAATGAAATAGACGCCATCCGGTGGGTTAGCCGAAAAACGGCAAACAAGATCCTCGATTACGACAACGACCGCAGGCTCGTCAAAGAGTCGGACCTGAAGAAACTCGCTCAGACCGGAACGCTCTACCTGCTCCGACACGGAGCGGCCGGCGATCGCTCCAAGTGGAAAGGCAAAGACAATGGGCGTCCCCTCAGCAAGAAGGGTCGGTGGCAGGCCGATACCGTCGCCAAGTCGCTGAAGGAGGCGGGGATAGAGAGAATTGTCTCCAGTCCGTCCCTTCGTTGCATCCAGACGGTGAAGCCTCTGGCCAAGGCCATCGGAGCGAAGGTCGAAATCAGCGAGGCACTCGCCGAAGGCCCGGACATCGATGCGGCCTACGATCTCGTCGACTCGCTGGTCGGAAACAACGCCGTTCTGTGCTCACATGGAGATGTGATCCCGGCAACGATCAACCGGCTGATGTGGGCGGGACTGACCCTCGAGTCGAGGTTCTATTGCTCCAAGGGCTCGATCTGGGAAGTCGATGTATACAAAGGCAGGTTCACCACCGGTCACTACATCCCACCGCCCAAGGTATGAAGCCAACACGCTCGGTGGGGGCGAAATCGGTCTAGACGCTGTTGGTTCCCGACGCCCAGTCGGCGTAAAGACCGGCATAGGTGCCGTTCAGCTTTAGGAGATCGCGGTGCCGGCCCCGTTCGACAATTCTTCCTCCATCAAAGACGAACACCTCGTCTGCGCCCTCCGCCGTAGACAGACGGTGCGCAATTGTCACCGAGGTGCGACCTTCGGTCAGCCTGGCTATGGCGTGACGAAGTGCAACATCGAGGACCGGGTCAACGGCCGAGGTCGCTTCGTCAAGCACGAGCAGATCCGGTGAACCGATCCAGGCTCTGACTATGGCCACCAGTTGGCGTTCCCCGGCGGAAAGACTGCCGCCTCGCTCGCCAACCCTGGTCTCGAGCCCATCGGTCAGCCCATCAACCCATTCCCCAAGACCAAGCTCGTGGAACGCCGTCCAGATCTCTGCGTCGTCTGACTCGGTGCGGCCATATCTGACGTTGTTGGCGATCGTGTCGTCAAACAGGAAGCCCTCCTGGGGAACAAAAGCCACCCGATCTCTGAGGTGGGCCAGCGGGATCTTCGGAGCCTGGACGCCGCCGATGTGGATCGCACCTTCAGACGGGTCGAGGAGGCGGACTGCCAGCTTGGCAAACGTGGTTTTCCCCGAGCCCGTCTCGCCGACCACCGCAACACGCGAGCCGACCGCCACCTCGAGGGAGATGTCTGTCAGGACGTCGGGCCCTCCCGGGTAGGCGTAGCCCACGTGGTCAAACCGCACGCTCAAGCCACCTGGTCGCAGCTCCTCGGGGTCTGACGGCTCCTCGATCTCCACCTCGTCATCCAAAACACGAATCACACGGCGCAAGCCCGAAGCGGCTGACTGCGCGAACTCCAGTGTCTCCACCACAATCTGCAGCGGTTCGATCAGCAGGTTGGTCAGGAAAAGGAAGGCCACCAGCGTTCCTGCGCTCATCCCCTGATCGATACCGATGAGGACGCCGGCGACGATGAGTGTGGCTGTCAGGATTCCTGCGAATATCTCGGCAGTCGAATACAGGATGTTCCCGAAGCGACCAGTCGTGAACTCCACGCGGAATCGTTTCTCCATTGCGCTGGCCACCCGGGCCTTGGTGGTGTCCTCGGTGCCATAGGCTCGAACAACGGGAATGGCCGATATCGACTCGCTCATAACCCCGAGGGAAACTCCAACCTCATGGCGGACCTCGTCATATTTGGCTGCGAGAATCCGTTGAAACCACCTCATCATCATCAAATAGATGACGACTCCTCCAAGGGCGATCAACGCCATGCGCCACTCGTAGATCACCATGACGGCCGTCGCCAGCACCACCTGACTCAATCCCACGATCAGTCCGATTCCGCCCCACTCCATGAACTCCTGCAGTGTGCTTATGTCCGAGGTCACTCGGGACACGAGAGTCCCGCGGCGCTCGGCCTGAACATGAAGTACTGACTGCCGCATGATGTGACCGAAGGTCTTGCTCCTCAGATCGGAGAGACCCGATGAGGACGTCTTCACAAGGCGAAGTAAGGCGACACGGCCTACGACAACGCCAATGACCAGAGCGACAAGGGCGACAGCCGCCTTCTGCAAGACTCCACTCATATCGATACCGGTGGGGGCCAGGATCTCCTCATCGATGATTTGCTGGATCACGATCGGGGTGACCACCGTTATGGCCTGACCGGCCATAGCCATGAACAGCGTGAGTCTCAGGCCGTGGCGGAGCACCGGAGCCTCCATGAATGCCCGGCGAATAATCGTCCCCGTGGTGTAATCCGTGCTCACGACGCCTCCTCCCGAAGCCGGCGGGCCTCTTTCTCATAGGCCTGCATCAGTTGGGCATATCCAGGGCTCGCCTCGAGCAGTTCGATGTGGGATCCATGGCCGAGAATCCGCTTCTCGTCGAGGAAAACGACTTCGTCGGCAAGTTTGATGGACGAAGGGCGATAGGCAACGACGACGATGGTTGAAGGCAGGTCCGCACTTTTCAAAGCCATCAGAATCTCGGCCTCGACCGAAGGGTCGACAGCCGACGTGGCATCGTCGAGCACCATCAACCTGGGTTTCCGTATCAGAGCTCGGGCAAGTGCCAGTCGCTGTCTTTGCCCGCCCGAGAGCGTCGTTCCTCGTTCGCCGAGCTCGGTGTCGAGACCGTCGGGAAGCTCGTCGATGAATGACGTCGCACCGGCCAGCCGCGTCGCTGTTGCTATGTCGGCATCACTGAATACCGCATCCAGCGTGATGTTTCCTCTGACAGTCGTGTCGAATAGGAAGGCATCCTGGGCAACGTATGAAACCTCCTTGGGGAGCTCGGAGCCGGCGAAAGTGCGCAGATCACGCCCGTCGAGATGGATCTGCCCCGAGTCGGGATCCCAGAGACGTGCCAGAAGCAGACTCAACGTGGATTTGCCAGACCCGGTGGGCCCAACGACAGCAAGAGTCGTACCGGCCGCGATGTCTAAATCGAGTCCGGTGAGGACCGGCTCCGTGTCATAAGCAAAGTCCACCGCCGAACCAAGAATTGCAGCAGCTCCGCCATCGGTGGTCGCGGCTCGCTCCCCATATTCAATGTGCGCGTCGGCATCGAAGACCGCTTGAACCCTCTTCCATCCAGCAAGGCTCCCGGCCAGATCCCAAAGAACAAAGCCGATGAGCTGAATCGGGAAAGCAAGCAATGACAGCAGGTAGGCGACCGTGACAACATTTCCGGCGGTGATGGCACCGGCATCGATGCGTGCCGCACCGACCACAAGCAAGAGAACTATCAGCAGCTGGGGAAGGGCACGGATGATCACCTGGTACTTCGTCCAGGTCGAATTGACCTCGATGAGCCGATCTCGAAGTGCTTCGCTTGCCTCTCGGAATCGGCCAGACACGTAGTGCTCTCGACCCAGCGACTTGACGGTGAGGGCACCGTCAAAGCTCTCGTGGGCAATCGAGGAGACTCTTCCCCTCCCCTCCTGGACCTCCTCCCACATTCCATACGTGACCCAGCTCCCATGGACATCTATGGCGATGACCGCGACAAGGCCGACAACGGCGCTGACGCCCAACCAAGGGTCAATGAGGCTGATCATCGAGACAGTCCCGATTAGCAGCATCGTGACACCGGTGGCGTAGGGAAGCGGACCAAGGACACCGGTCCCTTGATTGACGTCGGAATCGGCCACCGCCAGCAGGTCACCGATGGTCTGTTTGTTATACCAGGACATCTTCAGAGAGAGCTGGTGTGCCAGCAATTCGTTGCGCACGTCCCGGCGAGTGCCCGATTGCAGCCATCCTGCGGCGGTGCGACGAAGGACGATTCCGACCGCTTTGAAGGCTGCCACGCCAATGATGGCAGCGGCAGCGATCGGAAGGAGGTCGGGCTCCTGTCCCTGGTCGAGGATCGGGATGATGACGTTGTCGGTTATCCACCCAATCACCAGAGCCGAGGCAAGAATGGCAGCAGCGAACATGGCCGCCCCAAAGACGGCGATGGAAAAGGCAACCGGGTGCATCTTGACGAACCGCCAGATCAACCGGCTTCCGTCACGCACCACGGTCCAAGGTGTCATAACTCTTTCAGACATGATCGAACCGCAATTTACAACTTCAAGTTTGGTTTAAGTCAAGGCCCCAGCCCTACCAGGCCCGACCAGGGTGAAGAGTAGAAGACCACCTGCGACTGAGATCTCGAATTATCGGTAATCCGGCCTGAGTCGGACCGGCTAGACGGTGTCGATCAGTGCCTTGAGGAGGTCCCGGATCGATACCACACCTCGCAAGGAACCGCCGTCATCGACAACGGGCATATGGCGGTAGTCGGACACGCCAATCCAAGAGGCGGCGTCCCAGACATCGAGATCGGGGTCGAATGTGTCCGGATCGTCGCTCATGACGCCAGAGACCTGGATGACATCGAGATCAGCTCCCTGAGCGACCGCACGGCGAATGTCCCGCTCGGTGATCAGGCCCAGCAGTGCCGTGCCCTCGACGACAGCAAGAGAACCCAGATCAGACTCTTCCATTGCCCGAGCCGCTGCCGCCACTGTCGTGTCGGGGCCACACACAAATGGAGCGTCTCCTACCAAGTCTCCGAGATTCATCGGGTGCCACCGTATCCGTTCTCGTGAGTTTCGGCTCACCTGGATGGCGGTCAGATGGCCCCAAACTGCGAAAGACCTACCTACTGGTGGGTCTTTCTATATGCAACTAGCTGGAGTTTAGACCAGATCGGCTTCTCGGATACCGAATGAAGGGTGACGAAGACGGCACAAAGCGAGCTTCTCGAGCTGTCTGATCCGTTCCCTGGTCAAGTTGAACTCGTCGCCGATCTCCTCGAGGGTGCGTGGCACGCCGTCATAGAAGCCATAGCGCAGCGCCAGGATGCGACCCTCTCGCTCTGGGAGCCGCTCGATCGAGACGCGCAGCGAGTTGGCAACGTCCATCTCCTCGGTCATCTGAACCGGGTCGGCGGCGTCCTCGTCCTCGATGAAATCACCGAGCTGGGCACCATCCTCACCGATCGGCTGCTCGAGAGAAACAGTATCTGCGACACTGAGAGCAAGCTCGACCTTGTCTGTGGTGACACCGGCTTCTTCGGCAATCTCGTCCGGACGGGGATCGCGTCCCAGTTCGGCTTTGAGTGAAGCCTGGGCGGCACGCACGGCGGCGAGGGTGTCATGAAGATGAACGGGGATGCGAACAGTGCGGGACTTATCGGCAATGGCCCGGGTGATGGCCTGACGGATCCACCAGGTGGCATAGGTCGAGAACTTGAAACCCTTGCGCCAATCAAACTTCTCGACGGCGCGGATCAGACCGAGGTTGCCCTCCTGAATCAGGTCGAGGAAGTCGATGCCGGAGGTGTTGGCATAGCGACGGGCATTGGCGACAACCAGACGCAGGTTGGCAGTGAGAAAGTCATCTTTGGCCTGGGCGCCACGTCGCGCCAGTCGACGAAGTTCGATCTCTCTCCGTTTACCCGAGTAGTCGCCTTCCTCGAGTTTCTCGGCGGCTTCCTCACCCGTCTCGATCTTCTGGGCAAGTTCGACCTCTTGCTCGGCAGTGAGCAGGTCGTACTCGCCAATCGCTGTCAGGTATTGGGAAACTAGATCAGTCGTGAGGCGCCCGCGCTCATCCGTCAGCTTGGTGTGAAGACGGACGCGTCGTGGCTTCTCGGTCTTCTTTTTACGCGTTCCAGTAGCAGCCATGAGTTTTCCCAGTCCTCCGCAGGGGCAAAAAAGATGTGCATTGGGGCAGCGAACCCCGAGCACTCAACTATACGCAATACGAGGGGTTTGTGAACCCCCCAAATTCCTTATGTTCTAAGACGTTTTCGAAGCCTTCTCGGTTCCCGTACGTTGGAGAGTCACAACCACCAACCCTTGGGCTATCAGACGCAATTCGCTGGCGTCGACTTCATGAGAGTCGACTGATCCCAAATGGTCCAGGTGTAGATGCGTTCCTGGGACATGTGGTCGGTGGGGCCGGCCATCATCGTGGTGGCGAGGGGACCGAACGTGAGGTCGTTGGTAACGGGCCCCATGAATCGATTGTTCCCTCCACTGCCGGCGACTCGGCCATGGGCAAACTCGAGGCTGAGGTCGGTTCCAGGCAAAGGTGGGACCAACTCCCCACCCACAGCAATGGAATCGACCGCCCAGAGCCCATCATGGTTCAAGCGAGGTCTCCCCGGATGAGGGCGAGGTCACTGCGAAACCGGCAACGGAGAGCACGGTTGTCAACAGGTACACCATGGCAAAGACCACCCCGGAGAACACTGCCACCACGAAGAAGAGCCCCGCTGCGATCATCGCCGATCGTCTTCCCCGGTGCTCGAAACGGTCTGCAAACCAGGCAAGCAGCCCGGCCGTCAACATCACCCCGAACCAGAAGAACGCCTGAGGCAGCAACGAGGTGTCCTCCTGGCCGAGCGCCCCGCCTATGTAGATCACAGCGCTGGCCAATCCGATGACTCCGGCGATTCGCAACGGCATGCGGCTCAGACCCTTGGACGGAGTTTCCATCGGCGCCAGCCTAGGGGGGATCTTGGCGTCACCGTCCGCCACCGGCTATTCGTCGTCCTCGAGATGGTGGTAGGCGACGTGAAACAGCTTCCACTCCCCGCGCGCTTTCACAATATGGAGAAAATCGAGGTGTTTGCATGCATCGGCCCGGACCGCGTCGATGTCCTCTTGTGACGCCATCAACCTCTGGGGGGCCAGTGTCATTGGCCTCCTAGATCAACTCGGCGATCATCGCCGCCGCCTTGGCCGCTCCGTCTGTCTCTACGTCCATATAGTCGACTTTCCTTCCGATCTCATTCGAGATCGCCTCGGCGAGGTTGTCGGGTTGCATGTCCTCGTACTCCATGTGACGTCCCGCCCCATAGCGGTCGAGTCGGGCACGGACGTGAAAGTTCTGTTCGAAGTGGTTGCGAAGAGGCACGTAGATAAACGGCGTCTTTGCCGCCGTGAGCTCCATCGTCGTCGTCAGACCTCCCTGGACGATGGCCAGGTCGGCGACTGACAGGTGCCGGTAGAGACGGTCGACATAGGACTTGTATTCGATGCCCTCGACCTGAGGGAGGCGCTCCGGATCGATTCGTGGTCCGGTGACCACGATCATTCTCAAATCAGAAACAGCTCGTTTCGCGGTTGGATATGCCTCGACAACCTTGCGGATCAGCGACTCGCCAACACCGGATCCACCAACCGTGACGATGCAGACCCTCTCGTCTTCTTCGTAGCCAAGTTCTTCTCTCAACTCTTCCCGAGCCCCGAGAGCCGCCGGGTCGAACCCGGTGACGTAACCGGCGAAGTCATAGTTGTCTTCGGTCCACTCCCTGATCACCGGCAGGTCGGGCCCAAATGTCCCATCGATGATGTCTTCGGGGTGCCCGACAAAAATCGCTTTGTCCCTGATCCGCTTGTACCGGGCAATCTGGGAGATCATCTCGGCGTTGTAATCGGCGGCAACGAACGCTTCACGCTCGCCTCGTGACGGCATCGGGACGTAGCCGACAAAGTCGGTCATCCAGGCATACGAGGTCTTTTTGAGGTTGGGGTTCTCATGAAGGTGATAGTCGACCTCCCATGACTCGTCACCAATGACCAGGTCGTACTGTCCGGCCTCGATCACTTCGTCGAAGAGCATGAAGTTCGACAAAAGGATCTCGTCCATCTCCCGAAGAGCCTGGAAGACGGCCAGGTCGTGCTCCCCGGACTCGTCCTCGATGTGGGCGGACTCGTTGGCCATCACTCGGGATGCCGGATGAATGCTCTCTCCATTGGCTTCAAGCACTCTTGTCACCGGGTCCTGGGCCAGCCAGTCGATCTCGACATCGGGATGGACCTTGCGCAGCTCGTCAGCGATCGCCAGGTCACGGCGAGCGTGGCCAAGCCCAATAGGTGAGGAGATGTAGAGGACCCGCCGGCGACGGCCATGGCCGCGCGCCCATGCCGGTTGGGGCCGCTGGATCCCATAGACCCGATCGACGAACTCCTTGATCAGGTGGTTGACCTTGACCGGATAGCGGCCGGTCGGGATGTGGCCTGACCCATCTAGTGCCACCAACTCCGCTCCGGGGATCATCTTCTGCAGGATGACACTGCTCTCGTAATTGATGATCCGGTCTTCGGTTCCATGGATGATGAGAACCGGGATGTCGATGGAGCGAACCTTCTGCTCCAGGTCGTCGAGGTCATACGACGGTTCGACGCCCGACTCCATAGCGATGATCTCGCCCGTGGTCTCCAGCGCCCACCCGACCATGTCGTCGAACAGCTTTGTCGAGTGCGGGTCCGAGGTGCACTGGCCGAAGAAGAAGTCGACGAAGTCGTGCCAGTCGGCTCGCCAGTGGCCGAGATTGTACTTCTCCCAGCCCTCCGGGTTGCTGACGGGTTCGAACATCTGATCCGGAATCGACTCCCGGTCCGGCAGTGGGATCCCCCATGGGTGCCCCGGGGAGATGGGGACGATCCCGTCGAAACGCTCAGGATGAAAAGCGGCAAACAGTGTCACCAGACCTCCACCCATCGAAAGTCCGGCGGCCACACAGCTCTCGGTCTCAGTGGCATCCAGCACTGCGATGGCGTCTGCGATGACCTCCTTGGTCGTGTAACGCTCGACGACCGAGGAGCGGTCCGAGTTGCCATTGCCCACCGGGTCGTAGGTGACGACTCGGAAGTGACGGGACAGATATGGGATCTGCATCTTCCAATGACGGGAATGACAGGTCTGCCATGTCTGGGCGAGGAGAATCGTCGGCCCCTCGTTCTCGTAGACCTCGTAGTAGACCTTGGCCCCGTTGCGATCGACGAACCCGTCCGAATCTGGGTATCTAGCCCGCACGGGTTGCCTCCTCTTCTGCGATCCTGATCAGATCGCCCACTTTCCTCAGTGCCGCCCGAAACGGCACCCGATCGCTTTCATAGCCAAGAAGGATCATTGTCTCGGCACCCAGGAAGGACGCCGATACCAGAGCGACAACCTCCTCGGCAGTCAGCCCGCCAAAGCTCAGACCCTTTTTCTCCGAGTCTTTCGCCACCTTCAAGAGCAGTTCTCCCCACTCTCCCATGATCTGACGCATCTCCTTGCCGAGCGCCTCCGACGACCATCCGGCGGCAGTCATCTCCTGTAACACCCTGACATAGCCGGACGCAATGTCCTCGTCGAAATAGTCACACGCCTGCTCCCACCTCTCCCAGAGTGGGATCTCCCTCGCGAACATCTCGGCCTGCCTCCCCAACAGTCGATCATTCTCTTTCCTCAGAAGCGACAGGATGAGCTCTTCCTTCGATCCAAAGTGATAGTGAATCTGGGACAACGGAACCCCCGCATCTTCGGCGACCTTTCGAGTCGAAAGCGCCGCATATCCGTCAGCGAGGAGACAGCGCCGGGCCGCGTCGAGAATCTTCGTGCGGGTGTCTCTCTCGGTCACTTCTCACCTCGTCCAGATGTTCGGTCGATCGACCGAACAAGGGAAAACCTACGGGATGACCCCAAGACTGTCAACCCTCACATAGAGGTGGCTGTAGTGCAGGGGGGCAGAGGTCAGCTCGTCGAGTCGAGGGAGGAGGGTGGTGCCGGCTAGCTGTGTTGAGCAGCCACGTTGGTTGCACGGCTGATGGGTGGTCCGCCGATGGATGTGTGGTTGCGGTGATGGTTGTAGGTGTGGATCCAGTCGGCAAGCGCGTCGACCCGTTCTTGTTCTGAGGTGTAGACC
>SMVB01410190.1_pt1 | contig 12306 bp, 10 predicted proteins | sample 2456461 | NCBI WGS metagenome assembly SMVB01 (sample SAMN11095934, study PRJNA526329) | marine sediment metagenome | biome: Marine sediment; feature: Surficial sediment; material: Deep marine sediment; isolation source: Hadal surficial sediment | place: Pacific Ocean | collected 2014-05 | depth...
ACCACAGGCCACCCTAATGGCGGCCGTAGCAGAGGGCGTATTTCGTGGAGGGCTTCCATGGGGCATCATCGGCGTCGGCATGCTGGGAGCCGTGGGCGTCATCATACTGGACGAGACCCTCAAAGCTCGGGAAAGCAGCTTCCGCACACCGGTACTCGCTGTCGCCGTTGGCGTCTATCTCCCGTTTCAGCTGTCGGTGGCGATCTTCATAGGCGGGTTGATTGCTTGGGCAGTCAAGCGACATCAAAAACAGGCGGCGGCCGCGGCACCTGCGGATCAACAGGCTACGCTGAAGCATGCAGCCGACACCGGTGATCGGCATGGGCTGCTCTTTGCCGCCGGCGCCATCACCGGCGAAGCGTTAGTCGGTATTTTGCTGGCAATCCCCATCGTCGTGGCTGGCAACGCCAACGTCTTGGCGTTCTGGGGTGACCACACCGATCTGAGTTATCCCGGCATTATTCTGCTAGCCTTGGTCTTGTTCATGATGTATCGCGTTGCCAGTGGACCGACGCGCGAAGTCACGGGACGGTGATTCCCAGGGGACATGTATTCGCCATGAAGATACCGAGCACGTTACTGGCTCTGGGAATCCTCGCGGTCATGAGCCAAACCGCTCACGCGCAACAGCCGACCCTCGCGCTAGTTGGTGGGCGGATTATCGACGGCTACGGTGGACTACCCATCGAGAACGGCGTGATATTGATCGTCGACGACCGCATCGTCGCCCTCGGCACCCGATCCGAGGTGGACGTTCCCCCGGGCACGCCGGTCATAAGCACTGAAGGCATGACGGTTATGCCGGGCCTGTTCGACATGCATGTGCACCTCCAGCTTCTGGGACACGGCAACTACGCACGGTGGAACGAGCTGTTCGGTGACAAGTTGGCCGACGAGGTGATGCCGATCGCCGCCCGACAGCTTCTCGAGGCCGGTGTCACCTCGGCACGCGACCTCGGTGCCCCCCTGGACGAGATCCTCGACGTCAAGCGGCGCATCGCAGCGGGAGAGATTCCCGGACCACGACTCTTTGTGTCCGGACCATTCATCCAACACGCCGCCTATGAGCCGTGGCAAGCGGAGTACCGCTGGGGCGTGAACGGAGCCGCTGACGCAAGGAGGAAAGTTCAGCGGCTCATCGACGCCGGTGTGGACGTCATCAAGCTAATCGACCAAGATCTGCTTACCGAAGAGGAAGTCGCCGCCGTTGTTGAAACGGCGCACGCCAACGGCAAACCGGTGGTCGCGCACGCACACCGCCCCGACGAGATCCGCAGAGGGTTGGATTTCGGCATTGACAACTTCGAGCACACGGGCCTGGCAACCGCCCCTGGATATCCGGAAGATATCCTGCGTAGGCTTCGCGAGCGGAACGCTACGCTGTTCTGGACGCCTACCATCTCGCCGCTATACGTGATGCAATACACCGGAGAAATATTCCCGGAGCGGTTGGACGATCCGGCCTGGAGGGTTGGAATGACTCCGGCTATGGCGAATGAGATTCGCGCGTCGCTGGAGAACATCCCTCGTCTACCCTATTACGCGCTCTTCCCCAACAGGATTCCCCTACTCCCGGAGAAATTTCAACAGATTCGCGAAACCGGTGTGCAGTTGATGATCGGAACGGATGCCGGAATCCCGTCCATGTTTCACAGCGACGCGACATGGCGGGAGATGGACAAGTGGGTGGAGTTGGGTGTTCCGCCGATGCAAGTCATCCAAGCCGCCACGCTGTGGCCGGCCCGGTTCCTCAAGGTCCAAGACGACCTGGGGACGCTCGCGCCCGGCAGGCTCGCCGACATCATAGCCGTGAGGGGAGATCCCCTTCACCGCATGGACGTGCTACGGCACGTTGACGTCGTGGTTCAGGGCGGAAGACGCGTCCGGTGAGGGCAGAGCAAGGAGGAGGAACGACGCTGTCCTAGTGGACGGTGGATTGTAAGAGCAGCTCGCGCAGGTCCCCCTCGGGCAACGTGTCCAAACCTCCCTGCTTGTCGGCGGAGTAACCCAAGTAGCTTCGCGGCCGGCGGCGGTTGAGACAGGAGAACTGCAGGATTGGCCTGTGTACCTTGGGACTGAGATATTCCGACGTGCCGCCGTGGCTGATCAATTCAACGCGCCACCGAGTGCCGTCGACATCATCAAATTCGCGCATGCTTCGACGGACCATTGAAAGCGTTCATTTGAATTGGCCAAAGAATCCGCAAGCGGTCAGAGAAACAATAATACTATTCCGCAAGTCCTGTGGATTTCGCGGATAATTGAAGTTTTCCGTTGCCGAGTTGACAGTTCGCTGAGAAGAGGCTGTTACCTTCGACCATCACTAACCTGAAGCTATTATGAACGACAAATCGTTGGCCTTTCTCGAGAGACTGCTCGATACTCCCGGGCCCTCGGGGTTCGAGGCCGCGGTGGCTCGGACCTGGCGGTCCGAGGCCGCAGGATTCGCTCAGGAAGTTTCGGCGGACGTCAAGGGCAACTCGCAGGCAGCGGTCAATCCGGGGGGATCTCCCCGCGTGATGCTTGCAGGGCACATCGATGAGATTGGGCTCATGATCGTCCACATTGACGACGACGGCTTTCTCTTCTTCTCTACCATCGGTGGATGGGACTCTCAGGTTCTGGTAGGACAGCGTGTCATCATTGCAGCCGGTGACGGTCCGGTTACCGGAGTGATAGGAAAGAAAGCGATCCATCTCATAAAGAAGGAGGATCGAGACAAAGCTTCGAAGATTACCGATCTGTGGATCGACATCGGCGCGAAATCCAAAGCGGACACCCTGTCTCGTGTTCGCGTGGGCGACCCGGCCGTACTCCACGCGCCCATGGCCAAGTTTCCCAGCGGGCGCATCGCATCGCGCAGCATCGACAACCGTATCGGCGCTTTCGTGGTGCTCGAGGCCCTCCGCCTCCTCGCCGACGATCCGCCGAGCGCCGCGGTGTATGCTGTCGCCACGGCGCAGGAGGAAATCTCCTGGACGGGCGGTGGCGCCCGCACCAGCGCAACTTCGCTGCAGCCCTCGGTCGCCTTGGTAGTCGATGTCACGCACGCCACCGACCATCCCGACGTCGAGAAGAGACAATTCGGTGACTTCAAGCTGGGTGGCGGTCCGGTGTTGTCCCGCGGATCCGCGGTCAACGAGGCGGTGTTCAAGCTGCTCGTAAAGACCGCGGAAGAGGAAGAGATTCCGCACACGATCGCCGCCGCCCCGGGCTACACGGGAACCGACGCAGATTCCATCCACACGGCACATCGAGGCATTGCGACCGGGCTCGTGTCGGTGGCCAGTCGCTACATGCACAGCCCCAATGAGATGGTGGACCTGGAAGACCTGGAGAACGCCGCAAAGCTGATGGCGGGATTCGCGAGGCGGGTGACCGCGGAGACCGACTTCGTGCCCCAATAGTGAGTCCAGAGAAGGTAGTAGCACAAGGCACTGCAAAACCAACGAGACCATCCTAGCCCCACTCTCCACTCCCTATTACTGAACGTCACTAAGACAGTTCCGGGCGGGTCGCCACATTGGGGTTTATTCACCGCTGAGACCGCCGAGTGCGCAGAGATGAACAGGGTGAATGAGCTTGACGAAATCATCGGCTGCGATCGAAGTGCATAGTACACTTCACAAAAATGGGAATCCGGCGCCTCGTCTATGAGCTTGCAGCATAATCTCTGCGATCTCCGCGTGCTCCGCGGTGAATACGTCACCACAATTCGGGCCCGGAGAACTAGAGGGCGCGGGAAAAACGATTATCTTTCGGTATTCTTATACTGTAGACGCCATCTAATGTCATACGTGCGATCCCGAATCCTCATCGCGTCGATCCTTGCAGCGCAGGCCGCCGGAACGGCCACAGTGGCGGCCCAGAGTTCGGGCACGTCTGCGGAGCGCATCCTGGCACACGTCACGTTCTTGGCCGACGATGCCAGAGAGGGACGGGGCGTGGGCACGGCCGGATTGGATTCCGCCGCCCAGTACATCGCCAGCCGTTTCATGGAAATCGGCCTCCAACGAGCCACTCCTCACGGGTTCCTGCAACGGTTCACGATTTCACCTACGGCACCGGCAGCCGCTCACAGCGGCATTGGCGGTGCTCCCGTCGCGAACGTCGTGGGGATCCGCCCGGGGCGAGGGAATCTCAAGAACCAAGCCGTGGTTGTCGGCGCCCACTACGATCACCTCGGCTACGGTGGATTCGGCAGCCTCGAGCCTGATAGCGTGCCGGTCATTCACAACGGAGCGGATGACAACGCGTCGGGTACGGCGGTGTTGATCGAGGTGGCGCGACTGTTGCAGTCCCGGTCTGCGGACAACGTGCGGTCGCTAGTGTTCGTCGCGTTCACCGCCGAGGAGTCCGGGTTGATCGGTTCGGACTACTACGTAAAGAACCCCGTCATCCCGAACGACTCGACGTTCGCAATGCTCAACATGGATATGGTGGGGTACGTAACGGAAAACCGCCTCACCGCCTTCGGCGCGAAGACGGCGAAGGAGTTCGATGCACTACTCGATTCAATCAATGCCGCCTACGGATTCCAGCTCAGTGCGTTGGGAGATGGTTACGGCCGCAGCGACCAGCAGTCGTTCTTCGTGCAGAAGATTCCAGTGCTGCACTTTTTCACCGGGACGCATGAGAACTATCACCGTCCGACCGACGACACGGAGTACATCAACGCCGATGGGGCGGCCCGCGTGGCCTCCCTGGTCGCCGACCTGACATGGAAGCTGGCGACACGGAACGAACCTCTGACCTTCGTCGATGCCGAGCCACCTACGATGACAGCCTCCGGGGGGTACGGCGCGTATTTAGGATCCATTCCCGACATGTCGGAGTCCCCCGACGGGGTGCGCCTCACCGGCGTGCGTGCTGGGAGCCCGGCGGCCGCCGCCGGCATCCGAGCCGGCGACATCATCATCAAGATCGGCGAGTTCGGCGTGTCTGATTTGTATGAAATGACTGACGCGCTTCGGTCTCACAAGCCGGGAGACACCGTTACGATCCTGGTGCGCCGGGACGGCGAGGTGCTCGAGCTGCTTGCGACCCTGGGTAAGCGCGGTGCGTGAACCAAAGCTCAAAGCGTCATCCGTCGTCAAGAGCCTCCACGGCGCTTTCTGCCGAGACGTGCCACAGAAAGAGCTCCTCACAATAGCCGTCACCAAGATTCGCGAGGCCGGTGCACCGTACACGTCCGTGTTCATCTACCTGCTAGACGAAACCCGTAACACGCTCGTTCTCGAGGCGTTTGACGGCCGCGCCACCGACCTCACAAGCATACCGGTGGGAGACGGCATCTGCGGCAAAGCCGTGGCGGAAAAGGCGGACCTGAACATTCCGGACGTTTCCGCCGCTTCCGAGTATTTGGCATGCAGCAGCGAAACGAACTCCGAACTCGTCGTGCTGATCCGGCGGCACGACGAGATCATCGGCGAGATCGATATCGACAGCGACGAGCCCAACGGCTTCGACGACGTAGAAGTGGCTGCTGTGAAGGAAGTGGCTGACGCGCTGGCAACCCTCCTCTGATTTTACCTTGCGATGAGCGAATCCTCTTCACACGCCGTCGAGGCATACGTGCTCACGGCTCTGAACGCGTTCTTTCCCCGTCGGCCATGATCCGCCTGCACCCGTTCGAACTCGTGTTCTCTGATTACGCCGATACTTTCTTTCTTGAGATTCGAGCGGAAGCACCGGAAGGTGCGATGAACCTGGCAACAATGGCCAGGCTCCAGTCCGCACAACGGCTCCTCCGAGAACTCGGATCGCCCGACTTGGCCGAGGAGGACGCGGGAGCAGTCGGCGAATACCTCGCTCTCGTGTTCGCCGCGTACCGCTACTGGGAGGCCGAGGAACCCACGCTGTCTGTCGACAAGGACAAACTGATCCGGGCTATCGAACACCAGCCCACGCAAGAGCTTGCAGCACACCACGACGCTTGCTATCTCGAGTTTCCGGAGCGCTGGTTTTGGGCCACGATCGGCGAGGGCCAGCCGCACGAGCCCCTCGAGGGAATGTTCGTGGTGGGTGCAGGACCACACGCCGGCATCACCGTGGTTGCAATTCTCGGACTGCGACCAGGTCGTGACGGATTCTCTCAGATATCGGTCACGGGTGGTGGGGACGCCGTGGCCGCCGCGTCGGCCACTATGCGTGATCCGCCCTTTGCTCCAGTTATGGATGGCGGCGTGGCGGCCGGATTCAAGTCGGTGACGTCAGATGGGGAGCTGCTGTACCTGGCCCGCCTCGCGCTCGAATCGGCTGCTGAGTAGCTTCACTTCAGATATCTATGAGCAGCAAGAACGAAGTCGCCCGGGTGCTAGAGCAGATTGCAGCGCATCTCGAACTCAAGGGTGAAAACGCATTCCGGGTAAGGGCATATCAAACCGCAGCTCGGGCGGTATCCGGCTTCGCCGACGATTTCGCGGAAGCGGCCTCGAGCGGCAAACTCGCGGAGCTGGGTGGCATCGGGCCCGCGACTCTCCAAATCGCTGTCGAAGTGCTCGCCACGGGCCGTGCCACCCTGCTCGACGAGTTGAGGAAGGAAACCCCTTCGGGCCTCGTCGACATGATGCAGATTTCGGGTCTCGGCGTCACCAAGATCCGCCAAATCCACGAGAGCCTCGGCATCAGAACGCTGTCCGAGCTCGAAGGGGCGGCGAAAGACGGCAGGCTAGCGAGCTTGCCGCGTTTCGGACCCAAGACGGCACAGAAAGTTCTCAAGAGCCTGCAGTTTCTCAAGCGGGTCGGCGAGTTTCGTCTGTTTCATCACGCCAGGGCCGAGGCACGGACGCTGCTGCCGGCGTTGAGGAAACTTCCGGGCGTCTCCCGCGCGGAAATTGTCGGTGGCATCCGCCGACGGCGCGAGGTTATCGAGAACATGGAGTTTCTCATCGAGCTTGACGGATCGTGGAACGCACTCGTCGATCGGTTGGACTCTCTGGTCGATGTTACGGAATTTGCCAGCGAGCCCGAGGGCATGATCACCATCAAGTTTGGGAGCGGTTCCGTTGCAAGTCTCTGCACGAGCCCGCCCGATGAGATGGGGTTCCACATGGTGCGTACCACCGGGAGCGCCGAGCACTTGGAGGCGCTGGCCCATAGGGGGCAAGACCTGGGACTCTCATGGACAGAGAGCGGTGTGGTCTTGCACGGCGACAAGATCGATTGCCCCACGGAGGAGGACGTGTACGCGGCGTTTGAACTCGAGTGGATTCCTCCGGAGTTGCGGGAGGGCCTGGGTGAGATCGAGGCGGCAGCCCAAGGAGGCCTGCCCCAGCTCCTTGACGCCGCCGACTTACGCGGATTCATCCACTGTCACAGTAACTATTCCGACGGAACCAGCACCGTTCGCGACTGGGCGATTGCTGCGCGCGACGCGGGCTACGAGTACGTGGGAATCACGGATCACAGCGAGGCGGCCACATACGCCGGTGGACTGTTCTGTGACAACGTCAAAGATCAACACGAAGAGATCGACCGCGCCAACGCAGAATTGGAAGGCATAACCGTCCTCAAGGGGATCGAGGTCGATATTCTGCAAGACGGGAGTCTTGACTACACGCCCGAGATACGCTCCTCTTTCGATTTCGTAATCGCGTCGCTGCACAGCAGATTCAACCAGGATCGCGAGACCATAACGAAACGGATTCTTCGTGCCATGGACGATCCTAACATGGCGATCTTGGGGCATCCAACAGGACGTTTGTTACTGTCGCGCGATCCGTACCCCATGGATCTCGACGCGATCTTCAGCAAGGCTGCGGAATGCGGTATTGCAATCGAGATCAACGCCGATCCTCAGCGATTGGATTTGGACTGGCGGTTCGTGCGCGGGGCAGTAGCGCAAGGCGTGAAGATTTCGATCGGAGCCGATGCGCACAACGTGTCGGGGATGACCAATATGGACCTCGGTATCGGTATCGCACGCAAAGCATGGCTTGCGCCGAGTGACGTCCTCAACGCGCTTCCGTTGAAGGGATTCCTTCGATTTGTGGCCCAGCGCCGGAACAATTGACCATCGACGAAAAGAAGACCCGCACCAGAGCGATCATCCGAAAGCTCAAGAAACGCTTCCCGGACGCGATGTGCTCGCTCAACTATCGCTCTCCGCTGCACCTTCTCGTCGCCACGATCCTGAGCGCGCAGTGTACCGACGAGCGCGTCAACATTGTCACGAAGGACCTCTTCAAGCGTTATAAGACGGCCCGAGATTTTGCCGGTGCAGATCCGGACGAGCTGGAGCAGATAATCAGGTCTACGGGCTTCTACCGAAACAAGACGAAGTCGATTATCGGCATGGCCCAGGCCCTCGTCGCGAACCACAGCCGCAAGGTTCCCCGAACGATGGAAGAGCTCACCCGCCTTCCGGGCGTCGGGAGGAAGACCGCCAACGTCGTGTTGGGGAATGCATTCGGCATCGACGAGGGCGTAGTAGTGGATACGCATGTTACGCGGATCTCCAACCGGCTAAAGCTCACCGCCAACAAAGATGCCGTGAAGATCGAACAGGATCTGATGTGCCTAGTGCCGAAGAGGGATTGGACTATTTTCCCCCACCTCATGATCCACCACGGACGCGCCATCTGTCAGGCGCGCAAGCCAAGATGTGAAGCCTGTCCAATCAACATGCTCTGCCCGTCCTCACTGGCTTGATGCCTACTGCAATTTGGTCTTGGATCAGAGGGAAACGTGAAAATCGATCTCGCCCTCGCATGTGATTACGCGCTCATAGACCAGTTCGGCAAGCTCTCCATCATGGGGATCTTCGAGCACATCTGGGTACATCACTTTCCGGTCGTACACCAGCGCCTGCATCTCGTGTTGCGCCTGAAAGGGCGACGCACAGAACTTGGCGAGCATCGTGTGCGCATCCGTCTCGTAGACGAAAGCGACAGCGAGATCATCAACGGCAACGGCACGGTGACCTTCTCAGAACCGCCCGCCGGAGTCACAGAGGTCGAGGCCGGTACCGTTCTGGTGTTCGACGTGCCGCTGGACCACGCCGGACAGTACCGTTTCGAGATCTTTATTGACGACGAGCGAGCGGCATCCGTCCCACTCACAGTGGGCATCGCTTCCAACTCGGCCTCGTCTGAAGCTGCGGGATCGCCTTGATCGGGAAGTCGCAGCCCGTGACCGCACCAAAGTACAATCGCTGGCTGATGGCATCGCTCGCGATCGTCGTCGTTGGGTTGGCCTTCCGCATCAACGGCTATCCCCTCCTCGAACCCGACGAGGGCCGAAACGCCGAAATTGCCCGAGAGATGGCTGAGTCAAACGACTACGTAATCCCGCGACTCAACGGGCTGCCGTACCTAGACAAACCCATCCTCTACTTTGCCGTGGGCGCCGCCATCATGGAACTGCTAGGCCCCACGGAGCTAGCCGCTCGTCTGCCCTCGCTGCTCTTCACCGTTGCCACACTCATGTTGGTGTGGTGGTTCGGTCACCGAACTCTCGGACCTGCCGGCGGCCTCATAGCAGCGGCGGCAACAGGTGCGATGCCGCTCACACTGGCCTTCGCTCGAACCGTAATCTTCGACAGCGCCCTCACCTTCTTCGTCACCCTGTCGGTATTCGGCTTCTACCTGGCCGCAGAACCGCCGCCGGGCACGACGGACGCGGCCGGCCACGAGCACGCCGCGGCGTGGACCTCGGTGGGATGGATCGGCCTCGCGCTCGCAGTGTTGACCAAAGGGCCGATCGGGTTGGCCTTGCCCCTCATGGTGATCATGCCGTACCTCGCCTGGCGGCGGCGCTGGTACGCCCTCTGGGATCCGGTAGCCGTGCTGCTTTTCGTCGCACTCCTTCTCCCATGGCTGTTCGCCATGTCGCGCGAGGTGCCGGACTTCCTGGAGTACGCCCTGGTGACGGAGACTTTCCAGCGCCTCACCACCGACGAACTCCACCGCACCGGACCATTTTGGTATTTCTTGCCGATCATCGTGGCCGGCTCGCTGCCATGGTCTCTCGTTGCCGCCGTGGGGTGGAAACGGGGACGTCCCGACCACGACGCTTCGGGCAAATGGGATCGACGACTAGTTCTGTTGCTCCTATGGATCGTCATCCCGCTCTTGTTCTTCTCATTTTCACAATCGAAGCGCCCGCACTACGTGCTTCCTCTCATGCCGGCCATCGGCCTCCTCGTGGGACTCCTGTGGAGCGGCAGAGACGAGCGGGCTTGCGGCGCTCGAGGCGGAGGCGTGGCACTCGTCATCTGCGGTATCGTGATTCTCCTAGCTCCGATTCTCGTAGGCGCTCTCCTGGAAGTCGAGGCGGTTGTTGCACAGGCCATTCCCGGCACGGCAAGGGCATTGGGCATCGTCTGCTTGATCGCGGGGGCCTCCGCCTTCTTCGTCTCACACCGGCAAAATTTGTCTCTCTTTGCTCTGTGCGCTCCGGTTGTCGCTATCCCGTTTGTGAGCATGAACCTCATGAGCGCCATCGGCGAGGATCGGTCCGGCCGGGAGATGGCACGTGCCATCCAACGCGTAATGACGGACCGCACGGAGATCATTGCCATTCAGACCTATCCACTGTCCCTGCCGTTTTATCTGAGACGCCAGTTCCTCATTGCGACAGGAGACGGATCGGAACTCACCAGCAACTACCTGATCCGCACCTACTCCCGCTGGACCGGCACGCCCGGCTCACCCTTCCGGCCCAAGGATTGGTGGGTGGACATCTTGGCGAATTGTCGCCTGCCACGCGTGTTCCTCGCGCGTGTCGACGATGTGCGGGCGCGCAGCCTCTTGTCCAACAAGCTGCCGCTCATCAGCACCACCCGCAAAGTGGCGGCTTACGGACCCTGCGGCGCCTCCGACTTGGCCGCGCTTCCCTCAGGCCAGACGCTCACGCGTCATTAGGCCGGTACCGCATCGTGTGTGGCATCTACGGGATGGTTTCACTGACCGGGCATCCGCTCCGGCACCCGCAGTTGCTCGATTGCATGGGGGCTACTCTCCGGCATCGGGGTCCCGACGATTCCGGCGCACTGCGATCCGCACATGCAGCAGTTGGCGCGGAACGGTTGAGGATTATCGATAGTCGGTCGCAGGCCAACCAACCGTTTCAGAATCCTTCAAACAGTGTGTGGCTCGTGTGCAACGGCGAGATCTACAATGCCGCAGCGCTCCGGGAGCAATTTGCCAGTTACCCCTTTCGATCACGTTGCGACGTGGAAACGCTGGTACCCCTGTTCGCCGCCAGAGGCGTCTCAGGTTTCGATGACGTGGAAGGCATGTTCGCCATCGCGGTTTGGAAAGAGGAAACGCGATCCCTCACCCTCGCCCGCGACCGCGCCGGAGAAAAGCCGCTCTTCTATCTGGACATCGATGGAGAGATCTGGTTCGCTTCTGAGATACAGGCGCTCTTGCGGCACCCTGACGTTTCTAGGGGGTTGAGCGACGCGGCGCTCTACGAATATCTCGCTTTGGGCTACGTACGAGAGCCTAACACTCTCTTTCGACAGGTCCGCAAAGTCCCCGGCGGGTCGAGCCTGACGTTTCATGCCGGACGCGCCCCCGCTACGCAATGCATCGCTGTCCCTAGCGCTGCGGTGCCGCCGTCCGCCCAGGCCGCCCGGCGACTACTGCGCGAGTTGCTGGAAGATGCGGTCGCTAAGCAGATGACGGCAGACGTGCCCGTGGGGGTCTTCACCAGCGGCGGCGTCGACTCGAGTCTCATTGCGGTGCTGGCCAGCCGCGTCGCCCGATATCGTGTCCACACGTTTACTGCGTCATTCACCAACCGGAAGTACGACGAAGGCGTATACGCGCGTCGGCTGAGTCGCCACGTGGGAACCGAGCACATCGAAATCAAGATTGGCGAAGCCGAACTGAGGGAGGCGCTGGACACCGTCGTACCGCGAATGGCCGAACCTCTCGCCGATCCCGCGTTGCTACCCACCTATCTGCTTGCGCGAACGGCGAAGAAATACGTGGGCGTGGTCCTAACCGGAGAAGGAGCCGACGAACTCTTCGGCGGATATCCCACCTACCTGGGCCATCGGGCTGCTCGAGCCTACGCCTCGCTGCCCCACGCCGTCCGGGGGGCTATTCAAACGCTCACGTCCAAGCTGGCGGCTACCGAGAGCCCCGTGCCCCTGTCGCTGGTGATGAACCGATTCACCACTCACGCTCAAGCTGATTGGCTCGAGCGCCATATAGGCTGGTTCGGAACCGGGCTCCTGCCATATCTGCCGAGAGAGGCCCAAGAGTCCTTCCGCCAGTCGCTTCCCGAGATCACGGCTCGCGATCCGGTGAGGGCAGCCATGGAGTTCGACTACATCACCTATCTGCGGGACGG
>SMVB01144454.1_pt1 | contig 12304 bp, 10 predicted proteins | sample 2456461 | NCBI WGS metagenome assembly SMVB01 (sample SAMN11095934, study PRJNA526329) | marine sediment metagenome | biome: Marine sediment; feature: Surficial sediment; material: Deep marine sediment; isolation source: Hadal surficial sediment | place: Pacific Ocean | collected 2014-05 | depth...
GCCGGGATCTCCGGTGAAGGGTCCCGTTATCTCGTCATAGTAGTGGTCGCGGTTTTGGTAATTAAATGCGGCCCGGAAGGCGAATGTATCGCTGGAAGAAGCATTCATATAGCCCCTTCCTTCGAAAAAGCTGTTGTCACCGTAGCCGAGTTCCAGATTGCCGTCCGTTACATTCATTTCAGGACTACGTGTATTGATGAAAATGGCGCCTCCCGAAGCACTCTTGCCGACGAATGTTCCCTGCGGCCCGCGTAATACCTCTATCGAGTTGATGTCATAATAGGGTTCGTTCTGGAAGTAACCGGTGATTGTCGGAACACCGTCCTGGTAAATTATGACCCCTGACGGGATCTCGATGTCGACCTTGCTTCTGCCGATACCCCGGATATTGATTACATTGGCTGAACCGAAAGTGGAGAGGGTCATTGATGGCGTCGAATATTGTATCCGTTCCAGACTATCGATGCCTTTTTCCCGTAATTGTTCGCCCGACAGAACACTTGCTGCGAGCGCTGTAGTCTGCAAGTTCGTCTCGCGACGCTGGGCGGTCACGATGACTTCTTCCAGCAACAGCGATTCTGCATCTTCTGATGCATCGCTCCCCGACTGAGCGTAACTGTCCGGGCAGAAGATCAAGCTGGCGCAAATGGCGGTAAGTAGTGAAGTACGATTCCAGGCTGGGTTAAAAACTTTCATTTTGAATAATCCCCAATCTCTAAATGTGTGTGTTGGTGTGCGTGAAGGCGTGCATTTTCCGGTGTCTCCGGTAGATGACATTCTGTGCATTGACATGTTAGCTCCAACAAGACAAAAGTGCCAGAAAAAGATGACGTTTCAGTCGAAATACTTACCGCCATGTCGATTCTGTTCGTCTAAAAGGGTGTTGTCTGCTCTGTTACGGCCATATTTTGCAGTTTCAGGGCAAACCAGGCGGGCCAAAGCAACTTCTTGACACTAGATGTATGTTCATTGTTTAATCGCGGAGTGACCCGTGCTGACATGTTAGACTTAAACTGGCATGTTAGATTAACAGTCAAAAATTGCCTACGGTATACCCTCTCAATATGACAGCAGCAGCGGTGAATGGTCCGGTCGGCGAACAGATCCAGTTGTTGTTCCTAGATGCGGTTTTTAATCCAAGTGGATGTCTTGCGCTCGCTCTTCCCGCACCCAGAACATGATGATCAGGCCGGCAAGCAATAATAAGATGGGGGACGCGAAGCCTGCCCTTTGGCTGTTGAAGGTGCTGGTAAAGAACGCGACCATGCCGTGCCCGACGAACGCGGTTGCCCATCCGGAGACGGCATAAAGTCCAAAAAACTGGCTCATCATGGAAATGGGGGAAATACGCGCCATCATGGCCCGGCTATTGGAGAAAATCGCGCCGATGAAGACCACCAGGACGATGAAATTCACCACATATAGAATCTCCGGCAACGTCTGGAAGTATGGAAATGACCATATTGGGCTAGCCGTGGCAGCCTCTGTGGGAATGAAGAATAAGATTTGGTCTGGCGTGATGGAAATAGCGATTATCATTGATACCAACGCGCCGCTGACGGAAATCTGTATCGCGCGTTTGGATCCGATTCTGCTGTCGATCCACCCGCCCAGTAACCCGCCGATGATGCCCGCCGGCGTCAGGGAAAGGCCGAACAAGAGCAACGCTGCCACATCCCACTTGAACACTCCTGAAACATATATTCCGGCATACACAATGATTGCGACAAGGCCGTCAGTGAATAACATGCGCGCGAGCAGGTAAATGCCTACGTTGGAGATCTGTCGAGCACACCGGACCGTGTGCCGGAGTTGCCTGAAGCCCTCACCCAAAGCCCGTCTGATGGGGATGCCTGTAGCAGGGCTGTCCGGCGTCCACAGCAGCAGTGGCAAGTGAAATATCAGCAACCAGATGCCAGCGATTGGTCCTACTATGCGTTCGTGTTCATGCTTCACTGGATCGAGTCCGAACCAAGGATTTTCTGGAAGAAAACTCCAGTTCACGAGATCAGACGCGGGTAGTGCAATCAGCGAAAGCACGGCGCTGAGCACGATAAGCGCACCGAAATTGTTCACCGCCAGGCCGATACCCGACAGGACACCGATTCGGTCTACGCTCACGATTGAAGGCAGCATGGCGTTGTGAAAAACTTCGCCGCAGGAAAACCCCGCCGCCAGCAGAATAATCAGCAACATTGTAGCCTTGAAGGAAAACCCGCCCTCGCCACCGGGCATCACCCACCACAGAGCGCAGCAGCAGATCCCCATGATGACCGCAATTCCGACCAGCCAGGGTTTGCGGCGCCCGATTCGGTCCGACATGGCGCCGGTAACAGGCGCCAGAATACCTACCAAGAACCCGGCAATGGTGTTTGCCAGGCTCCAGTAGCCCTGTCCCCGAACCGGGTCGCCAATCACGGTATTGGTGAAATATGGAGCAAATACATAGATGACGATAAGCCCGACATAGGGTGCACGCGCCCATTCGAACATGGCCCATGAATACTGACCTCGCAGATCAGCCACCTTCTGGCCCGTTGCGGAAAGTACTTCGCCCGCTGCTTCGACCTGGTTCATTCTGTCATCCAGTTATACATCAGATCTGACAACTGCTGAGCTTGTTCCATCATGGTCGCCAGGTAAGAGAGGAACTGCGGCGTAGTTGAAGAAACTGAAAAAACCAGAATCCCCAGTGCCCTGAAACGCCTGTAAACCTTATAAAATTTTACTATTTAGGGCATTACAAAGAACTTAACATAGCACTGATTGTATCTCTATTCATCAATTGTCCGGCCTGAGTAGTTCTTGACTTACCGGTAACCATCGTAGTTAAATTTAAACGGACCTTTCACTGACATGTTAGACAACACCGGCATGACAGGTGTTGTACTCCAGTCAGAGTGGGCGCATTCCATTGCACATACATGCCTCAATATATTCCCAATTTTGTATGCGGAATGAACATCACCTGCATATCGGTCATACTGCACGAGAAGGCCCTTTGTTGATTAAGCACCACTGATTGCGAGATTTTAATGACGTTCTCTCAAACATCTACCGAACGAGAAGCCAGTGAACAATCCAAGGCGCAACGCGTCTATGACCATTTGCGTGGTCGAATCAGGGAATTGAAAATCCCCCCTGGAGCGCGGCTGCGGAAAAACAAGATTGCCATGGCTTGTGGCGTATCGCGGGCGCCGGTTAGTGAGGCCATTACCCGCCTGGCCAGTGAAGGTCTGGTGGACGTGTTTCCGCAAAACGGAAGCTTTGTATCGCCAATTCGTGAAGAGGATATCCGGGAAGCACTTTTTATGCGCAACGCGCTTGAAGTCGCGACAGTGAAACAGGTCACCTTGGATGCTGACCAGGAATTGTTTAATCGACTGCAAGAAAACCTGCAACTACAAGCCCAGGCACTCGAGGCAAAAAAACTGGACCTGGTCCGCCTGGATGATCTCGATGAAATGTTTCACAGCATGATCATCACGTCAATTCATTCGCCACGGGCCCAACGGGTACTGGCTGCGGCAAGGGCCATCCTGGACCGTCCGCGCTTCCTGGCCTTGCCGGAGCATGACAGACCACACGACACGCTCATTGAGCATCAAAGAATCCTCGACGCCATCCGCACCGGTGATACCGAGCTTGCCGGTTCGGCCATGCGTGTGCACATCAACAATGTTGCAGAGGCGATCGATGAAATACTGACACAGATTACGGAATATCTTGATGACGAGTCAGCAAGCAACCAGTGAAAGGGTATTCACGACACGTTCCGGCAACAACCTGAGTTTTACAACCCTGGGGTTCGGCTCTGCACCGTTGGGAAATTATCTCCGGCCACTGTCGGAAGAGGACTGTGACGCAACCCTCGATGCCGCCTGGGAAAGTGGCATGCGCTATTTTGACACTGCCCCCCTTTACGGGCTTGGGCTTTCAGAAATGCGCGTGGGCCGGTTGTTACAGCAGCAGGACCGAAACGAATTTGTATTGTCGACCAAGGTCGGCCGCGTACTGGAGCCCTGTGAACCTGACCAGGTCAATGGGTTCTTTTTTGTCGAAACGCCGCAGGTCCGGTTTCACTATGACTATTCTTACGCCGGTGTAATGCGTTCTTATGAGGACTCTCTCAAGCGGCTGGGCCTGGACCGGGTAGACATCCTGTACGTACATGATGTCGACAGTTTTGCCCATGGCGGCAGGGAAGGGTCAGAACAGGCCATCCGGGACCTGATGGACACCGGCGGATGGCGCGCGCTGACTGAACTGCGGGATAACGGTGATGTGGCTGCCATTGGCGCAGGGGTTAACGAATGGGAGCCGTGCGCACGGCTACTAGAGGTTGCCGACCCCGACCTGTTCCTGTTAGCCGGACGCTATACATTGCTTGAACAGGACCCGATCGATACTTTGTTTCCACAGTGCGCTGAGAAAGGAGCGGGTATCGTCATTGGTGGCCCCTACAACTCGGGGATTCTCGCGGGACTTACCACCTGGAACTATGCGCAAGCACCGGCGGGAATCGTCGCCCGGGCCCGTGCGATCGATGCAGTTTGCAAGACACATAATGTACCATTGATCCGCGCTGCCCTGCACTTTGTTGCCGCGCATCCGCTCGTGGCCAGCGTCATCCCCGGTGGTCAGAATATTAACGAAACCACCCACAACGCTGCACTGCTCAATGAACCGGTACCCGTGGAACTTTGGCAGGAACTGAAAGATAAGAAACTGATTCATCCGCAGTCGCCAACACCATCCTGATCCAGTTGTGACCGCGAAAATCATGAGCACCCTGCAATGAAAATTGTCGCGGTGCGCACCTACCCACTTCGTAACCCCGGCACTGGTGCTGGCTCCGGATGCTGGGTAGAACTGGAAACCGACCGTGGGTTGATGGGCATCGGAATCGGCTCGCAGATCGTCGGTGAAAAGGCCTTGTACATAGCTGAAGATTTGTTGATTGGTGAAGATCCGCGCGCAGTGACTGCACATTGGCAACGAATGTGCCAACAGATCAGCGATAAAGGCCAACATGAACGGCATTGGCACGCGTTGGCCATGCTGGATATGGCCCTGTGGGACCTCAAAGCAAAAAACAACCATGAGCCATTGTGGAAAACGCTCGGTGGAGCGCGGCCGAGGGCATTTGCATGCGCCAGCCTGAAGGGTCTCGAATCGGGAGACGATGAACTTCGCGACTGGTTTGCCGCCATGGCCGGAACCTACGGTTTCAGGGCTGGCAATCTACCGGTAGGGCTGGGCCGTGAAGCTGATCTGAAACGCCTGCAGTTCATGCGGGATGCACTGGCACAAAACACGCTGGTGCCGGACTTGCTCATCTCAATGGATGGAAGCAGGACCCTGGAACAGGCAATCTTACAGACCCGGGAACTCGAACAGAAATTCGACTTGGCTGCCATTAAGGTTCCACTTTCCGCCTGGGGCACGGACGGACTCAGACAGCTATCAGAAACTATTTTCGCCGCAGTTTGTGCCAGCGACCTGCAGGCATCAGCAGAGGGACTTTTTACCGGCCTGGACCATTGCGGCATCGACATCCTGACGATCAATACTGCCTGCAGCGGCATCACCGGGGCGTTGCAAGTCGCCGACGCCGCTTACGGCTTTGAACTGCCGGTAATACTGGCCGCCTCACCGGGCAACTTTGCGGCGCACCTGGCGGCGGTACTGCCTACCATCATGTTCCTTGAAGTCGAAAGTGCCGGTTCAAAGGATAGCCCGGTCACCAGCGATGTGAGGGTCGAAGATGGTTGGGTGGTGGCGGGAGACGAGCCTGGGCACGGCATCGCCATCGCTGCAGGTGCCATGGAGCAGTGTCAATGAGAATAACCGGCTTTCGGTACGAAACGTACCTGATGAAAATGGATCGCCCCATTGCGGACTGCAATCAGCCGGAAGGGGTCGAGTTGTTACCGGGATCGATCCTGTTTATAGAAACTGACGAAAACATCACAGGTTTGGGATTTGGCTTTGGCGGCGAGGCCGTCGAAGGCCTGTTCACTGTGCTCGAGGGTCAGGATCCCCGGGAAATCCAGTCGTTATGGATGAAGATGAACGACGCCATCCACAAGGGTGGAAATGAAGGCGCTGCCAACACAGCCTTGAGTATCATCGATCTGGCGCTCTGGGACCTGAAGGCCAAAATTGCAGATCAGCCCCTCTGGCGTGAACTTGGAGCACGGGAGGGACGGGTCAAGGCCTATGCGAGCGGCTTGGATTATTGCCTGTCAGACGAGGAATTGTTCGATTTCTATCGGCGGCTTGCTGAGAAGGGCATTGAAGGTGGCAAACTGAAAGTCGGTCTCGACCTCAAAGCCGATATGCGCCGTCTCGAAATTATGCGCGACGCACTTAGCATAGCCAGCGACCAGCCCGTGCTGATGATTGACGCCAACGAATACTGGTCGGCCAAGCAGGCGATCCGATACGTTCGGCAAATGGAAAAACATTTTAAGATTGCCTGGGTGGAAGAACCTGCCAGACGCTGGGACTACACAGGACTGCGAAAAGTGTCGCAGCAGCTGTCCGCCGCCGTGGCCACGGGTGAAAACCTGAACAGCCTGGCGGAGTTCTATGCGCTCCTCGACAATCGGGCTGTTGACGTGGTTAATATATCACTGGTCCACTCTGGTGTTACGGGATGTCGGCAAATCGCCAATTTTGCCCTGGCGCACAGCTTGCCGGTCAGCATGATGAACAGCCAGGCTGACTTCATGGCCCATGTCGCCGCAGCACTGCCCAATCACAACATGATGGAAGTGGTAGATCCAGGCAGGGAGCATTGCCTGATTTACGATCACCGAATCGACGACGGACATATAGAGCTGAGCGACGCGCCTGGCCTTGGAATACAAATTGATGAGAGGGCTCTGAGCGAGTTACAGGCGAATCCTCCTACCGGGAAGGGGAAATTTCCCCTTTCGCGGCGTGAAGGCGCCGGCCGCTACATTGTTCCGCCCAGGTCTGGGGAAGTATCCTGGAAAACCGGGGCGCAATCTTGAAACTACCGGTTTGGCACCTTTTGACGGCTGATTCTCTAAAATACCGTACCAAGGTCCTGTTCATTCTCAGGTATTCAGTGGATATCCGTCGGTTCCTGCATTCATCATCCTGACAGTACCGGTTTCAGCTTCGGTGATATAGATCTTTTGTTCCCCTTCCGGGCCAAAAGCCAGATTGGTTGGCCACGTTCCGCCCACCGGCATGCGGTCGCGGACTTCACCGTTTGCATCGAGTACCGTGATATCTCCCTGGCCGAAAACTGCTACGTACAGTTTCCCGTCCTTACCGAACTTCATGCCATCAGGGCCCTTGACACCCTCCGGTTCATTTGGATTCAGCACATTTCCAAAAACCTCTTTTTCGCCACTTACACGGCCATTTTCCCAGGGATACCGGTAAATAATCCCTGAAAATGTCTCTGCGACATACAGGTTTTCATCGGGACCGAATGCGATGCCGTTGGTAAACCAATAGCCGTTGTCGATCCGCTCAATTTCGCCTGTGTTCACATCGATCCGGTACACCCGGCCGTCATAATTCAGGTTCTTGCAATCCGGATGCAGATCCCCCCCGGGTGCAAATTCTTCCATCGCGATCCCCGAATCAGTCAGGTAGATATCTCCATTGGGTGCGATAACCAGATCATTCAGGAACAGGAATTTTTCACCATGGCAATCTTCGGCAAATCGCTCATATTCACCTTCCATGCTCATTTTCAATAAAGCTCTCTGCTTGGTTTCGGCCACCCAGATATTTACGTGCCGATCGATAGCCAGCCCATTTGGTCTGCCGGTTTTAGCGATCGTTTTTCTGGATTGACCATCCTTGCTGACCCAGGTGACACAGCCACGTTCTTCGCCCATTTCCACGAACAGATAATTCCCATCGGGTAACAACACCGGCGCTTCGGGAAAGCTCATATCATCTACAAAAATTTTCATTGAATGGAAAACATCAATTAACTGGTATTGATGACGCTTCAGCGATCAATTTCCGGTGGCGCCAATGGATATCCGCGTTGCTCGTATTCGAAATCTCCCATTTCGTGGGACCTGACCGCATCGGTGGAAGCCGGGCAGGCGTAATACGCCCTGATTTCCGTGATCAGGCCTACCGGAGAAAAGATGTACCATTCATCCCCGCGCAGATAGACCCCGGCCTTTGGCTTGAAATGCGTCCACTCGATGACCGCTTCCAGTCTTGGTGCATCGACAATCACGCGGTCAACGGTCCATATGGAACCGAGCTTTTGAACGGCGGTGAGCCAGCTGTCAGCGATGGCGCGGGCGCCGAAGAATGTACCCTGGGGAGCTCCGGCGGGAAAATAGTGCACGGCATTGACTTCCATGCAGCCCATAATTTTTTCAGCATTGGCTTCATTACAGCCATCAAAATATTCACGGATGGTGGCTTCCATTCCGGCGGCAGTTGTTTCCCGCATGATGCTTTCTCCTTAGTTTACTGACCCTGACTCGAGACGTACGGTGTGCCGATAATATCAATGGACTCGCCGCCTAGGCCCTCTATTCTTCCCTGGGCCTGTTGATGGCCTGACAGCCTGAATGAGCGGATACACGTTCCGGGCAGGACCACGTGACCCTCTTCCAGTGCTACTCCAAACTCTGAAACCTTGTTTCCAAGCCAGGCAATGCCCATTGCGGGGTGTCCAAGTATGGCGCGGGTATTACCGGAATCCACGATCTCGCCATCCAGTTTCAGTTCTGTTGCAAGGTTGTCAAGAACCAGATTGCCAGGTTTGATTTTTTCCCGACCCAGGATGAATCTTGCCGACGAGCCGTTATCCGCGACCGTGTCCTGCAACTTTATCCTCCAATCGACGATCCGCGAGTCGATAATCTCGTAACACGCCACAATATACTCGGTCGCATCGATCACATCTTCGACGGTCAGACCAGGTCCGCGCAGTTCACGCCCTAGTACGAATGCAGGCTCAACCTCAATCTGTGGATCAATCAACGGACCAAGGTCAAGCGGTGCATCCGCGTCCAGCAGCATGGTATTCAGCAAGTGGCCAAAGTCCGGCTCACTGACGCCAAATTTTTCCTGCATCGGCTTACCGGTCAGGCCGATCTTGTGACCGATAATGGTCTCTCCAGCCCTGGTGCGGCGTTCAATGTTCAACTGCTGAATCCGATAAGCGGACTCAAGAGCTAATTCAGGATGGGTATCTGTCAAAGGGGGGACCGGCCGCCTTTTGACCTCGGATTCAAACAGCAGGTCGGCAAATTGCTCAATGATCATTGTCTCGCTATTGGCCACCCTCATTTTGAAATTCCATTCATTTATTCATTTAACCCAAAGCTATTTTAATCACGTTCCGGGCCCCATCTGAAAGCATTCGACCATCAAAACTGATGCATTGGAACGCAAATCCCCTGCTCGCCCATTCTTTGCTGGTTTCCGGATTATCGATGTAAATACCAAGCCCGAGATGATCCGGAACTGCTTCAGCAATTTTTTGTGCAGCATGAAACACCGTTTCACTTCCTGGATCAACCCCGAGTGACAGTGCCAGATCATACGGACCCACGAAAATTGTATCTATACCAGGCACTGCCGAAATCTCTTCCACTCGATCAATCGCAGCCCGGCCTTCAATCTGGACTACAACATAGCCTGACTCATCCAGCAACTTCAATGGCTGTTCGAAGCAATCGAATTTGCTCAGCGGGGCAAATCCCCGGTTACCCAAGGGGGGAAACCGTGCTTGGTCTACAATGCTTTTTGCCTGATCCGGTCCATCGACATGCGGCACCATCACCCCGTGTGCACCCATATCGAAGATTTTGCCGATAAGTCCACCGCCCTGCCCCCAGGGCCGGACGAGTGCAGTAATACCTGCCGCGCGGGCGGCATTGATCAGCCCCTCGAGGGCGCTGAAATCGACAGCAGAATGCTCCATATCCAGCACGACAAAATCGAACCCTGCAATTGACAGCGCAGTGATAGTTGATGGGTTCGGTAAATCAATGATAAATGCACCGAAGGCCAGTCCGTTACGCACTTTGTCCCGCAATTTGTTTCCCAGCGACAAAGACCGGGCAACAGTTTGTGCTCCTGGAGTCCTGTTGTAGAAAGGACTCTTCCATGTAACGCCAGTGCTGGATTGATTACCCATTTTTGCACTCCCTGCACTTGGTCAAGCACCAGTTAACAAACGCTCTCCCGTGTCTTTTTGCTTTCTTACGTTCATATACGCTGAGTATAAGTGCTGTCATAACTAACATGTTAGCTAAAGGCGAATGAAGATTCCAGACAATTATACTATTGGCTTTGATCTCCCCGCCGGATTGATGGTGTAACTTTTGTCTTTCCAGGTGTATGAGACTCTACTCCGGTGGAAAAGTAAACGGCATAATTTCAGCTAGAGCACTGTATTTCCCTTCCCCTGACCACCCCCCATTACACCTCCAGAGTCTCAGGCTAAAATCGCAACATCAAAAGCGGGCCTGAAATAAATACAAACCAGACCAGGCCGCCGCCGGGTCGGGGGGCAGGTACAGGATATCAAATTCGGCCATGAGTAGACAGTCGCTGACATGTTAGATACAATGTTTAATTGTGTAATTTCCGGATAAGTTCAGCCTTGGCAGTCTTCCAATTACCGACCGATGCACACTCCTGTAGACCTACCCATCACAGACGGGTGAAATAAAAAAATGCGGCTTGCTCCCCATGACGTTCTGCCGTCTGATGTCGCGTCCGGTTCATTAGAGCAAAAAATGCTCACCGGAGACTGACATGAAAACATTCATCATCTGTTCGGCACTAAGCTTGACGATATTCGCGTCCAGCGGTGTGGCTGGCCCCAGTGTGCAAAAAACCGATGTCATCGGTGGGTTTAGCGGTCACGGAACAAAAGTACACCCTGACAATCTGAGACCGGAACCCATCGCCTATTACGGCACAGACCTTGGTTTTACTTACACCCATAAAGGGCAGCTTAAAATCTTGTTTGGAGACACCTGGGCCACCGAGGCCTATGCACCTATCGAGGCGTCAACGGGACCCAGGTATGATGACGGCTTCGGAACCATTGACCTGGCTGACTGGCCGGATCCCGCAACCATCACCCCGGAAAATATTCCCGTCATCAGGCTGGGACAGAACCCGGGTACCAACGAAATGTCTGCCATGAATCCCGGGCACGCCATGGATCTTGGCAAGACACCAATGGCCGGGTTCAGCAACGGCTCGCGGGAGTTTGCTATTTTCAACCTCACCAAGCCAAAAGGCTGCGCCACGGACAATGACTGCGACAACGGGCTGACCTGCGATCCGGGCCTGGGTTTTATCGGTGTACCCTTCATGGCCCAGGAGAGCCTCACCATAGCCTGCCTTGATGGCCAACCCGGATGCCAGCCGGACACGCTGTTTGATGAACAAAGCGTTGCCATCAGCGATACCGGTTTGTGTGTGGACGTAACGAGCTCGATCTGGGCAGATACGGATGTTGGCCGAATAACCGCGGCCGCCATCGGACAGAGAGTCAGCATGCGCAATACAGATGACCCGCGCAAATACTCCGATAACCGTGAATGGCTGACAACAAAGTTTCTTAACGTCACTGCCACAACGGTTGAGCGATTCGACCCGGGCACCGCGAGCAACCAGGATTACAAACCAGCCACGGGGAATGGCGGCAAACGACGAGTCTTTCTTTGGGGGCGCCCTGGATTTGTCGGCGTAAAGGCACAGGGCCGTAGCCTGGGATTGTATTTCGCGTACACAGACCTGCCTGAAGGCCCTGGTTACGACTGGGACCTCCACTACTTCATTGGCATAGAAAACGGTTTCCCAAGGTTCTCGGATAATGAGAAGGATGCCGCACCCCTGGACCTGGATTCCACACGCAGTGGTATCCAGCCAGTTGAGCATCACGATGTGGTCCACCAGATGAGCGTCGAATGGATCGGGGACCTTGGCAAATGGGTCATGTTTTACGGCGGCAGCGTCACCACATTGCCTTCCCCATTCCTGCCCAGTTGTGGTGTGCTGGAACTATTTTCACGTTCAGCCTGTACAGAAGTTGAACTTGGGAACGGGGCGATTCGTATGCGCACAGCGGATCATCCCTGGGGTCCCTGGTCTGAACCACAGGACGTTCTTGCCGGCGGCGATCCGGATACACCCGGATCAGGCCAGTATGGCCCGGGTGGTGTATTACATCACCCTGGTTGCGAAGGAAACAACTGTGCGACACATAGCCAAACCGCTTATTACCAAGACAACGAATATGGTTTTTTGTATTCAGCCAACA
>SMVB01037083.1_pt1 | contig 12297 bp, 13 predicted proteins | sample 2456461 | NCBI WGS metagenome assembly SMVB01 (sample SAMN11095934, study PRJNA526329) | marine sediment metagenome | biome: Marine sediment; feature: Surficial sediment; material: Deep marine sediment; isolation source: Hadal surficial sediment | place: Pacific Ocean | collected 2014-05 | depth...
GCCTGGGCTCGCACGCACGCGGGAACGACTCACCCTACCATAAGAGTGTCGCCGTCGCCTAAGCCCCCAGATGGCGGGAGCCAGCCCAGCGTCGGCCTGGGCAGATGCGGTCGAGGGCCGGGTCTATAGCGGCGGCTGTGTCTCCTACATCATCTCGATACACCAGATCGCATTGGTGCGAAGCGGAGCGGGCATGCCACTTTCGAGTCGGCTTACCGGGTTGGCGTTCCGCAATGTACCGCCCATTCTTTTCCGCGCGACCACCGATGCCCTCGCTCCAGTCGATGGCTTCGGCTGGCTGCTCATCAGCATGGATCTCGCCTAGCGCAAGCGAAGCTCGGTCGGGCCGCCGATTCCAGATCGTCGATAGAGAAGCATTCCGATGACGGCCACGATAGGGATCGCAAGCGACACGGGCCGCTCCCACAACAAGACGCGAATGCGCGCTGCGATTTGTGTGTCACCGATCCGAAACATGTCCGCCGCCTCGTGAGAAAACATCCAATCCACGTGATAGCCGAAAACTCCGATGAAATGAATGGACACCGACACCGTGATCAGGACCCAGGCCAACCGACGTCCGTACGACCCCCAGCGTCGATCCAGGCGCTCGAACGCGAGGGCGAACAGGATCGCGAGGATCGGAATGGTCTCGGTCAGGAATCGTGGGCCGAAACACCAGCCCCCCCACCACACATGCCATCTTGCGTAGACGAACAGGGTCACAACGGCGGTGATGAACCATGCGAGGATCGTCCCGCTCGTCTGTGACGTCAGACGGCCGGACCTTCGCAGCGGATTGAAGGCGAATGGCAGCAGGAGCAATGCGGGCGAGTAGACGAAGAGGCCGCGTGAAGGCGCGATCAAGAGTCCGGGCAACCCTACGCGAAGAGGCGTCGACCACGAATCGATTTCAGCGAGATAACCACCGGCCAACCAATTTCCGAAATAGTGGTGGTTGTAGCTGACAAGTAGACCGGCCATGACGGAGACGATCGCCGACAGCAGAATGCCCCCCGCCCAGCGGCGATGGATGGCAAGGCTGAGAATGCTCGCGAGTGCAAATAAGCCAGTCGTGGGCCGAATGAGCATCGCCATTCCCAAGGCAAGTCCAGCGATCGCCACCGCGCCCAATTTAGGTCCCTCGCGACTTCTGAGCAGCAGATAGAGCGCCAGGGCGAGGAAGAAGACCGCCGGTCCGTGCGCCCAATATCCCTGGCTTGCTGTACTCCAGAGTGTGGTTCCGAACGCGGCCAAGAGAGTGGTGGGGACCGCAGCCGACGGTGCAAGGCGACTGCACAGCAAATAGATCAGCACGATGCTGGCGGCGACATAGATCGAAGCAATGTGTTTACCCAGCCTTCGCATTCGAGAGCGCTTCTCGAGCGGATCGACTCGAAGCATCGCGAATGGGGCGACGAAGGGTACGGCCGCGAGCGTGCTGCCGGGCGGATACTTCGAGACGAGCTTTCCATCGGATGTCCGAACGACGACGCTTCCTACGAGTCCACTCGTCACCGGGTAGGCGCTGACGTCGAAGGTCCCATGCTGAACCAGAGACCAGGCCGCGTAGGGCGCGACGTCGCAGTCGACCTCGGCAATGGACCGACCATTCACCGAATAGAGGGTGAGGCAGCCGAGGAAGATCCAGAGAGGAGGATTGCGTATCCACCGAGTCGATGCGACATGAGTCGTCGCTTCGATTCCAGCACTTCCTGGCGCTCGCGACGTCATTGCGCTTGAGCCTAGCACCCGGGCCTTTCTCGGCTACGACACCAGAACCTCCGCGGCGATCTGTGATGGGATTCCTCTCTGGTCGACGACCACACCGATATGACGTCGGTCGGTTCCCAAACCCCTGCGGGTGACATCCTCCCCCGGCAAAGCCCTTCTCTTTACCCATATGCGAGAACCCGGCATGGCGTTTTTCCAGCGCTGGAAGACGGCACGCCTGCGAGCCGAGAAGACCGTGTCGAACCGGGCGACGCCGCAGGCCGTCAGGATCTATCTCGGTGCCGCGCTCGACGGCTTGTCACCGAACGCTCCCGGTCTCGAGTTCCTGGATGCATTGCTCGGACGGCTGAACGATGGCGAGAAGCCAATCCTGGTCTACGTCTCACCGATCAACGTCGAACACCTGCGGGCAATCGGGAGCTACGACCCGGACTCGATGCAACGCACGCTGGACGAGATCCGGAACGTGTGCGACCGCCAACGGGCGACGCTCCTCGACCTCCACGCACTGCTGCCTGACAGCGCGTTCGCAGACCACCTGGACCATCTCGCCCAGGCGGATCACTGGGACTCACCGGAAGGTTCGAGCGAGGTGGCGACCCGGGTCGAACGCGCGCTCGAGGCACTGCTGAAGGCGCAGACCTAGACCGGCCGGCGAAACTTCCGGCGCAGCTCCTCGACGCGCTCCCGCCGGGCGCAGCCGATCAGGTGATCGTTCACCACACCCATGGACTGCATGAAGGCGTACATCGTCGTGGGCCCCACGAAGCGCCAGCCGCGCTGCTTGAGGTCTCGGGCCAGCGCCCGCGACTCGTCTGATTCGGTCAACTTCTTCAGCGCCGTGCGCGTCAGACAGACCGCCCGGGATCGGGCTTCCGGCTCGTAGCGCCAGACGAAGCGTCCCAATGAGCCGAACTCGTCGCGAAGCTCCAGGGCGAGGCGCGCGTTGTGGATGGCCGACTCGATCTTGCCGCGATGGCGAACGATGCCGGAATCGCCCAGCAGCCGCGCGACACTGCGCTTGTTGAAGCGCACCACCTTTTCCGGGTCGAAGCCCCGAAAGGCCCGGCGGAAGTTCTCCCGCTTGCGCAGGATCGTGATCCAGGCGAGCCCGGACTGGAAGCCCTCCAAGCAGAGCTGTTCGAACAAACGGGTGTCGTCGTGGACGGGCGTCCCCCATTCCTCGTCGTGGTAGGCGCGGTACAGCGGGTCGGCGCCGCACCACCAGCAGCGATTCACACCATCATCGGCGCGGACGATTCCATCGGGAACCGAGCGCCGGCGGGGATTGAGTTTTCTTTTGTCTTTTCCCGACGCCAAGCCGACAACGTGCACGGTGTTCACGGAAAAAGCAAAAGGCAACTCAATCCCCGCAGACGGCACATGAGAAGCGATCTTCGAGGCGAACGGCCGAGTCCACCGGGCGTTCGAGCCGGAAGCCCGCCCCGGTCTCGAGGCGGGGAGCGCCGCAGGCCACCCATCGCTGGGGGCCTGAGGCGGGCCCAACAGGGCCCGCAGCGTAAGGTCGTGGCAGTCGCGACGGCGACCGATCAGCTTCCGACCGTGGTCGACGACCACGATTCAGCGCGTCCCCTACAGGATTCCGTCCCAGGCTTCGCGCCGCGCTCCGCCTGGGTTCCGCTCGAGCCGACACTCACGATCGAAAAGCATCGTGTGGCGAAGCTCGGTGCTGTACGCGTGCCAGGCGTCGTTCGACAGCTCCGCATGGCCGGGCTCACCGTCTCGCGCAAACGCGACCCAGGCGTCGATGGTCTGGTTCGCCAGACGTTCGGCCTCGGGTCCGCCGCTGGCGAACAAGGCGGCTTCCGGCCGCCCGGTGATGCCGAACACGAAGGCGATGTCGACGCCGTGACAGGCGCCCAGTCCGGTCGCCTCCCAATCAAAGCGGTACATGAATGTTCGCCGCTGGTGCACCTGCTGGGCCTCCGCGAGCCGGATCGCGGGAATACCAAAAACGTGGTCCGTCTCGATCGCGGTGAAGACCTCGGTCGGAGTCGCGGCGTCGCCCAGCTCGCCCCGGTACACGCGCACCAAGGCATCGACGTCGGCGCCGGCATGCAGCCCCCGCAACCGATCCATCAGGCTTGCATCGTCGAGTGCGGCCACGGTCGCGTCCAGCAAGCCGAAGAGCCTCCACTCGTCGCGCGTGCTTCCGACCAGCAGCGGGACGTGGGCAACGTCGCCGGCTCGGACCGCTTCGAGGGGCTGGACCGGAATCGAGTCGGGATCGATCACCGGCTGGAACGGAAGAAACATTCCGGCCGCCATGAACTTCTGGCTCGTCGCCGTCTGAGCGTCCATGATTTCCTCGACGCTGGCCTCGCGCAGCGTGTCGGAGGTGCTGCCGAGCTTCGAGAGAAAGCGTGCGGTGACTTCTGCGGCCGCGTCTCGCTCGTGTACGTTGTGGGTCGCCCCGCTCTGGAGAATCGCCTTGTGGTACAGCCCGCGGGCCGAAGGCATGCCCAGGATGGTGCCGACGCTCATACCCCCCGCACTCTCACCGAAGATCGTGACGTTGTCGGGGTCGCCGCCGAAGGCCTCGATGCACTCGCGCACCCACTCGAGAGCCGCGACCTGGTCGCGCATGCCTGGATTGCCGGCCGCGGCCGCGATGCCGAGGCCGCTGAGATCCATGTAACCCAGGGCCCCGAGGCGATAGTTGATGGTCACGACGACCACGCCACCACGACGGGAGAGCGGCGCCGCGTCGTACGCAGGCTGGGAAGCCGACCCAATGAAGAAGCCACCGCCGTGGATCCACAGCATCACGGGACGACGTTCGCCATCGCAGCCCGGCGTGTAGACGTTCAGAAACAGACAGTCCTCGGACGTCTCTCCCACCTCCATTCCGGGAATGGGCAACAACATGGGAGGTTGGGGCGCACTGTTTCCGAACTCGAAGGCCTTGTGCACGCCTCCCCACAGCTGCTCGCGAACCGGTGCGGAGAACCGAAGCTCACCAATCGGAGGCTTCGCGAAAGGAACTCCGCGAAAGATGTGGAGACCGTCGTCCTCGATGCCTTCGACCTTGCCGCTCCGCGTCTCGACCCGCGCACCCATCTCGGTCTCCTTCGTCGAAAATCGAGATCCTATCACGATCCAACCCACGGCTGGCAGCCGGCAACAACCCCAGTCCGAGGACCTCGCCGAAGCCCTGCCGCATGGATTCCAACAACATCTCGATGTCGCGAACCGCACCGAAGCTGGCACTCGAGCAGAACACACCGAGAATGCAGCCGAGAGTGACCCGATCGTAACCGCTTGGATTCACGCGGCGCGCCGGCGCAGCAGGTGGAGCGTCCGGTCAGAGCCCTGGATGGACACCGTCTCTTCGATCTCCCAGTCCGCGTTGAAGGCCGCCGCGAATCCCTCGGGTGTGTAGTCGGGAAAGATGTCCTCGCGGGTCAATAGCATTGTCTTTACCTTCGCGTCGCTCTTGGGAACGAACTCGATCACGAGTCGGGGCGCCAGGCTTGCTAAGAAGCGCGAGATCCTTCCCAGCGGCACGTTGTTGCCGATGGCCAGATGGTGGATCAGGGCCAGCCCGATCACGAGATCGGCGTCGGCTCGAGCGACCAACGAATCGCGCTCTTCGTGGGCCCAACCGCTCGCGGGCGACGGATTCGCCAGATCGAGAACCAGCGGCAGGAGACACTCTTCCTTGCGCTTCTTGACCTCGCGCCAGCCCTGCTCGACAGCGGCCGGATCGACGTCGAAGGCGACGACGCGCGCGCCGCGATCGACAGCCAACCAACTGTGGACGCCCGTGTTCGCACCGAGGTCCCAGACGCGGTCCGGAGCCACTTGATCCAGGAAACGACCGACGATCTCGCGCTTATGCGCGAACGAGTCGTCGTCGTAGCTGTCGCCCTCGTAGTAGGAGGCCCACTCGGTGCCCGTCGGCTCCCAATCCAGCCCCTCGATGGTCCGTTGGAGGCCGGTAGTAAGGTTCTTGAGAGCCGAAGCGGACAGCCTTCGGGACGACACGGCCTCGGCCGCCTCGCTACCCGCACTCGCATAGCGCGTCTGGTAGCGGGAGTGCATCCAGACATGCATGAATAGACCCGGGCGCAACAGCGCGCGCCACGGCAGCAGCTTGACCGCCAGATCGAGGGGTATGCCATCGAGGTGCACGCGCAGCAGCTCGCCCAGCCTGACGTCGACCCGGCTCATCAGTGATAGCGGCGCGAGAAAGTGCTGACAGAACTGACGATAGGCCGCCCAGGGAGCGCCTTCCTCGTATCGCTCGAACGACAGCGTGTCGATCAGAAGAGGTCGCCCTCGATGGAACTGTACGTTGTAGACGCTGGCGTCCTTGAGCGTCATGCCGAACTCGAGCGCCCGCTGCTGGACCGCGAGGGTGATCCGCGCAGCGTCCTTGAATTGGCTGAAGCACCACTCGTACGCGTAGGACAGGAAGTCGATCGGCTCCGGCTCGAGAGTTAGATGATGGAGCTCGGGATGGGGCGTTCCGGGCAGCGGACCATCGATCTCCCGATGCGGGATCAGGGTCCCGTCCTGCATCAGCTCGTCGTAGAGGCCCGACGACATGAGCTGATCATAGTCGGCCGCGTGGAGGCGATTGACCTGCCGAAGGATCCGACCTTGATGGCGAAACACGAAACCGCTGGGATCACGGAACGAGGAGCGGAGAACCGGGTCACTCATCGCGAGCGTCATCGACGCTGCGATCCTCGCTGGCATTTCCCTTTGAGGAGTCGGTCGCCGATTTGCCGACGAAGCCCTTGATCCGGGTCCAGTAGATGCGAACAGCGACCAGCACGCCAGCCAGCAGCGCGGCGATCGCCTGAAAGATCAGACTGCCACTACCCGGGTCGAGGTAGGCCTGCGCGTCCCGCGGCGTCAGGAGCAGGACACCGAGCAGTAACAGTGGGTAAGACATTGCGGAGTTTCGCCCTTTGGGAAGCTGAGACTCGGCAGATGCCCTGCCCGCGAGCCCCTCCCATGCCGGAGAAGTTACCCAATCGGCGGCCCGGCCTGCAGGCCGCTGATGTTTCTACGTGATTTCAGCCAGTGTCGTTCACGCTGCTAGAGCCTCGCGGTGTGACAGGCTGCACCACCCGAAGCCCGGCCGGGCCTGATTCTGAGGGTTGGGGACATGAGGCTGGCCGCACCCATCCGACGCGGGCGGTCGTTGCTGGCCTTCAGCTCGTTCGCGGTGGCCCAACCGGACCGGAGATCGGAGCCTTCCCGGGGGTTCCAACGCCTTCCGGCACCACGCTCCGGCCGCTCGACTTGCACTGAGCCGGGTCGCGCAGCGGCGCTAGCCCGTCTTGTCCAGCCTTGCTCCGATGACACGTTTCATGTCAACATTGATCTGCAGCCAGGAGGTGCTTGATGAAGATCGGTCTGATTCCTGTGAACGTCGGCGTCGGCAGTGTTGAGAAGATGGTCGAGGTATCGGTCACCGCCGAGAAGGGCGGATTCGACTCACTGTGGACGTTCGAGCACGCGCTGGTTCCCGTCGACTACCAGTCGAAGTATCCCTACAGCCCAGATGGAAAGATGGGCGTTCCCCCGGAGGCGAACTTCATCGATCCGTTGATCGCGCTGACCGTCGTCGCAGCGAACACCACGAAAATCCGGCTGGCTACGGGTGTCAACATCCTCCCCCAGACGAATCCGCTCTATCTCGCCAAACAGGCGGCCAGCCTCGACTGGATCTCCGGCGGCCGGTTCATGCTTGGCGTCGGGATCGGCTGGTTGGCCGAAGAGTTCTCCGCCCTGGGGGTTCCGTTCGAACGCCGCGGTGCCCGTTTCGACGACTACATCCAGGCCATGCGAAAAATCTGGTCCGGCGACGTGGTCGAGCACGACAGCGAGTTCATCCAGTGGAGCGGGTTCAAGAGCCATCCGCTACCGATCCAGAAGCCCTTACCCGTCATCATCGGCGGATCCAAGGGCAAGGCGTTCCAGCGCATCGCTCGCTACGGCGAAGGCTGGTACGCGCCGACCGGAAATGTGGACGAGCTCGCCGGACTCTTGAAGCAGTTGGACGAAGCCTGCGCCGCTGAGGGTCGCGACCGCTCGACCGTCGAGATCACGGCCATGTGGATTCCGGCCGCCGAAGGCATCGAGTCCGTACCGCGTTACGAAGACCTGGGTGTCGATCGGCTGGTGGTACCCATCTTCGCGCTGGGCGCCGGCGACCCCAAAGAGAACGTCGAACGTTTCGCCGACGACGTCATCGCCAAGCTCAGCTAGACGGCGAGCGAGGCAGATCCTCGCAGCTGCGGTTCTCGAGCTCGGCGACGCGCGTTCCACCGCTGGTCTTTGAACTCGAGGTGCGGCGCCTACAGCAGCTCTTCCGCCATGAACTCGAGAGTTTCGATCTGTGAAGTCCCGACATTCAGGGTGTGCACCCAGCCCTTGCGACCCGCCTCCTTCCAGACCTCGAGCCGGTCACGGATCTTCTCTTTCGGTCCCACCAGGTGTATGGCGTCTACCAGCTCGTCGGGAACGGCTGCCGCTGCCTCGACCTTCTTCCCGTCGAGGAACAGATCCTGGATCTTCACGGCGGCTTCTTCATAGCCCAGGCGCTTGGCGAGATCGTTATAGAAATTCTTGTTGCGAGCACCCATGCCACCGATGTAGAGCGCCATCCCCATCTTGACGGGCATGCGTGCAGGCTCGGGGTCGTCGGCGATGATCACGCTCACGCTGGCGACGACAGCGAAGTTCTCGAGGCTCCTGGGCTGATTGGCCCGGGCGAAGCCCTCCTCCAGGTGCCGCAGGTAGACTTCGTCGAAGCGCCCCGGGTCCAGCATCATCGGGAAGAAGCCGTCCGCGACCTCACCGGCGCAGCGCAGACCGTTCGGGCTGATCGAAGCGGTGTAGATGGGGATCTTCGGGTTCCCATGGAGAATGCTCTTCAGCGGTTTCCCCAACCCGGTGGCACCCTCGCCGGACGCGGGAATGTCGTAGTGGGTTCCATGGAATTCGAGCGGCTTCTCGCGGGCCCAGATCTGGCGAATGATCTCGACATACTCACGGGTCCGAGTCAGTGGCTTGCCGTATGGAACACCGTGCCAGCCCTCGACGACCTGGGGGCCCGACGGCCCGAGGCCGAGAATGAATCGACCGCCCGAGAGATGGTCGAGTGTCATGGCCGTCATCGCAGTCATGGCCGGCGTTCGCGCGGGGATCTGCATGATGGCCGTACCCACCTTGAGGCGGGTGGTATTCGCCAGCACCCAGGCGGCTGGCGTAACGGCGTCGTTTCCGTAGGCCTCGGCCGTCCACGCCGAGTCGAAACCGAGTTCTTCCGCACGGCGGATCGTGTCGAGATTGACCCTGGCCTTCGGGCCAAAGCCGATGGCGCCGATTCCGAGCTTCATGGAGACCTCCTGTGCTCATCCCCCAGCGGGCTCACTTTGGCATTGCCACTGCCAATTATCAATCCGGCTGGAGCTGCGTTGCGAGACGTCGGATCAGCGGGCGAAATCGCTTCATCAATTGACCGGGATCGATTGGATGGAATAGGCTGATGGACCTTCCCAACCAATTTTGCTGAATAGGAGCGCTGCCGTGCTCTGCCTCAAACAGGACTTCAACCTCCAGCTGGCCAGGCCCGCAAGCCGCGACCGATTCGTCGAGCCGGCCCAGCAGCAGCGGCTGCCGGGCCTCGAGCGACTGGATGGGCGCCTGGTCAACCTCTACCCCCTGCCCAACTGGCCGCTTCGCTGAAGCGCATCCGAGGAACCCCCGTGGACTTTCGACTGGACGGCAAGGTGGCCCTGGTGACCGGTGGCTCGCGCGGCATCGGCAAGGGCATCGCGAAGGCGTTTGCCGAGGCAGGCGCACAGGTGATGATCACCTCCCGCAAGGCCGATGCCTGCGAGGCGGCTGCGAAGGAGATCGGCGAGGGCGCCCACTTCGAAGCCGGTCACGTCGGACACGGCGCGGACATGGAGCGCGTGATCGGCGCGACGCTCGACCGCCTGGGCGGCCTGGACATCCTGGTCAACAACGCCGCGACCAATCCCTATGCAGGTCCCACCATCGACGTCGACCTGCCGCGCTGGGAGAAGACCCTCGAGATCAACCTGACGGCGCCCATGTTCTGGACCCAGCTCGCCTGGCGCAGCGCCATGAAAGACAACGGGGGCTCGGTGATCAACATTTCGAGCGTCGGAGGGCTCGGCACCAACCCGATCCTGGGCGTCTACGACGTCACCAAGGCGGCCCTCATCCACTTGACGAAGCAGCTCGCCGCCGAGCTCGGGCCCAAGGTCCGGGTCAACGCCATCGCGCCGGGCCTGATCAAGACCGACTTCTCCCGTACGCTCTGGGAAGGCAGCGGCGGGAACCGCGTCGCTCAATTCTATCCGCTCAAGCGGCTGGGAGAGCCCGAGGATATTGCAGCCGCAGCCCTCTACTTCGCGTCCAATGCCAGCTCGTGGGTCACGGGCCAGATATTCATTCTCGACGGTGGCGGCAGCATCGCCTTCAATCGATTGACCTGATCGAAGCTCGTCGCCTCAAGACGCCTCGTTTCAAGCTGTTCTCGATTCAAAACATTCTCGATTGAATAAGGAAAGGCGGCCCCCCTCTTCCGAGAGGGACCGCCCGATCTTCGAATCAGCGAGCTGCAACTACTTGCAGATTCGCTTGCGGCCCAAAGCTGCCAGTCCCATGACACCCGAAGTGAGCAGGATCAACAGACCTGGCTCCGGAATATAGTGGGTGGTGGTCTTCAGCCAGCCACCGATCTTCTTACTGGTTCCCAAACTCAAGTTTGTAACGACCTGAACGGGCGTGACGATCTGGAGGACGCCGCTAATGGCGGCAGTACTCGACGTCGCCGATGCCGGACCATGGGCGAAGCCCTTGGCCGTGACCTGGATGAACGTTGTATTGCCGTTCATGGTCGAGATCTGGTCTATCGCCATGACGGTCTTCACCGTCCAGGGCGCGCCCTGCAACGAGACGCGGATCGTGGAGGTGCCGGCACCGACTGTGACGAGACCGCCAACGCCCACACCCTGAACGAGCGATCCCGGTACGCCGTTCACCGTGGTCGGCCCGGTCAACAACAGCTCGAGGAACGCACCACAGTCCGTGGTGATCAGGCAGATTTTCGTAACGCCACGCACCGGCAGCGTATTCGGAGCCAGGACAACCGTGGAAGCGACAGCGCCCGAGATGTTACCAAACACTCCGCTGCCTCCTTGGGCCTGAATGATGATGGCCGCGATGCCGTTCCCGCTGGTATCGGGGTCGGTGACGAGCGTCGTGACGGTCCCCGAGATGCCACCGCGGCTCGCGACATTGGTCACCGTGCTCAGGTGGCCGAACCCACCCGAGCCGTTGAGGGTCGCAACACCACCGCCCGTGAGTTCAGTCGCAGGCAGGTCACCGAGTTTGTTGGTCGAGAAGGACTCGAAGTTCACGAGGGCGGCGCCTGCCGCGCTGGCGACGCTGGCGACCAACAGGGCGACTAACAGAAATAATCGTTTGCGCATGTCGTTCTCCATTGCGGTTCCGCGCGGCCGGCACCCTGCCCACCGGACGGGATTCCATTGGTCCGACCAATACTCTAAACCGATTGGTAATCTCGAGTCCACTGCTGAATGTGAGTTGCCGCAATCCAGGGAACGAAAAAAACGCGTCAAACCCGCACTGGCGAGAGACACACGCTGCGCTCTCTTTCATACCTCGATGCATGGGGATCCGTCGAAGCAGACGGGATTGACGCCACCTTATATCCTGGCATTCACAGTGCCATTCGCATGGGACCCCAATCACGATGCCTCCCTCCAAATCGCACGTCGCCCTGCTCCGGGACCCCACAGACAACGTCGCAATCTTCTGCATCGAGGAGTTGGCAGCCGACAGATCGGATCGTCCCTCCTCGAGAAGCGCAAGCCCATGTTCACCGGTGAGCGAATCGCGGCGTCCCCCTGAAACGACGCGAAGAGAAGCGTCCGAATGAAGTGGCTCTTCGAACCAAACACCGATCCCACCGAGCAGAAGAACCTGGCGAGCCAACGACCGGGCAAGCTGCGCGAGCTCGAGGCGCTCCTGATCGTCCACAATGCCCAGCAGGCGTCGCCCCTCTGGCCGTCCTTCGTCGAGATGGCGGTCTCCATCGACAAGACTCTGGAAGACCCCGAGAGCCCGACGACGAGTACATCTACTGGCAGAACTAGTGCGAGGCCGTGAGGGCGTTCCGCCCTCACGGGCGCGATCCCTTGGATCGCTGGGCGTGCGAACTTGGCCTTCGGCCCTTGCGCTGCTTCGGATCGCGTGGACCCGGTTCTCAGTTTCCGAAGTCCCAGCCGTCACCGGCGTGGTACTGCTTCAGGATGTTCTTGGCGATCAGGATCTTGTGCACCTCGTCGGGTCCGTCGGCCAGACGAAGCGTGCGCGCGGCCTGATACATGGCCGCCAACGGAAGATCGCCGGACACGCCCGCGGCGCCCCAGACCTGGATCGCGCGGTCGACCACCCGGTGATACGCCTCGGGCACGAAGATCTTGATCGCTGAAATGTCAGTGCGCGCATCTATGCCGCTGTCCA
>SMVB01384102.1_pt1 | contig 12296 bp, 12 predicted proteins | sample 2456461 | NCBI WGS metagenome assembly SMVB01 (sample SAMN11095934, study PRJNA526329) | marine sediment metagenome | biome: Marine sediment; feature: Surficial sediment; material: Deep marine sediment; isolation source: Hadal surficial sediment | place: Pacific Ocean | collected 2014-05 | depth...
ACTGGATCCCGCAAATCCGGAACGGGAGGATAAAATTTTCCCATATGCGTTTTCCCGCTTCCATCATTGGCATGGCATGTTGCGCAATGATTGGCAAAATGGTGCCGGGCCTCGGCCAGAATCTCAGGAGAAAGATGAATGGGATTGGACATTGTGAGGAAATGACCTGGTGTGGCCAAGTGGCGGATGAATCTCGCGATTTGTACTTCCCAGGCAGGAGGAGTGCTCTTGGCCGTGAAGGTGCCGGGGAGAAACCAGAGGGCAGCCAAGATTCCTCCAATCAGGAAGAGTAAGCACAACAAAAATAGCCATTTGATTCGTCTCAACATGCAAACCCTATTATGGGGCAGTGTACCTGGTAGGAGATTTTCGTTACAAGTCGATTATGGGTTTTGCAGATGAACAGATTGCTGCCGGCAAAGAAATAAAAGACAATAGCGAATACGGCAAAGGAAATGATAGGTATGAGGTGGTGTGTAGGTGGATAGACTGAAGGCTGAAGGTTTCTAGAGGCCTATGATGTGGGATGAGTCAATGCTTTGGGAATTATGAGTGCTAGCCTTCAGCCTCAATTCCCGGTAGTGACCGTAGGAGATGCACAGGTTGGAAAACATGATCTTCAGGCGTGGCTGTGGTGAATGAGATATCTGCATCATGGGTTCAGGAGTTAAAATCTCCCGGGTGTTACCCGCACCCCGTCATGGAGGTGTCTATCATCGAAACACATATTTCATGGGTGATTTTAACCGGTCAATATGCGTATAAAATTAAGAAGCCTGTGTCCTTCTCGTTTGTGGATTTTTCGACGTTAGAACGCCGCCGGTGGTTTTGTGAGGAAGAAGTGCGGCTGAATCGCCGGTTAGCGCCAGACGTGTATCTTGGCGTTGTGTCACTCACAGGCTCTTCGTCGGCTCCTCGCGTAAATGGGACAGGGGTTCCCTTTGAATTTGCGGTCAAAATGAAACAATTTTCTTCCGGGAAAGAGATTTGCACGCTTCTGGCCAGTCAGGAAAAGTCTGAAATTTTTATCTCGGAATTGGCTGAGACGATAGCGCAATTTCATGCCGGAATTGAAAAGGCTGGGGAGCAATCTGTTTATGCGAATCCAGATATGATTTGGCAAGCGGTGGAGGAATGTGTCAATGAAATGCCTCGCTCTCTTCTCACTCGGGATACCCGGAAATGTTTGACGAATATAGATGTGTGGCTACGGCAGGAATGGCGTCGTGTACACGAAGTTTTTCGTCAGCGGAAACAAGCCGGCTTTGTTCGAGAATGTCATGGTGACCTTCATCTAGGCAATATTGCCATGTTCGAGGGGAACGTATGTGTGTTTGATGCGTTGGAATTCGAGCCGCGTCTTCGCTGGATCGATGTCATGAGTGAAGTGGCATTTTTGGTGATGGATTTGCAGAAAAACGGGCGATGGGATTTAGCCTTTTTGTTTGTCAATCGCTATTTGGAAGAGACGGGTGATTATTTCGGCATGGCTGTTTTTCGTTTTTACCAAGTGTACCGGGCGTTGGTGCGGGCTAAAGTGGCCGGCCTGCGAGTAGAACAGATAGAAAAAGGCAAAGAGAAGTGGAAGCGTACATGCCGGGAGATGGTGGAATATATCGAATTATCCTCTCGCGTGATCATGTCATCTGCCTCATTCCTCATCCTTATGCATGGTGTGTCCGGAACAGGGAAGACAACTGTGTCGGCAGAGGTGGTGAAGGCTTTGGGCGCCATTCGGGTTCGGTCGGATGTGGAACGGAAGAGATTGGCCCCTGACAACGAGAAGGAGAATTTAGAAGAAGGTCTGGAAGCCGATCTGTACACCTCAGACATGACACTGCGCACCTATGAGCGGTTGCAAAATTCGGCTCGAATTCTTTTATACGCCGGATATTCAGTTGTCATTGATGCCACATTTCTTCAACGAGGTCAGCGAGAGGCATTCATGCTGTTAGCGCAAGAACAGTCATGTGCTTGTGTTATTCTTGATGTCTATGCTCCCTCTGCGGTCTTAGCAGATCGTATCCAACGACGTTCTCAAGAAGGCCATGATGCATCAGACGCGACCGTCGATGTTATGGAACGACAACGAGAAACTGAAGAGCTTTTTACTCAAGCAGAACAACCGCATGTCGTGAGAGTGGATTCAACCGATCCACATGCCATCATTTCAGCAATCAGTGAACTCAAGAAAAGAACGAAGTTTTGAGTGAGAGTCTCTTCTGGTTGATGGACAGACAGGCCCTTAGTCCGGGTCTGAGTAGCGCTGGCTGCCATGATCTGTCCAGGGGGTGCTGCCAATTTCTTGGGATTCCCAGAGGTCTTGGGTTTCTTGAGCGGCGAGATCGCATTCTTTTGATCGTTCTTTTTCTCCCTCCGGTTGCTCTTGGAGAGAATCATTGAGAGATCGGCTAGGTTCAGGACCTCGGCCTCGCGGAGAATCTTTGGGTAGGATATTGATGGGCATGAAGACCTCGATTTCTAACCATAGCAGGGTCAGGTGTTAGATTTCTAGCAGAACTGGGAGAACTGGATGAAATTTTTCCGCATGTTCAAGAGAAAGAGGTTGAGCTTGGTGGCACAGGGTGTGAAAGGCTGAAATGATCCAGCCAAACCGCTCTTCGGCCCATTCATTAAATGCCGTGGGGGTTGTAAACATTAAATCCCAGGCAGGGATGGAATCCAGCAGTAATAATTGATGTGGTTGGTTGTGCCCAGGGAAATAGACAACCAAAACCGCAGATTTCCCCATGAGGCTGATGTCGGTGAACATATGAATCATTGCCTGGGGAGGGAGCTCCACTGTTCGCGAGGCCGCTTCAACAATAGGGCCATAAATGCGATGCAGAAATTGTTGAATGGTTTCATAGGGGGATTTGGAGTGATGTAATGTGGCATTGGGGGCTTCTCCCACAAGGTTATTAGTCAGGTACTCCACGGCTTCCCAGGTTGGCATGGCCCCGGAATTGACTAACGAGTCCATGAGGTAGGACATCCAATTTCGTGATTCAGTCACAGTCTGACCATTCATAGTTCATTCCTTACTCGCATGTATTTTGTCTGATTGATGATAAAGAAAGGCCGATGGTTGTTGATGAAAGAGTCTACTTGTAGGCGGGACTGCTTATGGTTGAGTGATCATCATAATAGAGAGTGGCATTTCGGTCAATTTGTTACGGTTGCCTGCTCCCTATGCATTTCGTATCTACCCCTTGACCATCGTTTTTTCCAGGACTTAGAATACCAAATGAATTTATAAAAAAAAACTCGATAAATCAAGGAGTTATTTTTCTGGTGATCCTTTGATTGCACGCTGCCTTTCTCAGATATTTCCCCTCGATATTTAATGCATTATTTTACCTAGGAATAATAAATGAGAATTAATTACGACAAAGGCGACCTGATTAGTCCGAGTCGGGCGAAGCCCCAACATACGTCTGATTCTGCACGAACAGGAAAACGGGCCAAAGTCATGCTGGTGTTTCCACCTGACTGGTATCCGTCTGAGCCGTATTTGAGTTTACCAACCTTGACGGCTTTTCTGCGGGAAGCTGGTCATGATGTTGTACAAAAAGACGTCAATCTGGAAATGTATGATTGGTTTTTTAGCGAGGACTTTCTGCATCGAGTGCTCAAAAAGGTTCCTCAGCAATTGGATCGGTTGAAAAAAATCTGTAGAAATCGTGATTTGACCGATGCCGAAGTGGAATTGCAGCTTGCCCTGTGTGACTGTACTCGTAGTCGAATGGCAGAGCTGACCGAAAAAGCCGAAGACGCCAAACGCATTGTTCGCACTCCTGACTTTTACGACAGTGAAAAACTGGAATGGGCGATTGCGGTGTTCCGGGAAGTGACGGCCACGATTTCATTGGTCTATGCCCCGGCCAGGATTTGTATGCCCCCGATGGAGACGGATTTATCCTACAAACTTTTCATGTCATCGGAAGTGTTGGATGCGGTGTCTGATACGCAAGTGAATGTGTATCGAGATGTATTTGAACATATTCTCAAACCTGCAATTCTTGCAGAACAACCGGATGTGATTGGTATTTCCATTGTGCTTCGGCAACAATTATTTTCTTCGATGACCTTTTGCGCGCTCATTAAAGAACAATTTCCTGACATTCATATCACAATTGGTGGAAATACGGTGACTCGTTTCCGTGATGTGCTGCCTGATACGCCCAAGCTCTTTGCCTTATTTGATAGCGCCATTGTCTATGAGGGCGAGACCGCGCTGCTACGATTGATGGACGCGGTGGCGAACGGGACCGAACTTTCCCATGTGCCCAACTTGATGTTCAGAGATGAAACGGGGATTCATGTGAATGCCGAAACCTTTGCAGAAAATATGGGGGCTTTGCCTCCGCCAGATTTTGACGGGTTGCCGCTAGAGAAATATTTTGTGCCCGAGCCAATTTTGCCCTACCTGGCGACCAGAGGGTGTTATTGGGGCCGATGTGAATTTTGCGATCACGGCGAAGGCTATACTGCTGGATACCGCACGAAGAAAGATTGGCAGGTTATTGAAGAACTCACCTTTTTGAAACAGAAATATCAGACGCGTCACTTTCATTTTACGGATGAATCGTACCCGCCGGCTTTGTTTCGTAAGGTAACCAGGAAACTGGTCGAATCGAAGTTGGATATTGCCTGGACGACGCATATTCGATTTGAAAAAAGTCTTCTGGATGATGAGGTATGGCAGGATGCGCAAGATGCGGGATGCAAATATTTGCATATGGGGTATGAGTCGGGGAGTGAGCGCGTCTTACAATTGATGGATAAGGCCACGACCACTGAAATCATCCAACGCAGCCTGGAGCTGTCTTCACGCCATGGTGTGTGGAATCATGTGATGGGCTTTTTCGGGTTTCCGGGAGAAACCTATGAAGAGGCAAAATTTTCGACAAAATTCCTGGAAGACAATCGAGACCATGTGCATTCAATCGGGTTTGGCACATTTGATTTGAGCAAGCATACTCCTGCAGCGAAAAATCCTGAAAAGTTTGGCATCACCGTGTATAAAAATCCTGACTGGGATTTGGCTATGGACTATTATTTTACGGTGAAAAAAGGCTTGAGTATTGAAGATGCCGAACGTGTGTTTGAGGAATTCGAACAAGATCATTATGCTGGATGGGATTTGAAAATTTTTGTCCGTGAATATGTTTTTCTCTATGTTTCACATTTTGGCACCAATAAACTGCCTGTCTTGCAATTTCAGCTAGGTCCACAAGATTCTTCTGCAAGTCTCGTGTCGGTCTAATCTATAAAAGAATTGATGACAATGACTGATATCCTCATTGATGTTGATCGGGCAGCATCGAGCACCAAATCCCGGAAAATTTTCAAAACGATGCTTCTGTTCCCACCGGAATGGGTGCCCACGGCTCCCTACCTTGCTCTCCCTAGCCTTACCGCAGTCCTGCGATCTTATGGCCATCAGGTTATTCAAAAGGACGTTAATATTGAAATGTATGATTGGTTTTTTAGCGATTCCTTTTTGATTTGGGTGAAACTTCGCATGGATCAGCAGCGTCGGAGGTTAGAAGAGCAAGAAGTTCGTCAGCGATTATCTGATGTTGAGCGTGAACGACTGGCCTGTCTTCGTGCCCAGGATGGGGTTGATGTGATGGACTTGGCCGCACAGGCCGAAGACGCTAAAGCTATTGTGCGGGGAAAAGAATTTTATCAAGCCGAAAAATTAGAATGGGCGCTCAATACATTTCGAGATGTGATGCAATTCATTTCGGCAGCCTATTTTCCCGCCTCTCTCGTGTTCTATCCCATGGAAAGTACTTTAGGGTATCGGTCCGGAGTCTCCTCCGAAGTCTTAGCCAGCCTAGAAGATGAACATGTCAATATCTATCGAGATGTGTGTCGACAACTCGTGCTTCCAGCGATTCATAGGGAACAACCTGAGGTTATCGGTGTTTCCATTGGGACGCAGATGCAATTACTGGCGGGGATGACCTTTTGCAAAATGATCAAAACGGAATTTCCTGATATTCACATTACTGTGGGTGGCAATGTCATCACCAGGTTGCAAGATGATCTCCCCAAACAGAAAAAGTTTTTTGCGGACGTGTTCGATACAGCCATTTTGTACGAAGGTGAACATGCCTTGGTGTGGCTGTTGGAAGCCTTAGCAGGAGAACGGGCCTGGGAGCAGGTTCCAAATCTGATGTGGGTTCACGATGGGCAGGTGAAGGTCAATACGGAAATTTACACTGAGAAAACGACGGCGTTGCCGCTTCCGGATTTTGATGGACTGCCGTTAGATATGTATTTTGTGCCGGAGCGCATTTTGCCCTATCTTGCCACGCGAGGGTGTTATTGGGGGCGGTGTACATTTTGCGACCATGGGCAAGGCTATTTCGATCAGTATCGTGGCAAACCGGCGCAGGATGTGGTTCGGGAACTTAAAGCCCTTAAAGAAAAATACCATGCCCGACATTTTCTATTTTCCGATGAGTCCTATCCACCTGCCTTATTAAAAAAAGTCACACAATTGTTGATTCAAGAAGATGTGAATATTAAATGGACCACCTTGATTCGATTCGAGGAATCGCTACAAGATCCGGAAATATGGAAACAAGCTGTTCAAGCCGGATGCTGTACGCTGTATTATGGGATGGAGTCGGCGAATGAACGTGTGCTGGCGCTGATGGATAAACATGCCAAAAAATCCGTGATAGAGAATAATTTGCGAGAGGCGGCCAAAGCGGGTATTTGGAATCATGTGATGGCCTTCTACGGTTTTCCTGGCGAAACGCAGGATGAAGCGGAAGAAACTCGTCAATTCCTCTTGGACAACAAACGATATATTCATTCTGTCGAGTTATTTTATTTCGTGGCCTATCGACATACGCCTATGGTCAGGAATCCTGAAAAGTTCGGCATCACGATTCATAAACAAGACGAATACGATATGCCATTAGATTATTATTATACGCTGAATGAACCGGGGGGATTGACCTGTTTAGATGCGATGAAAATGGCGGAGGATTTTTATCGAAATGACTTTGAGCCCTGGGCTGTTCGTGTCAATGCCCGCGAGCATGTTTTTCTCTATATTTCCAAATATGGCACCAATTATCTTCCCCAAATTTATGCCTTGAAAGCAGGGCAGGATGAACCACGGACCGATGGTATGCAAGGGCTGATAACCTGGCCGGTCGCTCATGGGCCTGCTGAAAAGGATGCGACCGGGGAATCGGGCATGTCTCGTGTGGTGAGTCATGCTGCTCCCTAACCCTTCGTAGTTGGAACGAAAGTAGGGAAGTCTCGTGAAGCGTAAGGCGGGAGGCGATAAGAAAAGAATCCTCAACTGAATCTTGAGGCAGAAGTTTTTGCTAATTAGGAATTTTGAAGAGGAGGGGCGGTTTCCTGTTGAGTCTTGAGGTAGTCTAGGAGTAATTGATAGGCTGCTTGAATCTCTTTCGTTTTGGCCTCTCCTTTTTTATACATTTCCATGTATTTCCCGGGATTGTTTGTCAGTCCCGCATAACGGGAGGGAAACCATGTCCGACGCGCTTCATTATATCGTTGCACCAGGGTCTCTTGAGAAAATGGCGTTGTGAGGTTAAGCAAGTGCATGGCCTCTTCTACGGTTGTTGCTGGTGACGGGTTTGGGGATGTCATGAAGATGCTCTTTTGTTCGGCGCCGCTTATACGAGAAACGATTTTTTCAGAGAAGTGGCCTTTCTGTCAATTTGTTTCAGCTTAAGATGGATTAATGGTGCAGGAATTAATACAGCCGACGATGTTCCGTGAACTTCCCGTCTTAGAAGCGCCAAAGTTATTTGCGAAAAAGGATTATCGTGATGTCTTGAAGCGGGAGATGGACGGAGGGAAAATTCCGTTAAGCTTAGGAAAAAATTGTCCGGTGAAATGTGAATTCTGCTATGAATTAGATCATTCCTACCGTGAAACGTTAGATCCCCCGAAGACGACCCAGGAAGATTGGGAGTTTATGCTGAACTACATCAATTCCCGACCGACGGATCCGCTTCAGTTTTGGTGCTTGGGTGGCAATGAATTCATGGAATGGACGGATCTTTTTCTCCATCCGAAAGCCATGGAATGGCTGGAAGATTTCTTGAAATACACGGATAAAAATATTCAGTTTTTTACCGTAGGATTTGTCCACGTTCCCAAAATTCATCGTTTGGTTGAGCAATACCCAGGACGTATCAATTTTGAATTGTCGGTGATTACTCTTGGTGAGTATCGACAGAAATTGATGCCTCATGCTCCTTCGGTGAAACATCTGATGAAAGTGTTGGATGGGCCGGCGGTGTCGTCTGCTAACTTTTATGCCTTTGGCCAGAATACGATGGCCGAAGATGCGAAAATGATTTCGAGCATTAATCCTCGATGTGTGTTGTGGATGGGCTGCTTGACGCCGGTGGGGGGCATTAAGGACGCGACAAAGACCATCATGCGGCAAGGACTGCAATATCTTCCTGTTGAGGCCCAGAAGATTTATGATGCCGGACTTCCTAATTCAACCACGATTCATACCGAAGCCTATGTCACGGCTTTTTTAAACCGGCAACGAATCATCAGTCTCTTTGATTCGCTGGAATTAGAAAAACGCGATCCTGTGGTGATGGCAGGGAGTGTGAGTCGCATTTTGACCATGTTCCGGAAGAATCGGGCCAAGTTTTTACATGTCCCTAACGCCACGTTGGGAGGGGATTCGGACTGCACGGTTTTGTTGACATTGAATGATATTGCCAAGCGGCTCACGAATGAAAAGTATGTGTATATTCCGCAATGTATTGTGGAGTCGGGGCGAGGCCCTGGTCGGGATATTGCTGGAGTGCATATAGATGAGTTCGTGAAAATGACCGGGGTGAAAGTCAGAACGTTGAAGAAAATCGATACGAAATTTGCCAATAACCGGTTGTACCGAAACGGCTCACTTCATAATTATGTTGAGAATTATGTCCGGAATCCCCTTGCTCGTTCTTACGAAGCCTTTCCTCTCACAGCATAAAACAGGAAAGGTCTTCGGGTGTGTGACCTATTCCCACGTCGATCTTTTCATGTCTATTCCTGACAGCGAACGTCAATTCTCATGAATACTTCACGTCAATGGCTTCAGTTTTATCAGGCGGATGTTTTTACGAGTGAGCCGTTTGGAGGAAATCCCCTTGCCGTATTTCCTGATGCCGGTGAATTGACCGGGCGAGCATTTCAGCAAATCGCCCGGGAGATGAACCTGTCAGAAACCGTTTTTGTCTTACCACCGACGGATACTCGAGCTGTTGCCAAGATTCGTATCTTTACTCCATCCCAGGAAATTCCCTTTGCCGGACATCCGGTGTTGGGGACGTTTTATGTGTTGGCCACACTCAATCGTCTACACTTGCAGGAGCCTGTGACGAAACTATTCTATGAATGCCATATTGGAGTGTTTCCCCTTGAGCTGATCGTCTTGAAAGGCCAAATTGAACAGGTTGTGATGTCTCAACCCTCTCCGGAATTCCTTGAGGGCGAGATCGAGACGGAGACGATGTATGAATTGGCCAAGGCGTTAGGTGTACAAAAAACGATGATTGCGGATTCTCCCTTTCCTGTGGAAGTCGTTTCAACGGGGTTGCCGGTCTTGATTGTGCCAATTCGAACCCTCACTGCGGTCAAGTCCATGCAGGTGAATCATTCGGCTGTTCGGGAGATCTGTTCCCGTTTAGGCGCGAATGGGATTATGGTCTATACGACTATGACTGTGGAAGAGGATGCCACGGTGCATACTCGTATGTTTGCCGATCCGATCGGGATACCCGAAGATCCGGCGACGGGCAGCGCGAGTGGCGCGTTAGGCGCGTATCTGGTGAAAAACGGAGTTGTGGAAGTGGGGCCGACAACGGAAGTGGTGATTGAGCAAGGCTATGAAGTTGATCGACCTTCCAGGATTGTGGTTCAAGTCTTTTCCGATGACGATAAGATTCAAGAGGTCAAAGTTGGTGGGAAGGTTGTGATGGTGGCAGAAGGTAAAATGGTCTATTAACCAAAACGTCCCAAGAGATCTGAAACACTATTTCGCCAGTTCTCCGGCAATATGACCCATTTCGGGAATAATTAATTTCTCCATGGCCAGGCGAACCGCACCCTGTGAACCGGGAATCGAAAAGATCACCACATGCTCATGGATGCCGGCTGTTGCACGGCTTAACATGGCAGATGAGCCAATATCCTTATAGCTTAAATATCGAAAGAGTTCGCCAAATCCGTCCAGTTTTTTTTGTAAAAACCCATCTACAGCTTCATAGGTTGAATCACGGCGGGAAATGCCGGTTCCTCCATTGATAATCACAACCTGTGTGTCAGGCTGCTGTGCAGCTTTTTCTAGAAGTCGTATAATTTCTTCTGGCTCATCTTTGATAAGATGGTGATCGGCTATGGTATGACCCTGTTCTTTGAGGAGATGACAAATCAATTTTCCACTGGTGTCGGTCTCACGAGTTCGCGTGTCGCTACATGTCACCACCATACAGGCCAAGGAACCCTTCTCCTGATCCTTATGGGAAACGTGTGAAGGATGCTGATGATCATGTGCGGGATGTTCGGTCTGAGCCGCTGTATGGTGATCGTGCATGGCCATAGGACGTTTTGGCGCCGGTGGTTATGACCACACGGCGTCTGGTTTCAATTGGGAAGCGGGTTCACCTTTTTTAATATGTTCGTCTAAAATAATGGCCACATCAGAACCTTTGACCTGTGAATACCAGGTTCCTGTCGGGTAGACCACAACATTTGGCCCTTGTTCACAGGGTCCAAGGCATGTGGTGCCTGAGACAATGACTTCTCCCGGTTGTATTCCACGTTCCATTAATCCCATATTAAATGCCATGAGTAGATCCTGAGCTCCTTCCGCTCCACAGGAGGGTTTAGGATGCCCGGGAGGGCGGGAATTGGTACAGACAAGAATATGATATTTTGGTTTTGGCATAAAATCTCCTTATTGAAAAAAGACATGGTTAAAGTTGTCAGGGTGAGAATACAGGGTTTCGAAGGTTGTTGAATTACTGGGTACGAAGCAGGTCCCACATGTCGAGACATTCATCAGGCAATTTCCAATGGCGCACACCGGCCATGACCCAGTCAAGATAGTGATCTTTGGCCTTGAATTTTCCAATACTTTGGCCCACATGGGTTGTGACGAATTCTTTCTGATCCTCTTCCCTAAACACATGTATTTCCACATGCCGGAAGGCGCTTTCAGGAAGATCGCCATCAAATTTGTCCAGTTCCTGAATGTCTTCCGGAGTCAGTTCAAATACAACGCCCCAGACCCGCTCCCCGGCAGAGGGGACAATGGTGGCTAACCCGCATCGCCACTGATTAGACCAGCGTCCGAATTGAATGGTGTGATCTGGAATGTAGGCGTTGAATAAAAATTGATGCTCTGGCGCACGTCGTTTCAGTTGAGTGGGGTTGAGATTGTCAGCATACATGAAAAATCGCATAAGTAGATCCTGTTCGTTTCACCTAGCAACTGCGGCTTTTAGGTTTTAGCAACAGGTAGTATTACCATATTGCCTTTGCGAACTGTCAAGGATGTCTTTTGGGTTTAAGAAAGGATCTCATGGGTAAGACGTGTTTCAGAAGACTCATGTCTGCATTTGGAAGGATCCGAAAGGTGTCAATAGTTTGAAGCCAGGTCAGTGTTTCGGCGTCAGGTGCAGTTGGCGTTGAGAATGGTCGAGTCGAACGAGAAAGCCCTCAAAGAAACTCAAGCCCAAAAGGCCCTCAACGCCTTCCGGGAAATTGGGGAGCGTATGTATGACGACGCGGACATCATCACGTTCGGCATGACCAACGCGGATTCTTTTGGCCGTTCCCATTTTGGCGTGGATGATTCCACCTGCCGTATTGAGTTGAACACCGGGGTTTCTTGTGTCAGGCTGAATACCTGAGTCAAAGGCCAAACTTTCGGAAATCATGGTGAACGTGGCACCGGTATCGATGACAAGCTTGGTTTGGTAGAGGTCATTGAATTCGACATTGGCAACCCACACTCCACCGCTCCGTTCTAACGGGATAATCGAATCTTCTGAGTCTTCCGTCAGGCTTTCAGCAGTCGGGCTTGTGGCTTGAGTTTTGCGTAGAGCTTGATCCAATGGCATACGGCTAAATATGGCTTGACCGCCTACGACCATGCCAATGAAAAGCAACGCAAACAGAATAAATGATCGACTGGAACCCATAAGGCATCTCTCGAAAGGCCAAGGAAAAGGTACTGGTTCATTCCATGGAACGTTGTAGTACTTTTCGGTTTATTC
>SMVB01294583.1_pt1 | contig 12295 bp, 12 predicted proteins | sample 2456461 | NCBI WGS metagenome assembly SMVB01 (sample SAMN11095934, study PRJNA526329) | marine sediment metagenome | biome: Marine sediment; feature: Surficial sediment; material: Deep marine sediment; isolation source: Hadal surficial sediment | place: Pacific Ocean | collected 2014-05 | depth...
CCAGGTGGTTGTCCTCGCCTTCCAATACGGCGGCGGACTGTGCGATATGATCACACCGACGAATGGGGCCCTCATGGCCATCCTCGCGGCGGGCGGCATTCGTTATGAGGAATGGATGAAGTTCACCTTCCCGCTCTATCTGGCGCTCGTCGCGCTGGGCGCGATCTCGATCGCGATTGCGATCGGCATCGATCTGCAGTGACTTGTCCAAGCGCTTATGGAAGCGGATCGTGCGTGGCGGACTGGTCCAAGGCCTTTCGAGATGAAGCCAACAGCCTTCAGTAGGCCAGCCCTTCGTTGTTCATTGCGCGGCGGTAGTTGATCGCAACCGCGTCGAACTTCAGGTGCAATTCGTCCGCCAGATCGAAAGGAACCTGTTCGGGCCGCTGTGACTCGATGATGCGTTGGTCCTGCCCAAAAATGACATCCTCGAATTCTTGCAAGATGGTGTCGGGTTTTTCCAGATCGTAGTTTCGCCCGATGATGCAGTAGCCCCGGCACTTCTCCTTCGAGATCGGCTGAGAAACGAAGAAGTAGACCATACCCTTCTCTCCGCCCCAACCAAGGCGAAGGACGATAGTATAGGGTAGGTGAAGTTCGTAGCGGCTGCGTCTCTCGGGCCGATCCTCATCCTCGTTGCCGAATACGGGGAAGTCGTCGCTATTCGTCGCTTCGGGGCGGACGACCTCGTAGTGCAGCACATGCCCTTTGGTTTCGACTTCATGGTCGGGAACGATGGGTCTTTCCGGGTCGCCCAACAGTCCCGGGTGCACCCAGGGGAAGTGACCGAAGTCGGTAAAGTTCTCGACCTGCCGGGAGGCGTCGCTGTTCCAGTCGAAGGGACCTGTGTTGACGATCTTCCAGTCCCCATTTTCGAATTCAGGGACGGGAGGCAGTTCGTAAGTCGCTTCAGAATCGGCGAGGCATACCCAGACAAGCCCGAAGCGTTCTTGGCAGTGATACACGGGCGTCTTGGCTTTGGCCGGTATCGTCGTGCGTTTCGACTGCGGTATCAGCACGCAGGCCCCCGTGCGGTCGTATCGCCAAGCGTGATAGGGGCACACGATGCAATCATCAGCGACCCAGCCCAGGGAAAGCGCGGTTCCCCGGTGGATGCACAAGTCTCGCATCGCGTGTGCCTCCCCATCCGATGAACGCCAGATCACCACCGCTTCATCCAGCAACGTCGTGCCATAGGGCTCGTCTGCCTTGACGTCATCGGTATAAGCCACCGGATGCCAGCAGTTAAGCAGCTTTTCTGGAAGAGCGCTCACTTGGATCTCCGGATACCCTCGTTCATTCCTTGCCCCCGTACTTGCCCACCGATGCGTGGATTGGCTACAGCGATAGGAAGATCGCACGCGCGCGTGGGCCGGCAAGAAGAGGCGTTGGTGCATGGCTCCTGATCTAGCTTCGTTGTGACGCGAAGCCCCAGACCCGGACTTGCACCAGCGCCCCTGGCTCCTGGTCCTGGCGAAGAAGATCTTTCCGAGATATTCGTCCGCAGGCATCTTTACCCGGTCGTTTTTTCTGTGGCCCTCCTCGAAATCGGCTTCTTGCATGAATGCACATTTGAACGGCCTCCTAATCGGCGCTGCTGCGAAGGCGATCCTGCTTCTCGCCTTCGCAGCCATCGGATTTCCAGGTCAGATCGAGGCCCAGGCGGTGGAGCTGTCCGGCGCGTGGGTTCTTACGGTCGAGTCCCCCAACGGGACCGGGGAGAGACAGGTGACGTTCTTCCAGGATGGCGATGCCCTCTCAGGCGAGATCTCGAGCTCACGCGCCACAGGTCTTCTCATCGGCACCGTAGATGGTGACGAGGTGACCTTCGTGGCCACGGTGATGATGGACAGTGGGGCGTTCGACATCACCTACCGTGCGACGGTGACTGGCGACGCAATGGCGGGAACCGTGGACTTCGGTAGCTACGGCCGAGGCACGTTCACCGGACGCAAAGTGCAGTCATCTCCGCAGTGAAAATCCTCGTAGTCGAAGACGACAAGAAGGTCGCCAGCTTTCTCGAGAGGGGGCTCCGAGAGGAAGGCTACGCCGTGGACGTGTCGCACGACGGAACGGATGGCCTGCTCATGGCCCACGTGAACGACTACGACCTCCTGGTGCTCGATGTGATGCTCCCGGGCAAGAACGGGCTCGAGATCGTGCGCGACCTCCGCGCCCGTGAGGACTCCGTGCCGGTGCTTCTCCTGACCGCGCGCGACGATCCGGATGACATCGTCATGGGTCTGGACGCCGGAGCCGACGATTACCTGACGAAGCCCTTCGGGTTCGACGAGCTGCTCGCCAGAATCCGTGCGCTTCTGCGAAGGGGCGGCTCCTCCCGGCCGGATCGCCTCATCTACGATGACGTCGAGCTCGATCGTGTGACGCACCGCGCGTACCGGCGAGGTGAACGCCTGGATCTCACCCCCAAGGAATTCCAACTCCTCGAGTTCTTCATGCTCAACGTCGAGCGCGTCGTGCGTCGGACGGAATTGCTGGAGAAGGTGTGGGACCTCCACTTCGACCCGATGAGCAACGTGGTGGACGTCCACGTCGGGCATTTGCGGGGCAAGCTCCGCGAGGCCGGAGAGGGTCCCTTGGTCCATACCGTCCGGGGGGTCGGCTACGTCTTCCAGAAAGGGGAGCTCGGGTGACCCGCTCGTTCCGATTTCAACTCGCGCTGAGGGCGACCACCGGGGTGACGTTGGGCATCGTGGCTCTCTCGGTCGTAACCTTGCTCACACTGCGAACCGTATTGGATCGAGAACTCGGGTCATCCATCCTGAACGTCGCAACCATCCAGGCGGCCTCCCTCGCCGACGGGCCATCCGGCGACATGCACTTCCACGAATGGGAGCTGACGCCGGAGGAGGCGACTTCGGTTCGTGACTTGATCCGGTACGCTCAGGTGTGGCAGTCCGACGGCGTCAGCCTGTTACGCAGCCGCTACATGACATCGGACCTGCCGGTCGACTTCGAAGAGTTGGCCCGGGCCGCCGCCGGTGAGTTGATCTGGGCGGATCAGCTCTTCGAGGGCGAGCCCATCAGGGCCTTGTACTACCCGCTGGAGCGGCTGGGCACGGCTCACGAGACGCATGTCTTGCAGGTGGCGGCGCCGCTGCTCGCGAGGAATGAGATGCTTCGACGGGCCGCCTGGTTTCTCGGTTGGCTGACGCTCCTCTTGGGTGCCAGCACCTTCGCAGGGTCTTGGTGGCTAGCTGGCAGCGCGCTGCGTCCTATCCACGCGGTGATCGACCAGGCGGAGGAGATCAGCGCCGGCTCTTTGGATCGTGGCATACAAGCGTACGCAGACACATTGGAGTACCGCCGACTCGTCGAGGTCTTGAATACGATGCTCGCGAGAATCCAGCGTGCCTTCGAGGCCCAGAAGCGATTCACCGCCGACGCGAGCCACGAGCTGCGGTCTCCGCTCACCGCCATGCGTGGCGAAATCGAACTGGCGCTCCGTCGCGACCGGGAGCCCAAGGAATACGCCCAAGTCCTCGAAAGCACCCTCGAGGAAGTCGTTCGGCTCTCGAGCATCACCGAGGATCTCTTGACTCTTGCCCGGTCGGACTCGGGGGCCTTGCGGCCCCGGATCGAGGCCGTCGACGCGGTCGAGATCGTGGAGCGTGTCGTGGAGCGTCTCGAGCCTCGGAGTGAGAAGAAGGGAGTCGAACTCTTGGTAAAGGCGGACGGGAAAATCTCTTCATTGCTCGATCCGGGCCTGCTCGGTCAGATCGTGTGGAACCTCACCGACAACGCCTTGAACGTCACACCCCGAGGAGGTCGAGTGCTGGTTTGGGTGGGGGACGGCGACGGGGAACTCGAAATACGGGTCGAGGACTCGGGCCCCGGGTTGGGCACCCTCGATCTGGAAACGCTGTTCGAGCGGTTCTTTCGGGCCGACGAGGCCAGAACACCCGGTCCAGAATCCGCAGGCACGGGCCTCGGACTTGCCATCGTGAAGGCGGCAGCGGAAGCTCACGGGGGCGCCGTGTCCGCCGAGACTCGCGCGGAAGGTGGCGCGCGCTTCATCGCTCGAATCCCCTTGTCACCCCCTGATCCTTGAGGAAGAACACGTCGAGGGTCGAGGGACGATCGTCCGGCGCCGCAAGGGCTGAGCCGGGGAACCGAACCGGCTCGAACGCTGGCGTCTTGACTCTTTGGCGTGTGCCCTGCTCGCGTGGCGGAGCCGCTACGTCGAGGGCGGGTCCCCCGACTCGATCGCCGCCGCGTCGATCCGGTAGGTCAGGCGAGCGATGATTTCGTCGAACTGGCGCGTACGTGTCCGCGCCCATTGCGGTACGGTAAGCCGGCTCGAGAGGAAGAACGCCGCACCCATCACGCCGAAAAGAAGAACGCTGGGCGCGTTCTGGACCACGCCCAGTAACGAGCCGATGCCCAAGCTCACTCCGCCGAGCATGAAGCCGGCCCCCATGCCCTGGAACGAGCGCGCGTTGCTCTTTAGGGTACGGAGGCGCAGGCGCTGACCCGTGTCGGTAGGTTCGAGCAGAGCTTGCAAATTGCCGTTGGTCCACTGCCGGAAGGGGCCTTCGTCCCGGATTTTGCCCTTCGCGTCGAACGTCTCGCGGAGGTCGACCACGAGGCGATTCCACTCCTTGTCCGTGAGAGGCCGCGGAAATTCGACCGTGCGCCCCACGCCGATCGTCTGTCCCAGGAACCTCTGTGTCGCGGCCTGCCTCGGTGCCGGTCGGTCCAGGCTGGTCGCGGCCTGAGTGATGACTTCTTCGGAGATTCCGACCTCTTTTCCGATTTCGTGGAGCTCACGCAGGGTGAGTCCCGTCGAGCCGCCAGCGCCGCGCTCCAGATCAGCCTCGGTGGCGCGATCGAGGATCTTACCGACTTCTTCCTCTGTATACCTGCGCTCGGGATTCATGCGGAAGCTCCACGAAGCATCTTGATGGGCGGCTCGCCGATCGACGAACTGGGTTCGGGCTCTTTGGCCGCGTAGTTGAACCCTGGTACAACGTAGAAGCTCCCGCCGAGGCGTGGGAGCTACCGGACCACCACCCCGACGCGCATGAACAGAAACTCCTGCCGCTCGGACCAGAAGCCCTCGACCCGCTGACCGTTCACTCGGAGTCCGTGGTCGGCTCCATCCCATACGCGATAGGTGAAGCCTCTTCCGCCGCTTGGCCCTGCATGCACCCACTCGTGAGAGCGAGAACGGGCCCCATCATCTTCTTCGTCATCCCCGCGCCCGCGGCCTACTCCTCTCTCAGCACCGTAGCTGGGTCTACTCGAGTCGCCCGCCGCGCGGGGATCCAGCACGCGGCCACGGCCACTATGGCCAACAAGATGGGCCCGAGAATGAACGAGACCGGGTCGCGCGCGTCGATGTTGAACAGCATCGACTCGAGGATACCGGCCAGGACCCACGCGCCTCCGATGCCGAGCGCCAGACCGACCGCCGCCAACCGAAGTCCCTCGCTGAGCACCAGTCTCTGGACCGAGCTGGCCTGCGCTCCCATGGCCATCCGGATGCCCAGTTCGCTCCTCCTCTGCGTGACCGCATACGACATGACCCCATAGGTGCCTACGGCCGCGAGCAGGAGAGCCAAGCCCGCGAACGCCGCGAGCAGCGTCGTCAAGAATCGAGCCCTCGCCATGGCATCGCCCATGACGTCGGACATCGTCTGGAGCCCTGAAACCGGAAGCGCCGCGTCGAGCCCCGCCACGATGCGACGAATGGCGGGACCGAGATCGGAAGGATTCCCGGAGGAAGCGACGACGAAGTTCATGGTCGAAGGTGCTCCACCGAGAGCGGCGACCTGCGGGTAGTGGAAGTACAACTCGGTCCCCGCGGGAGCATCCAATCCCGCCTGCTTCACGTCCGCTACAACCCCGACGATTTCCATCCACGGGACCTCGTCCCCGCCCGGACGGATCCGTCGACCGATGGCGCTTCCCCTAGGGTAGAAGCGCCGAGCAAGGCTCTCGTTCACGAGCGCCACCAGAACTGCGCCGGAGTCGTCCGTCGATTCGAATCCCCGACCTTCGACAACGCCGATGCCCATCGTGCCGAGATAATCCGCCGTGACCGTTTGGTAGAAATCTACGTTTTGCGGAGGCAAGTCCGGGCTCGGCTCGATCCCCTCGAACTGGGTGTCGTTCGCGTTCAAGGGCCGGACCGGCGGCAGGCCGGACATCGCAGCTACGCCGGTAACACCAGGCTGTGCCGACAGCTGTGCGCTCAGGCGATCCTGGAAGCCGAGCTGCGCCGCCGCATCCGGGTAGTTGGCCCCCGGCAAGAAGAGTTGGAACGTGATCAAGCCGTCCGGATCGAACCCGGGCTCGACCGCATTCAGTGCCTCGAAGCTCCGAATCATGAGGCCCGCGCCCACCGCGAGGACCAGCGCAAGCGCAGTTTCGCCGACGACGAGGAGAGACCGCAGTCGTCGCTGCCCCGCGGAGGATGTGGATCGCGTCCCACCGTCTCGCAGCGAGGTCGCCAACGCATCGGACGAAATGTGTCGAGTGGGCGCGAGGCCGAAGAAGAGCCCGGTCGCGATCGCGATCGCCGTGGTGAACAAGAGCACGGTGCCATCCAGGCGCACCTCGGACAACCGCGGCAGATCTCCCGGGCTCGCCGACTGGAGCAGGTCCAACCCGACCATCGCGAGCACGATGCCCAACCCGGCCCCCGCCAGCGAGAGAACGACGCCCTCCGTGAGAAATTGTCGCAGCAGGCGGCCGTGGCCCGCGCCCAAGGCAGCACGAATCGCGACCTCTTTCCGCCGGTCCTCAGCTCTCGCGAGCAGGAGGTTTGCTACGTTGGCGCACGCGATCAGCAGGACGAAGCCAACCGCGCCGAGAAGCATCATCAAGGCCGGCCGGACGTCGCCTACCACCTCCTCTCGAAGCTCGATCATGTTGAGCGGATGCCCATCCGTACTTACGTGACCCGCCTGCACATCTTCGGGCCAGCGCTCCACAAAGACGTCCAGTTCCCGCTTGGCAGACTCGAGGGTCACGCCGGGCGCGAGCCGCGCCACGAGATAGAGGAAGTGGGAGCCGTGGTTGGTCCGGTTCGACCAATCCAGGCCCAGTGGTTGCCAAATTTCGACCTTGGAGTCGTCGATGTCGAAGCCTTCGGGCATGACGCCGATCACCGTGGTCATCGTCCCGTCTACCTCGATCGAGCGGCCGACGATGGAGCGGTCTCCACCAAAGGCCCGCTGCCACAACTCGTGAGACAGTACGGCCACGGGCGCAGCCCCGGGCTGGTCTTCGTCGGCCGAATAGTACCGGCCCAATTGCGGCGCGACCCGGAGGGCGTCGAACAGAGTCGACGACGTGTAGGCGGTGTTCACACGCTCGGGCCGCTCGTCCCCGCCGATGCTGGCCCTGAACGTCGTGAAGCCCCCGATCGCCTCGAAGGACCGCATTCGATCCGAGATCTCCATGTACTCCGGCGGGGAGATCCAGAACTCATCGAAGCCGAGCCCCGGAAACGACGACGTCAGCATCACCAGATTTTCGGATTCTGGATACTGCAACGGCTCGAGGATGACGCTGTTCACGACGCTGAAGATCGCCGTGTTCGCACCGATGCCCAGTCCGAGCGTGAGTACCGCCACCACCGTGAAGCCGGGGCGCCGCACGAGGCCGCGCACCGCGAGAATCACTTCCTTCATCCACCCATCCATGGTTGCTCCTTCGAACCGAAACGTCACAGCGGCTCCGCCAATGCCGAGAGCCAGTGAAAAGAGTTCGCCTTTGCTCGCGCCCGACTCCTGCACGGCCTCGAGATCGGCCTGCCACTCGTGGCGCCAACGGGCGCGTTCCCCAGTGGGGACGATGAGGCTTACGGCGTGCAGCCAAAGACTGAGGACGACCATCATGGCTTCAGCTCACCCCGGAAGGATTCGCGCCACCGAGCCCCGAGCTCGCCAGCAGCCGCTGCGTGTCGACCAACCGCTGTCTCGCCCGCTCGGCCAAGAGCTGACCGGACTCGGTGAGTCGATACACCCTACGCGTACGACGCCCGGCATCGCTTGCGACTTGCCTAGCCTCCCATTCGGACTCGACCGCAAGCTCTCGTTCCAACCGCCGCAGGACCGGGTAGACCGTGCCGCTGGGCAGTCCCGTGAGCTCCATGATTTGGAAGCCGTGGCGCCGGCCAATGGCCAGAGCCTGCAGGATCAACGCGGTGGCTTGGGTCAGACGAATCGGGGACATGGCACCTCGTGGAAGTGTCGAGCTCTACATATCGTACTCTACATATAGTTCTCTACATAACGGCATCAGGCCCAGTTGTCGAGGGCATCATCCAGTTCACTGTTGCACGGGACACGCACGAACTAGGTGTCCTCCTGGCCTTGGGGGGAGGACCTCGGGACGTGCTCAAAGCCGTTCTTAGAAAGGGCTCCCACCTGGTAGCGATCGGCATCGCGATCGGAGTGTCCGTCGCTCTCCTCGTCGCTCTCGGGCCTTCCTCCTTTCAGTCCGGAGTGAGCGGTGAGACTACCTGGGGAGACGCGCTCTACCTCGGCTCTCGCAGAGCGGAACACGACACGAGCATGACCGTGTCGATCTATGTCTCAGCGCTGGACCCCGCAGACCTCCCAGCCCAAGCGCACGACAGGTGCCTGGCGCTCGTCCAGCCATTCGGTTCGGGCGTAGGCGAAGATCGCATCCACGTCCGGCGCCCGCACAACCACAGGCTCGAAGGCTCTCACGAAACGTGGGGTCGCCATCACACCCCGGAGCACGTCTTCCCAGATCCGACGCGGACAGCCTACGGATTCGACCACTGAAAGGCTGACGGGGATCATCAGGTCCGGCGGGTCGGACCAAAAGGTGTCTTCGTGGAACGCCGCGTGGTCCCGCACGCCCTTCCGGTCTCCCGGTGAATGGCCCATCGCAACCCAATTCAGTCCCAGGAGGTCTCGGACCGGACCGCGATAGGCGTACCCGACACCGCCGGCCTGCCACACTCCGAGGACCGGAGGGTCGTCCCCCAGCACGGTCCCGAGCGCGTCGCCGATCACCCGCCCCTCCAACGCCATGACGTACCCGCTGATGCCGATGTCGCTCCGGTAGGGCGCGCGCCACTCCCGAACAATGAAGAGTACCGCGACGAGGGCAGCCAGAAACGCCAGCGGCTTCCAGCGTCCGGGCCCGACACGAGCGGAGCCCCAGCTCACGCCGAGTGCCAGCGGCGGTGCAAGCAACGGAAGGTACGGCTGTAGAAAACGGTGATCGAAGAAGTGATCACCGCCCACGACGACCGCCGACACGAACCCGACACCCACGAACATGCCCGCTGCCAGCGCCACGCGGCGCCGCTCGCTCGCGGCTGAGGAGCGTTCTACTTCCTCCTCCGCCCTGGACCATCGACGTAAAGCATCCGCCGTAAGGCCCATCGTGATGGCCGCGGGAAGAAGAGACATCGGATGATCCACGAAGTACCCACCGACGTAGCGAAAGCCCTCCGCGAGCCTGTACGGAAGATCCGACGACACCTTCGTGTAGTACGTGTTCGGAAGCGGGTAGCCGAAGTACGCCACGCGAACCAGGGTAAGGCCGAGGACGGCCGGAATCCCCGCGGCCAACACCACGATGCCCGTACGGCGCACCGGCGCACCGGCGCCGAAGGTGATCGCGAGGAGCAGCACCGTGGCGGGCAGGACCAGAGTGGAGTCGGGCCGAACCAGCACGAGCCCGATCGCACCCACAGCGAGCGGCCACGCTCGACTGTCTACCCCCTGGGCGGCTCTCAGACAGAGGGCCAGAAAGACGTGCAGAGCGGCGCTCCAGATCGCCACGTCCATCAACGCCAAACCGGACCACTGGTAGAAGGCCGGCAACGACGCGAGCCAGACGATGCCCGCCCAGCGTCCCGAGGCGGGAAAGCGCGCGAGCATCCGAAGGACGACCGCGAGGGCCACGCCGGTGAAGAGGACCGACAGGCAGATGCCGCCGGCCTCGATCCAAGCCGGGCCGAACGCCCAATGGATTCCGGCGAGCAAGAACACCCACAAGAGGCTCGTGACCCCTTCGACGCGCTCACCGCCAGGGTTGAAGACGAACCCGTAACCTTCCGCCAGGTTGCGGGCGTACCGGAAGCCGATGTTCGCGTCATCCATGCCCACAAGCGGAGGCGCGAGCATCACGATGTACACGATCACGATGCCGAGCGAAGCGAACGCCAGCCCGAGACCGAACGACGCGGCCAGACCCAACTCCGAAGTTGCCATGGACGACCCGACCGCGGCGACGGGTTCGGCCGGGGGTGTCGCGGCGCGAAAGAGAGGTGGAGTCGTCGGTGCCATGAAGTCGTAACATGCCAACGAAGGGCGAGCCCGTCGAACCGGCAGCGAGGATAGCGCGAGAAGCTTCGTCAGCAGATCATGGGTCCATGACTCACGACACTTGGAACCCCGACGCCCTACGGACCCTCCTTAGCGCGTATGCACCCTACGCCGGAGCCGGCATCGTCGTCACACACGTTGCGGAGGACGCGAGCGAGATCCGCGTCGAGATGGAGCTTACCTCCAGGAACACCAACTTGGTCGGAACGCACTTCGGGGGCAGCCTTTACTCGATGGTCGATCCGCAGCTGATGATCCTGCTGGCCCACCGGCTGGGTCCGGACTACGTCGTCTGGGACAAGGAGGCACATATCGACTTCCGTAGGCCCGGACTGGGGACCATGTACGCCAGCATCCGCATCACGGACGATGAGGTCGAGGCGATTCGCTCCGCGACGGCAGGTGGCGACAAACATCTGCCCCGATGGACCCTAGAGATCATGGACGAGCACGAAGAGGTGGTCGCGACGGTCCTCAAGACCCTCTACGTGCGAAGGAAGCGCGGAGCCTGACTCGGCCTTGCCAAACGACAGCCGAGCACCATATTCACCCACATGGGTGAACATGGTTCGAAACCGGTTCTTTTGCATTAGCCTGGAGGAACAATGAATGTCGCACTCGAGGGATACGACGCCGTAGCGTACACCGGGAGCGGAAAGGCCGTTCGGGGTTCGAGCGCACACACCACAGACTGGAACGACAAGGAGTGGCAGTTCGAGAGCGAGGAAAGCGCCCGCTCTTTCGCCGCAGACCCCGACCGCTTCGCTCCACAGTTCGAGGGCAACTGCGCGTTCGCGATGAGCCTCGGCAAGGACGTTCCAGGATCACCCAAGCATTTCGTGGTTCGGGACGGGAAGGTGTATCTGCAATCCAATCCCGTGGCGGCGATGCTCTTTCGGCTGATTCCGGGCCGCGTGGGGGCCGCGACAGACAACTGGCGCCATTGACCGACCCGACCGGGCCTCTGGACGACATCTTCTTCGCGCTCTCCGCGCCGACGAGGCGAGATATTCTCTCCCGCCTGAGAGAGGGCGAAGCCACGATCCTTCAGATTGCGGAGCCCTACCCGATCGCTCTGAACACGGTCTCGAAGCATGTGAAGCTCCTCGAGCGGGCCGGCCTGCTTCTGAGAGAGGTGCGCGGACGCGAGCACTACTGCCGGCTCGCTCCGAATGGGCTGGGTGAGGCGGCCGCGTTCCTCGAACGGTATCGACCCTTCTGGACCGAGCGACTCGGCGCGATGGAGAAACTCCTCGATGACACCCGCGACGAGCAGGAGTCATGAAACGGACGGCCCCTGTTGAGCCCCCTCTGGGAGTATCGCACTACTTCAGGCACCCCCCGGAGCGCGTCTTCGAGCTGTGGATGGATCCGGAGAGCGTTAAGGTGTGGATGTGCCCCGCGCCTGAAATTCGCATCAGCGATCTACAGTGGCCTGCGGAGGTGGGGGCCGCGTACCGGATCGTCATGGACCTCGGCGACCATGAGGTGGCGTTCAGTGGGAAGTATGTCGAGATCACTCCGCCGCGACGGTTTTCGTTCACCTGGTCGTCGACTCGCACGGACGAGGTCGAAACGCTGGTAACCGTCGAGCTTCAAGAGGTGGACGACGGCACCTCGCTACAGCTCACCCACGAGAGGCTTCCCACGCCAGAAGCGGTGGAGGCGCACCTGGGTGGCTGGGTGAACATCTTGGCTCGACTGGAGCACGTCCTGGACGAAGCGGGTTAGTCGCTCTGGGGCATCGAGGAAGCTACCTGTGGGGGCCCACTCTATTACTGCTACGGGCTGCTAGTCCCCTTCGATCAGCCCCCCGCTTCCACCGGACCCTAGCAGGTCCCCGCCGTCCGCCCTTCTGGCCAGCGCAAGCGACCCGGCGGCGGAGCCGGCACCCAGCAGCGCCGGCACCATGAGCATCACGAGCACACGGGCGACGATGGCGGAACCTCCTGGGC
>SMVB01001655.1_pt1 | contig 12294 bp, 10 predicted proteins | sample 2456461 | NCBI WGS metagenome assembly SMVB01 (sample SAMN11095934, study PRJNA526329) | marine sediment metagenome | biome: Marine sediment; feature: Surficial sediment; material: Deep marine sediment; isolation source: Hadal surficial sediment | place: Pacific Ocean | collected 2014-05 | depth...
GGTTGAATCCACCTTTACTGCGAGATGGGACTGGTTCCTATTCGAAAACCCCGAACTGGACTGGTCAACAACGCTTCAGGTTATTCCAAGCCTGACAGAGCACGGTCGAGTGCGCAGCGAACTTGATACAACCCTAAGCTGGGAGATCATTAAGGATTTAAAATGGGCTATTTCGTTCTATAGCAGCTCGGATAGTCAGCCGCAATCGCCAGCAGCAGAAACATCCGATTATGGTGTGAATACAACGTTGGCTTACGATTTTTAACTCGGCCGACCAGCCTCTTTATTACCGGGGGTCGCCCCACTAATCACCTGTTGTGATCTGAGTTTTATATTACCTCAGTTTGAATTGAAATATTTCTTCAGTGATACGAACACACGATCTGAATGCCAGGATTCATAAGCATCCGACTATCGATCAGTCCGCTTGAAAGGATCTCGACTTGGCGTGTTTCGAAGATTTGTAAAAGCGCTACAGATTTTCGCCATGCTCGAGGAATTCAAGTGCCTTTTGCGCAATCTGATCTTCACACAGTGGTGTAATGGCTTCGATCAATTCGGCCGGGGCTCCTTCTGTCTCTATTTTTGCCAGAAGTTCTTCTACAGCCTTGGTTCTTCGGGATGGGTGCAATCTCAATACGGATAGCAGTGTTGCTCTAATAGAATCATCATCTTCCGCTACCCGAATAAGATTTATGAATTGTTCATTAACTTTATCCATTAACCCGGTGACCTTATGTAAAGACAAACCGTTAATTTGCGGTTGACTGATTTTACCCGATCTCCGGGAAAACTGCCCACCCCCCCAACAGATAAGTGCCACTAATAATGTTTAACTTCTAACCAACAGGGACTTTGGATCATAAAAAGGAGTCAGCTGGACATCAATTGGATATCTTTTCTTGGCGATTTCTACCTGGAAATCATTTTGATCCAGAAATTTTCTCGTAAGACCTTCAGGGACTTCGAGCAGGGCAATGCCCAGAGAGCGATTTATCCTATGTCCCCACATTGCGGAAGTAGTGAGGCCAACCATCTGCTGTCGAATATATATCGGTTCGTCATGTAGCATAAGTGGTGCATTTTCCTGCGCGATGGCTATGTTGACCAGGCGACGTTTCAGAGGTTTTTCCATTGACTCCAGTGCTGATTTTCCTAAAAAAGCTTCTTTCTCTATGTCGACAGAAAATCCCAGTCCTGCAGATATTGGGTCGATACCATCGGAGATATCGTGGCCATAGTGGCGATACCCCTTCTCCATTCGGCAGGAATTCATCGCATGAAAGCCTGCATAGCGAAGGTTGAATTGAGCGCCTGCTTCCTGAATTCTTTCATACACATGCTGGGCAAATTCAACCGGAATAACAATTTCATAACCCAGCTCTCCAACATAACTGAGCCGATTAACCCGGACCTTCGCATATCCAATTTCCAGTTCCCTTGATGAATAATAGGGGTGGTCCGTGTTGCCGACGGGAGTCCGGGTCAATTGACGCAGAAGTTTTCTCGACTTCGGACCCATTAAACCGAACATGGCAAAACCACTTGAGACATTCATTGCGCTAACATTCATTTTTGCAGGCAAGTGTTTCTCGAGCCAGTAGAAATCCCGGGTCTCTGTTGCACAACTGCTGACAATCATAAATTCCGTCTTACCCAGACGCGTGATTGTCACATCTGCCTCAATGCCCCCACGTTCGTTCAACCACTGGGTATAGACAATCTGGTTCACGGGCACATCGATATTGTTGGCACAGATATGGTTAAGCGCAGCAACTGCATCCTCGCCTTTGACATTGAAAATCGGATAACTCGTCTGGTCGAACATGACGACGTCGTTCTGGATTGCGATACACTCCTCATGGCAATTATCGAACCAGTTTTGTCGGCCATAGGAATAATCATATTTCGCGGGCTGGTTTGAATGGCAGAACCAGTTTGGCCGCTCCCAGCCAAGCAGCTCACCCATGACTGCACCTTTAGTGAGAAGCTGGTCATGGATTGGGCTCCGACGGGCACCTCTTGCCGTTTCGTATTCCCGGTGTGGCCAGTGCATAGCGTAGAGAAGGCCCAGAGTTTCACTGGTTCTTTCAAGAAGATATTGATCTGCGCTCTGAAATCTTGCAGTTCGTCTAATATCAACGTCAAACAGATCGGTAGGCGGGTGGCCGTTAGTGATCCACTCTGCCAGTACCTTGCCCGCACCACCTGAAGATTGGATGCCGATGGAATTGAAACCCGCGGCTACATAGAGTTGCTTGAATTCCATGGTTTCGCCAAGGAGATATCGGTCATCCGGTGTAAAGCTTTCGGGTCCATTGAAAAATAATTGGATACCGGCTGATTCAAGCCGCGGATAACGAGCGATAGCGAGTTCGAGGATCGGAGCGAAGTGATCCAGGTCTTCCGGCAAAGTCGTGAAACTGAAATTCCTGTCAATTCCTCCCATTCCCCATGGTTTTGCGGCGGGTTCAAAACAACCGATAAGTAGCTTACCGGCGTCTTCTTTATAATATGTATATTCATCCGGAACTCTCAGCGTTGGCATACCTGGCTTAAGTTCCTCGATGGGCTTGGTGACAATGTAAAAGTGTTCAGCGGCGTGTAGTGGCAGGGATACGCCTATGCCAGCAGCTAACTGCCTACTCCACATGCCTGCTGCAATGACGACTATTCCGGCCTTAATCGGGCCGAGTTCAGTTTCCACTCCTTTAATATTTTCGCCTTCAGCTAATATGCGAGTGACAGCAACATCTTCGATAATCAACGTCCCCGCATCTCGAGCGCCTCTGGCAAATGCCAGGGTGGTATCAACCGGGTTTGTCTGGCCGTCGTTTGCTAAATAAATACCACCGCTGATGTCGTTGGTGAGAAGTCCTGGCCAGTAGTTGTGTATATCAGATTCACTGATAACCTCATTTGCAACACCGAATGCTGCGGCACTTGTTGCCTGGCGTTTTAATTCCTCAAACCTCTGGTCATTCAAAGCGATGCTAATGGAACCGGTGGTTCTGAATCCAGTTGCCTGCCCTGTGATTGATTCGAGCTCCTGGAATAATTCTGTGGTGTATTTTGCGAGCTTTGTAAGGCTTTTCGTTGCCCGTAATTGCCCGACCAGGCCCGCAGCATGCCAGGTGGTTCCGGCTGTTAACTTGTTCTGTTCGAGCAGAATAATATCTTTAACGCCGAGCCGGGCCAGATGATAAGCGATGGAACATCCGACTATCCCACCACCAATGATAATGACCTGGGCTTCGTCAGGTATTTCAGTCGCCATAGAACGGACCTGCTGTGCGTGGTTGTTAGCTTCCTAGTCTGTATCTTAACTTAACCACGAATATATCCACGGCTGGTTGTGTCCAGGAATCCTTGAGTAGATCATCAAAACCCAGGCTTATATCGCTGGGCAGGTTTGAACCACGAGTATAGACAACAAACAAGTCTGATAGTGGTGCAATCTCCCAGCGATAACGTGCCTGGAATACAAGGCGGCTGATTGAGAAATCTCGTGATATACCATCTGGAGGGGTAGGGTCGGGTAAGAGTTCACCGTCTCCGAGGGGCACCTTCCATCTCTCGTCTTCATAGGCTTTGATGCCAACCCACTGGGCAGTAATACGAAATTGCTGCTTGGCTGTCAGGAAGAAATCAGCCTCCAGTTGAGGGCGCCACAGTTTGGCATCGAAAGTTGTGAAGTCACGACCATTGTCATGAATGAGCCAACCATTTTTGTCTTCATAGCCAACCTCGAAGATCAGGGAGAATCTACTCGTCGGGCGCCAGGTCACTGCTGCTGTCAGCTCGGCGGTGTACCCGCCGAGATCCTCGCCGATATAAAATGCTCCGATGCCCAGATTGAGGATATTCGCCTCACTATTGCTCAGGAAAATACCTGTTTGCCATCGATCTTCAATTCGATATGAACCGTTGCCATCACTGTTGATGTCATCCCATCTTTTCGGAAAATAGTTAAGCTCTGTAAATACCGAAGTATTATTTTTTAGCTCCCGATCTCTTAGGGCAAATAATCCGCTACGTACCAGTTTGCCTTCTGTATTGTACTCTTGAGCGACTGCGAATCGGGTAAACCGGGATTTCAGATTGGGTAAATTCGATTCGGAAATTCGATAATTGTAGCGCCCCCCAATTGCATCATTCCGCCGCAGGAACCCAAAGTCGTTAATGTCGAGGGAATCATCGAAGTAGTCAAGGCTGAGTGAATGTTGGCGCCCCTGTTTCGGTGTGTAATTAAAATCTACAAATCCGCCGGAGCCGGTGACGTTATCCACATCACTGTACAGTAGTTGAACATCGGCACCGAACACCCCACCATCTGAGAGGTAGTGTGCGTCAAGGCCATGTGTGATGGCATCTTCCTGGGGGTGTGCGACAATGGTACTCATCCAGCCGATGGACTTTCGTCCGCCACTACCAGTCTCTTCATATAAAAAACGGGTGGCAACGAAATCTCTGCCATCCTGAATGACATCGGTTTCAATATTGTCAATGGTACCGGTTAGTTTGGTTTCATCTTCGATTGCGGCCAGAACGCCATACCGCAATTTGCCATTTTGACCAGTCACTTTCATGGCCCCCAGTAATTCTGTTGGCTGGTTTGCTTCCAGGCTGGTTTGCTCGAAGTCGGGAATGTCCGGGCTCTTTGCAGGGCTGCCGATTCGCCGTGTATTAATTAATGTCGTGGGTGGTCCACGGCTATTGCGTCCGCTTCGAGCCCGTGGGGAGGTGATGAATATATCCTGCCCTTCCAGGAAGAAAGGCCGCTTTTCCGGGAAAAAGGTCTCAAAAGAAGTCAGATTGACAACGACGTTGTCTGATTCAATATTTCCAAAATCCGGATTGAGAGTTGAAGTCAGCTGTAGATTGGATGAGGGTCGCCAGAAAAAATCGAACCCTGCCTTATAAGTATCTTCGCCCTTAATGTTGTTGTAGGTGGTTGATGCATAGGGATAGAAAGTAAATTGTTGGCGTGGATTGATGCCTATCAATTCCATCTTCTGAAGTTGGGACATAAAAACTGATTTTGTTCTCGGTAGTGCGGGCCATCCCCATCGTTCATTGACATAGGCGACTTCCCTCGAGATGTAAAAGCCCATTTCCCTGGTGTCGCCAGTGACATCAGGCATGGTCATCATTGACCAGGGAAGGAACATCTCAGCGGACCAGCCACCTTCAACTTCGGCTGATGCCCCTTGCCAGGGTCCGTCCCATTCTCGGCTGAATTGTCTCTCCGGCAAGACAGTACCATCCAGTAATGAGCCGCCGAGACCGATGCCAAACCAGTAGGCATAGAGTCCCTGTCCTGAGGAATCCAGGGTGATCGATAAGTCGTCTCTGGAGATAAACTGATCTCGTGAACTAAGGCGAGAAAGAAGTGTTTCTGGATCTTGCTCGTTCCATACACCGACATAGAATCCCCTGGCTGTATAGAAGAACCGGATTTTTGTTTGCAGGGGTGTATCTTTTAAAGTATCCGGCTCGATCACAGCAAGGTTGTCGTACCAGGGAATCGATTCCCATATTTGTTCATCGAGAATACCGTCAATTTTGATACTGAGTGCGGGTTCTTCAAATTTTGGGATTTGCAGAGGCTCGGTTGTCGCATCGACAGCGAACGATAGTGTAGAGTAGCCGAGCAACAGGCAGGCTAGAGTCACGAAAGCAGGTGATTTCAAAACTACAAATCTCATTGTGTCAATTCAGGGGTTAGACCCGAAAAATCATATGGTGATTAAGCCAAAGCGATACTGTTTGCCAGGTAAATTCCACATACCAGGTACAGGTGCCATGTTAACCATTCTCAATTTTGCGAGTCTGGGCTAATAACCCTGGGTCCAAATACTCTGGCGATAAAGAACAGCAGCTTCTGGTGGACGATTTCTGTACGACGGACATCAATATTACTTTAATTTGAGGCTATAAGCCATTGAAATTTAACGAACTGATACATGACCAATACCAGTCCCTGGGGTTAAAATTCGTCAATTTCTTGGCGCGATCTGGAGCATACCAGCACAATGAATCTGGATATGGAGAGAATCTTCGCCATCGATACGATAGCTATTTGCATCTGAATCAGGCAGAGGCACGTCCGAAGATTATCTTTCTCTATGGTGGTGGATGGCAGAGTGGTGATCGAAAGGATTTTAGATTTGTCGCGGACACTCTGTGTGTTCTCGGCTTTGATGTGTATGTCCCTGATTACAGGTTATATCCGGAAGTCCGGTTCGATGTGATCCTGGAGGATGTGGTGGCCGCGGTGGATGCCATTATGAATGAGATTGAAGGGCCAGTTTTCATCATGGGTCATTCAGCCGGTGCCCAACTGGGGGCGTTACTCTCCCTGAATGCTGACTTACTGCAGTCTCCTGAACGAATTCTGGGTTTCATTGGCCTGGCCGGACCCTATGATTTTTATCCGTTTACGGAAGATCATCATTGGGATTTATTCGCCCCGGAAGAGGCTTATCCCAGTTCCCAACCAGTTAATTATGTCAGGGCCAATGCGCCACCTTTATTATTGCTTCATGGTAAGGATGATACTCGGGTACGCCGCGGACATTCGAAGAGCCTGATGGAGAAACAACTAGCCGTGGGTGGACGGGCATCCCGGGAGGTGTATGACAAGATGGGCCATATCGATATTATACTGTCTTTTACCATATTACGCAGACGAAACAGCAGAGTCGTCACAGATTTACAGCGTTTTGTTCTGCAATATCAACAAACGTGATAAGTGGAATCGGGGAAACCCGCGAGCTGGTTAAACATGTATAGTCCATGTCGACATATCAAGTGCAGGGGAGAATTCTGTGACAATTAGTGAATCGAGTACTGAAGAATTGTTGGTAGAACAAAAAGGCATGGTGGTCGTGATAACACTCAACAGGCCGCACAGATTAAACGCGATAAGCCGTGAAATGCTGGGTGAATTATCCGCAAAAGTTGTCGAAGCAAACCGGGATCCCGAGGTCAGGTGCATTGTTCTGACGGGCGCAGGCAGAGGCTTCTGTGCGGGACTGGATCTCATTGAAGTGGGTGCCGGAGGAATCGGCAGCAAAAAAGGATCAAAAGGTGACAATCGCCCAAGGCAATTGTTTGATCTGCGTGATGCGCCGATCAATGTTATGTGGAATATTGATACGCCAATTATCTGTGCACTCAATGGTGCCGCTGCAGGTTATGGCATGGACCTGGCATTGTTATGTGATATCCGCATTGCCGGAGAATCCGCAAAAATGGCGGCGGTGACCGCAAAACGCAACGTAGTGCCAGAGAGTGGCGGGACCTGGTTGCTGCCAAGACTGGTCGGTTGGGCAAAGGCCGCTGAACTTTATTACCGGGCACGCACAATCGGTGCGGCCGAGTGTCTGGAAATAGGACTTGTCAATACCGTAGTCGCGGATGATCAGCTGATGGAAACTGCCATGCAATGGGCCGAAGAAATTGCTGATAATGCACCGATGGCTGTGCAGACCACAAAGCGGATGATGCGGATGGGAATGGAAGAATCCTTTGACACTGCTGTTGACCACCTGATGGTTCACCTTGGTTCGATGTTCCAGAGTGAAGACTTTGAAGAAGGTGTGAAAGCGTTTCTGGAGCGCCGTAAGCCGGAATTTAAAGGGAGATAGCCCTTGCTGAAACCTAGGGTGTTCTCTGTATCTTGATTTCGATGTCATCAGGGGTGATCCTGGCGCGTTGTTCAACCAGGGATAAATAGAGCGGACGCCATATCTGTAAACGTGATTTGTTAGTTTGCCACTGAACTCCGATGGCTCCCGCTACTGCATCGCCTCGACCGCTATCTTTTTTGTTGTTCGAGGGGATGTAGGCTGGTCCGCCTCCAGGCGCTTTAACATCAGTTGAATTGAACAGAGTTACCCAGTCATCTGTATTGCTTGGAGCCATGCCTGTCAATCCCATGGCAAGCCGGGATTCATCCTTGGTGAATGTGGCTCGTGCAATTCTGATGGATTCTTCAAAATTCGCGGTTACCCGGGTCATGTTCGCAGTGGCGATGTAACCCTTGTAGGCCGGAATCGCAACGGCAGACAGGATGCCAATAATCGCAACGGTAATGAGCAACTCAAATAGACTAAAACCGATTGATGTATTTTTATATCTCATTGATCGAATCTATTATTCAGATTTCTCTTTGAGTAGGGTATTTAATTCATGCAGGTTATCCATGATCAAAGTTAACTCGTCATTGGGTCTTAATTTCCTTGCGTAGTTATAATTCCCCTGCTTCATCTCATTGATATACGCTGTAATTGCAACAATAGGCCCTGCGATTCTATGGCTTACCATCATCGCAAAAATAAACGAAGCCATAGCGAATACCACAAAACCCAGCAGTGAAATCTGTGCCATCTGGAATGTCTGTTCACTGATCCTGGTCTGGGAGCTGAAATCGGTAGCGATACTATTGTTCATAATATCTTGCACAATCGCCATTTTGTAAAAGATTGCCGATCCGGTGGAGAAAATGACGGTGACGCCAAAGGCTATATAGTAATAGGTTAGTTTTAGCTGGAATTTGGGTGTCAGTAGAAAATTCGAGATCTTACGGTCGTGTCTGCTCACAATTTCGATCCTGTTTTAGTGTCCACGATAAACTGCCAAAGATTAACTTGAAAGTGCCCAATTATCATCTTTTTGACCTCAATCAACTGTAAGAATGATGTAAGCATAGCTGAATTATGTCACTGGCAAGGCTGTTTTTGATTTGATAGCCTGCTCGCTGACACTTTTAATTTTTGTGAAGAGGATTCAATGACCTACGCAAAACCGATTCCGAAGCCCAGCCCGCTTACGCAGCCATTCTGGGATGGTGCCAAAGCTGGTAAGTTGATGTTGCCACGATGCACGGAGTGTAGTCGTGTTCACTGGTATCCACGCCATATATGCCCATTTTGCCACTCCATGAATTTGGAATGGATCGAAGCCAGCGGAGAAGGAAGAATCCACACTTATGCTGTTCAGAATCGTGCCTTTGGCGGTTGGGCCGCTGAGGTTCCGTTTGTTACGGCTTATATCGACCTGGCGGAAGGGGATCGCATGGTGACAGTGTTAAGGGGGGTTGATGCTCGCGATCCCGCTTCGATCAAAATCGGCAGCAAAGTAAAAGTGGAGTTTGAGGAAGCCAGCGATGACATCCATATTCCCTTTTTTAGGCTGGTCGAGGAATCATCATGAGTGTCTCCAGGGCAGCCGCAATAGTTGGTGCAGCGGAAGCTGTTGAAATTGGCTATCCGGAAGAACCGAGAACATCACTGCAATTACACATCGAAGCCATTAAAGCAGTCAGCGAGCAAACTGGCATTCCAATTTCAGCAATAGATGGAATCTTTTCAGCAGGGTGGTCTTCTGAACTAGCAGAACATCTTGGCATCCACCCACACTATATAGACACAACCTCCGTTGGTGGATGTTCATTCGAGATGCATGTGCACCATGCCTTGCTGGCGATATACGCTGGTGTGATTGATGTGGCGCTCGTTAGCCATGGTCAGAACGGCTGGTCTTCAAGGCGATTAGGCGGCGCAGGATATCCGAGAGGTGATGCCTCAGCTCCTGGCACACAGATGACAATCCCGTATGGTTTTTCTGGCGCACCATCAAACTATTCCCATGCCATGGTTCGCCACAATCATCGATATGGCACGTCGCCGGCAGATTTTGCTCATGTCGCTGTGGTGACGAGAGACTGGGCTACACTTAATCCCAGAGCGGTGATGCATTCAAAGGAAACCCACGAATTTGGCGGGCCGATTTCTGTGGATGATGTTAACAATGCACGAATGATTTCATGGCCACTAACGATGTTGCACTGTTGCCTTGTCACGGACCATGGAGGCGCAGTCATGATTGCAAGGCCAGAGATCGCAAAGAGCCTCAAAACGAACCCTGTATGGATCGCCGGTGCGGCTGAAAATATGAGCCACGCCAATATGTTAGAGATGGAAGACTTTACGGCAACTTCTGCATATGCATCAGGACAGGCGGCTTACAAGATGGCTGGCCTGGGTCCAGATGATATGGAGCTGGCCTTACTGTATGACTCGTTCACCCTAACTGCAGCAATGACAGCGGAGATGCTGGGGCTCGCTCCACGTGGAGAAGGTTACAAATTGTGGAAGGATGGTCATGCGGCCCCGGGCGGAAAGCTGCCAATCAACACGAATGGGGGTGGTTTGTCATTTAACCATTCTGGTATGTACGGCATGCATCTGCTCGTTGAAGCATATCGTCAATTATCCGGGACTGCCGAGGATGGAATAAACGGCATTAAAGGTAAACAAACGAATGCGAGAACCTGCATTGTCAATGGCACCGGTGGATCCCTGTCTACGACAGGAACCCTGGTGTTGGTCGCTGATTAAGCAACCTGAGGGATGGAGAGTTCTGCAGCAGTCCGCTAGGACGCTTTTTTATAAGGTGGCCTCATGGTTGCGGCAAGCTTTGAGACCGTCTTCGACTGCGTGAACACTGCCTTGGCATGACTGAAGGTTTTGAATCCATCATAACCATGATATGAACCCATACCGCTCGGGCCAACGCCACCAAAAGGCAGATCTTCCTGGGTGATATGCATAATGACATCATTGACGGTGACACCACCTGAAGTCGTTTTGGTCAGGACCTTATGTTCTTCTGTTGCATCCTGTCCGAAATAATACAGCCCAAGTGGACGATCTCGCTGGTTAATATAGTCGAGCGTCTCATCAATATTTTTGTACTTCTTGATGGGTAGAACAGGGCCAAAAACTTCATCCTGCATCACCAGCATATCGTCAGTCGGGTCTACTATCAGTGTTGGCGGTATTTTGTGATGTTCCTGTTGGCTGAAATCTTCATTAGCCGGATTAATTTCAACGATCTCGGCACCCTTCGATTTGGCGTCGTTAATATATCCGGTGAGGCGATCAAAATGACGCTCATTGACAATGGACGTATAGTCAGGATTGTCCTTGAGATCGGGATACATTTTCGCAACAGAAGCTTTTGCTGCGTCGATAAATGCATCGGCCTTATCTTCCGGGACAAAGACATAATCCGGAGCAAGGCAGATTTGTCCGGCGTTCATCGTTTTACCAGCCATCACATTTTGGGCAGCGAGCTCTATATCAGCACTTTGCCCAATGACAACAGGTGATTTTCCACCGAGCTCTAACGTGAGTGGTACCAAATTTTCAGAAGCAGCTCTCATGACATGTTTTGCAATTGATGTCGCGCCGGTAAAAATCAGGTGATCGAAGGGGAGGCTGCTGAACGCCCCGCCAACTTCCGGACCGCCGGTAAAAAACGCAACTTCTTCAATATCGTAAGCTTCTTCAAATATTTGTTTCATGAGTTCTGATGTTTCTGGAGTGAACTCGGATGGTTTGATCATCGTGCGATTACCTGCACTAAATACTCCAGCGAGTGGTGCAAAGGTTAGCTGCACCGGAAAATTCCAGGGACTGATGCAACCAATAACGCCGAGTGGCTGATATTCAACCCTGCTCCTGCTGCCAAAGAGGTTTAACGGGAACATCGTTTGCCTCCTTTCTGCTCGCATCCATTTTCTTAAGTGTTTCTTTGAATCCTTAAGAGGTCCAATAGATCCGTCAATGTCTGTGAGTTTTGACTGTTCCATTGAACGATGACCGAAATCTGCACGCATGGCCTCGCTGAGTTTTGTACCATGCTTTTGTAATAAACCTATGGCTCGATCAATTCTGTCAATGCGAATTTCAGCCGATACCTCACCCTCCTCAATTCGAGATTGCTTCTGGCGGTTTAGCACCGACATCATTTCGTCCCTAATTGGATTCTGCTCACTCATGGTCATCTCCGGTTCTGCTATTAATGTCTATTGGTTCCAGATCTGTTTAGCTTCTCGTCTCAACAGTCCTTAGACTTAAAGTCATCCGCTCAGGGATGATGGGTCATCCTACAAATCTTCTGGGATTAGAGAGTACATCAGCGCATCGTGGTTTTCACCATGTAGATTCAGGCGGTTTCGCAGCGTCCCTTCAAATTGTGCGCCCGAATTGATAGCGACCTGACGACTGGCTGGGTTGAGGATCGACATCATTATTTCGATTCTGGATATCCCAAGATGTTCAAAACCATACCGGGCAAGACCGATGGTTGATTCTGTGGCCACGCCAGTGCCGGTTGCTGAGGTTCTTACCCAGTAGCCAAGATTTGCAACGGGGTGTTCGTCTATATTGTTAAATCCGCACCCACCTAGAAACCTGCCGGATGTGCTATCGAAAATGGCGA
>SMVB01313998.1_pt1 | contig 12294 bp, 8 predicted proteins | sample 2456461 | NCBI WGS metagenome assembly SMVB01 (sample SAMN11095934, study PRJNA526329) | marine sediment metagenome | biome: Marine sediment; feature: Surficial sediment; material: Deep marine sediment; isolation source: Hadal surficial sediment | place: Pacific Ocean | collected 2014-05 | depth 0-1...
ATCATACTTGGAAATACATATCATTTATATCTGAGACCTGGCATAGATCTCATTGAAAAAGCTGGTGGCCTTCATAAATTTAATGGGTGGGGCAGCCCGATTCTCACAGATAGTGGCGGGTATCAGGTTTATTCTCTGGCTAATGCCAGAAAGATAAAAGAAGATGGGGTGAGATTTCAATCTCATATTGATGGATCCAGGCATCTTTTTACTCCAGAAAGTGTAATAGATATCCAGCGAATCATCGGAGCTGATATTGTAATGGCATTTGACGAATGTACTCCTTTTCCGTGTGACTATTCATATGCCAATAATTCCATGAAAATGACCCATAGATGGTTACAAAGATGCTGTGACCATTTTGATGCTACCTCACCCAAATATGGTTATGAGCAAGATCTTTTCCCCATAGTACAAGGAAGCACGTATAAGGATCTAAGAACAGAATCTGCCGAAACAATTGCATCTCATAACCGCAGCGGAAATGCCATCGGTGGATTGTCGGTCGGAGAGCCTGCTGAAGATATGTATGCAATGACAGATCTGGTGTGCAATATCTTGCCAAAAGAAAAACCCAGATATCTCATGGGTGTGGGTACCCCGGAAAATATCCTTGAATGTATCGCCCTGGGGGTAGATATGTTTGATTGCGTAATGCCTACACGCAATGCCAGAAATGGCATGCTATTCACTACGGAAGGTATAGTAAATATTCGCAACGAAAAGTGGAAGGAGGATTTGAGCTGCATAGACGCTGGACTGGAAAATGAAGTAAGTACATTCTATTCCAAGGCATATCTTCGTCATTTGATAATAAGCAAAGAAATATTGGGCGCCCAGATTTCAAGTATTCATAATTTGGCTTTTTATTTGTGGTTAGTAAAAAAAGCTCGTGAAAAAATCTCCCTCGGAGTTTTTGATAGCTGGAAAAGAGAAATGATAAAAAAAGTAAGCAGAAGATTGTAGCCTGCATCATGTAATCTTTCAAGAAATGTATTTCTGTTTTTTGGAGAATACAAGATTTAAAAGCACTCTAAGAAGTGAAAAGTGGCAGGAGCAGTTTTCAGTAGCAAGTGGCAGTTGACAGAAAAAACTAAAAGTAGGGAGGCAAAATATACAGTGTTACCAGAGTTGCGGTTATATTTATGAATTTTAAAGGACAGTAGAGCATGAAAATACTGGATTGGTATATTCTTAAGAAATTTCTAAAATCTTATGTATTTGTAGTTTTTGTGATTGAACTTGTCGTGGTCATCATTCACATTACTGAAAATAATGAGAACTATATAAATCACGAATTGAATGCCGGTCAGATCTTTAGGTATTATATGGATTATGTTCCATATATCGCCAATATGATCGCCCCAATCACTGTTTTTATCACTGTAGTTTTTATGACCTCTAAACTGGCCCAGCATTCTGAAATAATAGCTATGCTCAGTAGTGGAGTTAGTTTTCAAAGGATAATGAGGCCATACATGATAGGCGCTATGATCATTGGATCTATCTCATTTTATTTTGGTGGCTGGGTAATTCCTAATGGAAATAAAGATAGAGTATCGTTTGAACTGCAATACATTAAAGGGGCCTATCATTTTACCGACAGAAATTTCCATATCAAAATAGCGCCGACCACTTTGCTTTATCTCCAGAGCTATAATGTGAATAATAATGTGGGTTACAAACCTACACTGGAAACCATTGTGGATGGAGTATTGTTGAATAAAGTCGAGGCGTCAAGAATGGAGTGGCTGCCAGAAACTGAAAAATGGCGTTTTCGAAGCTGGAAAAGGAGAGAGATTGATGGCATGAAAGAAGTATTTTCTTATGGAAAATCCATGGACACCACGCTTCAAATTCATCCCAATGATTTTGCCAATGATTACAGCAGGTTTGAGACGCTGACCATGAATGAATTATATGAATATATCAGTAAATTGAAAAGGAGAGGGGCCGATAATTTAGAGGTATATGAAATAGAAAAATATATTCGCTTTACAGCCCCATTTGCAGCATTGGTATTGACCTTTATCGGGCTGGGTGTGTCAGCAAGAAAGTCAAGAGGCGGCGCCGGCTTTCAAATCGCACTTGGATTTTTACTGGCATTTATCTATATCATTTTCTTTATATTCGCGCGTACATCTGCAGAAGCCGGAAGTATCTCCCCATTAATTGCGATTTGGATTCCTAATATTATTTTCACCATTATCGGCCTTATAATTTACCAAACGGTCCCCAGGTGATGCCGAAATTTAAAGATTATCTCCATTTACATTTTATAGTATTCATATGGGGATTCACTGCAATACTTGGATTATTAATAACCATTCCACCGGTGGAGGTTGTTTTTTACCGAACATTAATCGCTTCTTGCGGTCTGGGAGTACTAATGTATATTAATAAGCTATCCTTCAAAATTGGCAAAACTGAAATAACAAAACTTTTGCTTACCGGTTCTTTAATTGCCGGCCATTGGATTTTATTCTTTACATCTGCCAGAATATCTACAGTTTCCGTCTGCCTTGCCGGTATGGCCACTACATCTTTTTGGACCAGCCTTTTAGAACCGGTGATTTTGAAAAAAAAAATTATTTGGTACGAAGTTTCTCTTGGTGTGGTAGTTATAGCTGGTTTATACATCATATTTCATTTTGAATTCAATCATGCTATTGGTTTATTACTTGCCTTGATCTCTGCGTTTCTCGCGGCTCTTTTTACGGTAATCAATGCACGTTTTGCGAAAACACATCACCATTATACTGTAACATATTATGAAATGACCGGGGCATGCATTTCTATTGTACTGTTTTTCCCTCTTTATAAAATACTGCTTGCTGCTAATCAAAAACTCACCCTTCAGTTATCTGGCGCCGACCTTTTCTATATTACAATTTTAGCAGTTGTTTGTACCGTCTATGCCTATTCAGCATCGATTGAGATTATGAAAAAAATCTCAGCATTTTCTGTAAATCTTACGATAAACATGGAGCCTGTTTATGGTATAATATTGGCGGTTTTGATTTTTGGTGAAAAGGAAAAAATGCAGACAGGATTTTATATTGGAGCATGCATTATTCTGCTTTCAGTATTGGCACACCCCCTTCTAAATAAATATTACCATCGAAAATATTTGGAACCTGATAATTTGAGGTGAGTTTCCCCCATAATCCGAAATCAAGTATTTTTGATAAAAATGCTATTAACGTAGAATCCCCAAAAATGAAAGATTTTCTATATTCAAAATTCACAGTGTTATGCATCGGAGCCTCTGTTATTTTTTTATATCCTCTTGTGTTTTTCCCAAAAGGAGAGCTTGAACTATTAATAAATAAATTCCATTATCCTGCACTTGATCTTTTTTTTAAATACAGCACCCATCTTGGTGATGGAAGTTTATTAGCTGTATTACTTTTTGGCTCACTTTTCTATAATTATTATACTGCGATACTTACCGCTTTTACCATCATTTTTCAATCCATACTTGTTTCAATATTTAAACGATGGATTTATCGAGGATTAGAACGCCCTCTGGCTTTTTTTGATGAAAGTGTCACTTTCAACTTTGTCGAAGGTGTGGATGTGCATAGCTCAAATACATTTCCCTCCGGGCATACCGCTACCGGGTTCGCGCTATTTGCTCTTCTTTTTATTGCAATTAAGAATCGTGGAACTATCGTTTCAACACTTTTATTTATTCTGGCTTTTATTGTGGGATTTTCAAGAGTTTACCTTCTTCAACATTTTGTAGTTGATGTTTATTTTGGCGCCTTATTTGGAATACTCTCAGTGATCCTGGGATTATATTTAATAAGCGTTCTATTTAATGATCAGAGACTGGATACTTTTAAACGTACGTCGCTGAGGAATTTAATTACAAAAGGATAGTCTCAAAGCCTGCCTGACCATGTTTTATAGGTGTCGGGAAAATCTATTTGGGGATCTTCTTTAAAAATTCCATACATGCACGAACCGGAACCAGACATGGACGCATACAATGCACCGGATTCATATAGTCGCTGTTTCAATTCCTGGAGTAATGGATAGGTTTTAAAAAGTGTTAGTTCAAAATCATTTTCAAGAGCGTGCTTCCAGCCAGAAATGCTCTCTCCCAATAAGATATGCTTAATGGATTTTTCAGTCTTTTTTGGATTAATTTTCGAAAAAGCTTCTCTGGTTGAAATATGAATATTTGGATAAACCAATAAAACAAACTTTCCCTTGAGGGATACTTCGATTTCTTCCAGTTGTTCACCGATACCCTCAGCCATCATTGGCTTGTTTTTTATAAAGAAAGCACAATCCGCACCTAGAGTAACTGCATATTTCATCAATTGCTCATCGTCTAATCCCATTGAAAACATACTATTTAGAAGTATTAATGCGAAGGCCGCATCGGCGGATCCTCCTCCCAAACCAGCGCCAATTGGAATAACCTTGTGGAGGTGAATTTGAACAGGTGGAATATTGTAATCTGCTTTTAGTAATTGGTATGCCTTCAAAACTATATTGTCACCATCATCCGGAACTTCTATACCAGAAACGGTAACGGTTGTCTTTTCAGCTTTTGCCATTTCCAGCGCCTCCTGCCAAGGAATCGGATAAAAACACGTTTCCAGTTCATGGTAGCCATCCTGCCTTTTTCTGATGATATTAAGTCCAAGATTAATTTTTGCGTTTGGAAAAACAATCATGGATATACTTTAGACTATTGTTCCATAAGTTGGCTAATCATCTCTTGAGTCATCCCAGAATTAGAGAAACCACCATCGTGCATTAAATTTTGCATCGTTACCATTCTTGTGAAATCAGAGAACATAATAGTGATATAGTTTGCACATTCTTCAGCAGAAGCATTTCCTAAAGGCGACATTTTTTTGGCGAACTTAAGGAAAGCATCAAATCCACCAACTCCGCGTCCTGCTCGAGTCATGGTTGGAGATTGTGAAATGGTATTTACGCGAACATTTTTTAATTGGCCAAATCTTTCGCCATAGCTTCGGGCAATTGACTCTAACATTGCTTTCGCCTGAGCCATATCAGAATAATCAGGATAGGTACGTTGAGCAGCAATATAGGATAAAGCGATAATTGACCCCCACTCGTTCATGGCATCCAGTTTTTCGGCTGTTTGCATAACTTTATGAAATGAAATGGCTGAAATATCCATGGATTTTAACATCCATTCGTAGTTTAAATCACCATAAGGTTTGCCTTTACGAACATTAGGACTCATTCCAATAGAATGTAAAATAAAATCCAACTTACCTCCCAATACTTCTACTGACTTACTAACAAGATTTTCAAGGTCAGGTACAGAAGTTGCATCTGCAGGAATAATTTCTGATCCGGTTTTTTCTGCCAGTTCACTGATTTTACCTAATCTCATCGCGATTGGAGCGTTTGTTAGCACAAATTCACCACCTTCCTGGCGGATTATTTCCGCTGTTTTCCATGCTATTGATTTTTCGTCTAATGCACCAAATATGATTCCTTTTTTTCCTTTTAATAAGTTGTAAGCCATTCTATACCAGTTGTTAAAATTTGAGCGCACAAAAATAGACATTTAAAATCATTCTAAACATAAAGTGGCAAATTAATAGCACAAAGTTGAATTTATAATTGAATCTCCCCTTCCATAAATGTGACCGTATACCCAGCAATAACCACACGGTTCCCCCTACTTTCACAAAACAATGTTCCTACTCTTTGAGATAATTGTAATGCACTTAATTTATTTTTCTTTAATCTCTCGGCCCAAAAAGGAATGAGCATGCAATGAGCAGATCCTGTCACCGGATCTTCATTGATTCCCACAGCAGGAGCGAAAAAACGTGAAACAAAATCTACATTATTTCCACGAGCTGTAACAATTACACCTAATGCATTTAAATCAACCATAGCTGAAAAATCAGGATATATATCCAGAATTTCTTGCTCGTTATCATAGATAAGCATTAAATCACGAGACTTATAAACTTCTTGCGGTTGCTTACCCATTATATGGCTAATTTGATCTGAAAGCACAGTTTTCTCAGAAATGATTGCCGGGAAATTCATTTTGAGTAAAGCACCCTCCTTTTCCACATAAAGAGTTCCTCCTCCATAAATGAATTCGATTTTACTACGCTCAAAAGCAAGATGGTTAAAAATTACATGTGCTGATGCCAAAGTCGCATGGCCACATAAGTCAATTTCGAGCTCAGGTGTGAACCACCTTATATGAAATCTTTCACCCTCCCTTGTGAAAAAAGCAGTCTCAGACAAATTATTCTCCATCGCAATCTTCTGCATTTTTTCATCAGGTAACCAATATTCCAATGGACAAACAGCGGCCGGATTTCCTCCAAATACATGATCTGTAAATGCATCTACCTGGTAAATTTTCATACTTGTGAAATTAAAATTTTAGGATATAGCCATTTTTACCCCTTCCTTCAGAAGAAATATACAAATCGCCATTTGGGCTAAAGCAAATACCTTCCGGTTGCCAGAACATCTTTGGATCCAAAGGGATCAAATTATCAATTTCACCATCCGGATTCAATACTACCAACATTTTTCCTACTGTTCCGATAATGAAAATATAGCCATTTTTTGGATGTACCGCTACTCCGCTAGGTTTAAACGGTCTATGCTTCTTTTTACTCAACCCCTTCTTCTCCAACATTTTATTGTATGATTTACCATCAATGAGATATTTTGGTTTTTTCTTAAATTTTTTCTCTGCTAATTCTACACGGTATATTGACCTGCCTTTTTCTATGTCATTATTTTTTGTTCCAGGATCTCCCTTACATCCAATGAGCAATTCTTCAGATCCATAGAGAAACCCTAGCCCTTCTGTATCATTCTGATGAGTCAAATCGGTTTTTATTTTACGGACTTCACCCACTCCTTGCTTTTCAATACGAAAGAAAAATATGTCACCATTGCTTTTAAGCACATATGCTGTATCAGCAATTACTTCTACTCCTTCGTAATCACCTTTTTTACCAAATTTATCTTTCCTTGCAATCTCATTTTTCTTTAAATCATAGATATAAAAAATCCCATCCTCATCCTGAATACAGGCCAATTGATTTTTCGCGAAATATGAAAGTCCGGATATCTCCTCAAGCTCTTTGGGCAAGACCCACCTTTTGTTGGGTTTATTTAAATCATAGGTCGCCCCGTTAACGTCCAACTTGTAAAAAGATTCATCATAATTCCAATAATATATACTGGATAAGTGCATCGAGAAAAGACTTATGAGTAAAATAGACCCTGCCATTAATAAGAGATCTTTGTTTTTCAAATTTATTAAAATAGCGTACCTAATATTATTGCACTCAATTTACATAAAAACTATACCGGTAAACAAAAAAAGCATAAATCCTTTAATGAATCATAATATTTGTATGTATATCAGGTTACGTAATCAGAATTATTTCAATAAAATCAATGAAGGTCAAATCATGCAAATATGCCGTCAATGCAAAAATTCAATATATCGATTTTATTAATTTCCCGTTAGTAAGAGCAATATTAGTATTATACCAATTTTTTTTTCTAGCATAAATGAGGATACTGTGAGAAATTTCAGCACACCCCTAATAAATAAAACAAAGGAATATGTGGCAGGATTTATTGCTGATAATTTTACGGAAAAAATATGTTACCATAACATTGATCACACATTAGAAGTTGTAGAGGCATGTGAATTTATTGGTAATAAATTAAAAATCTCAAAGAAAGATCTGGAAATAGTCGTTCTAGCGGCATGGTTTCATGATACCGGTTATTATTTAGGATGTGAAAACCATGAGGAAGCAAGTGCAAATATTGCCAGGCAATACCTGCAAAAAGAATTCATTGATTCTAAAATTATAAATAAAATAGCTAAGTGCATATTGTCAACAAAAATTCCTCAAACACCGAAAAACACCTTAGAGAAAATAATTTGTGATGCAGACCTATTTCATTTAGCCACCGAAGAATTTTTTCACAAATCTGAACTTCTATTACATGAACTTACACTTCACAATCAAAAAATGAATTTAAAATGTTGGTTAATCAAAAGTAAGGAATTTGTTGAATCCCATAATTACCACACGTCATTTGGAAAAGAATTTCTATTGCCTGAGTTGACGAAGAATCTGGAATTACTCAATTTAAAAATTAGAGAATACGAGCCTTTAGATGGCCATCAATAAGAATTAGCCTACATAATGCCGGGAATAATTATCGATACTTGTAAAGAGTTAGAAATCACGATACCTGCGTGCGGTAGGCAGGTTGACATTGAATTTAAATAACACTTCTGGAAATTTTATTTTTCTTGCGATTTATCGGTTTGAACTGATTGTCAATACCTTATCTGCAAAATGGTTATATTTATAAATTATAGAAGTTAGAAAAACTAAAGTACAAACTCCAATTCCGATTTCTATCACTCATTTCCTCTTCTCAAAAAGTAATTTGTTTAAAAAAGGACTATTTTGAAAACAATGCAGTATCCCAAAAAAAAGTTAAAAAATGCGGTTACCTATTACATGCATTAGAAATTTATAAAGAGAGGAAAAAAAGAGTATTATTTATAATTTTTTTAATATAAAATTGTGTTATATTGATAAATCTTATTAAGTTTACTCTAATTGAGTTTAAAAAATCTAATTAAACTATCTTTGAATGCAATAAAATTCCGTAAGCAATTTATTAAATTTCAGAAATAAAGAATTGATTGAATGGTTTTATTACAGGTTACATCAAGAAGTTTAAAGTGAGATTATTATTAATTGAATTCAATCTAATATGATGAAAAACATTCATCTAACAACAATTATAATCTTTATTTCATTCACGGTCAGCTTTGCAACTTTTCAAGTCGAAGAAATATCTGAATGTGATTCTATCAATAATGAGCTTACATCAAAATTTAGATTTTTAGGTGAATGGAATTCCAATGGAGTCCCAAAATACCTTCAACCAGAAGCCGATGAAGTATCACAATCCCTCATCAATTATATAAATGAAACATTACCAGAGAAAGTTAATATCTCAAATTCAAATGGGAAATATTTTGGTGACGATGTTCAATTGAATACAGAGCTGATTGAAGATAGTGAGGTATATTTGACCATGGTACATGAGGGGGCAGGATGGAAAAATACTTTGGGTTTTTATACTTACGATGTGAACAATCCTCCAGCAACCGTCTATGATATTGACAGTTTGGTGGTAATTTTTCCAAATGTTTCACAGCCTAATATAGTTAAGGCTGGTGATAAGGTATTATTAGGTGAATTTCCAGCAAATACTGGGATTGGATATTTTCTTATAGCTCAAGGGTGGGTAGGTGATACAATTTGCTTAAAATCACATATTGTATTTACTCATAAACACCTGAATACATTTACCTCTGAAGAATACCAACAACAAACAATATTGCTAAGCTTTTACGACCACGAAAAAAATGAAGATCGATTTTTACTAAGCTTTGAAGATATCCAAAGACCAGGAGGTGACAACGATTTTAATGATGCTGTTTTTTATATTACTGCAGACTCCATTGGTGGTCCCCTGCCAAAAATACCAACTGCTTTTATTAGTGGGGACACTACTCTTTGTGATGAAAATGCCCCGGCAACAGTTAAGGTAGAACTTACCGGCCAAACTCCATGGACCATTATTTATGATAATGGTATAGAGGAAATAGAAATAAGTGGAATTGAAGATACTATTTTTTTATTCGAGACTTTAATGAAAGATACTGTCACTCTGGTATCAGTTGAGGATAAAAGTGAAATTGGCATTGTTAGTGGCAAAGCTATAATTACATTATCTCAACCAAAAGCTACGCTCAAGGAGGATCAAGTAATCACTTGCAATGGTGAAAATCAAAATGGATTTATTATAGATTTTGAAGGTCTGCCTCCATTTTCGTTGACGTATTCAGAAAATGATGAAGAAAAAACCACTGAAAATATCATTGAAGATCAATATGAATTGATTGCCCCAGTAGGAAGTATTATTAAGTTAATTACTATGAGCGACCAATCTTGTGAAGGAACAGTATCCGGAGCTGCGAGTGTAAAGAGTTTCGAGAATCCTACCCTTGAAATAGTTGGTAGCGGAGCCATATGTGGAGACGAAACACATGTAGTTTTAGATTTGAAATTAGAAGGAAATGGACCTTGGATAGTAAATTACCAACTCGGAGATCAGGATTATAACTTGCAAATTGATTCAAGTGAATATGAATTAGAAATTTCAGAATTAGGTACGTTAACCTTCAATTATATCCAAGATGCGAATTGTTCAACTACTTTGACCACCAGTATTGATATTCAAAAAAAGAGTTTGCCAACTGCTTTAATTGAAAATCTTAATAATAGTTGCAGTGATGAGGTAGCTTCTATTGATATCGCTTTAACAGGTGAAGGGCCATGGAAAATTCATTATAGATTAAATGGTGAATCCAGGATATTGGAATCCAATGAGCATTTAGTAAATCTAATCATCGAACAAAGTGGCGCTTTTGAGTTAACAGGTGTCGAAGATGCATTTTGTGAAAATATTGCGGAAGGTAGTCTTGAAATTGAGATTCTTAATGCACCGACAGCATTTATCAGCAATGATCCTTCTTTTTGCAGCGATGAAGAAGCAAATATAAAAATCAGTTTAACCGGAACGCCACCATTTACTATAGTTTATACAGATGGTGAAAATGAAACCTCTGTAACTACAACAGATTTTCTATATGAGTTTATAACAAATGAGTTAAATACTTATAGACTTGTCAGCATAGTGGATAAATATTGCAGTGGAGAAGTTGATGGTGAAGTTACAATTAACTTTTTCTCACCAAAAGCGACATTACGGAATGAGAAAGCTATATGTGAGGAAAATAATCAAGGTGGTTTTGTTATAGATTTTGAAGGCCAGGCTCCATTTACATTAACTTATTTAGAAAATGATCAGGATAAAACCATAAAAAATATAGAAGATAATCAATATGAATTGATTGCACCTATAGGGAGTAACATTGAATTGATTTCTATGAGTGATCAGTTTTGTGATGGAATAGTTGTGGGAAATGGCACAGTGAGTAGTATTGAAAAACCAACATTAATTGTAGAAGGAAACGGCTCTAAATGTGGTGATGAAATAAAGGCAATTTTTAATCTGACATTGGGTGGTCAGGGACCATGGATATTATATTATCAAATTGGAGATCAAGAGTATAATTTACAAATAGAAACCAGCGAATATCAATTAGAAATATCTGAAACCGGCACATTAATATTCAATTCCCTTGAAGATTCAAATTGCACAAGTACACTGACTACCAGTGTGGAAATTGAAAATAGGAGCTTGCCAACAGCGATAATTAGCGATTTCGAAAATAGCTGTGGAGATGAAGTAGCTGCTGTTTATATCACATTAACAGGAGAGGGACCTTGGCAAGTTCATTATTCCATGAATGGTGAACAACAGGTATCCGAAAGCAATGAGAATTTACTGAATTTAATCATTAATCAAAGTGGCACTTTTGAGTTGGAAAGTGTCGAAGATGCATATTGTGACAATCTAGCTGAAGGCACAATTGAATTTGAGATTCATGAAGCTCCAACTGCAGTTATTAGCAGTATTACTGCATTTTGTAATGATGAAGTTGCCACTATTCAAATTAATTTAACTGGTACAGCTCCATATACTTTTGTTTATTCAGATGGCGAAAATGAAACATCAATTACTATAGAAGAAAACATCTATGAGTTTACAACAACTGAATTGAAAACATATACGCTCGTCAGTGTCAACGATGCAAATTGTAAAGGGGAAGTTGAAGGTGAAGCAATTGTTAACTTTTCACAACCCAAAGCTACATTAAGTGATGACCAGGCACTTTGCGGAGAAAATGATCAAGGCGGTTTCATTATTGATTTGGAAGGACAGGCTCCTTTTTCTTTAACATTCAATATTGAAGGTCAGGAAAAAACCGTTGATAATATAGCCGAAAATCAATTTGAAGTGCTGGCAACTGTTGGCAGTAGCATTGAATTGATTTCCATGAGAGATCAGTTTTGTGAAGGTACAGTTACAGGTATTGCTACGATAAGGAGCCTTCAAAAACCAAGTTTGGCCGTTGAAGGAAACGAAGCATTATGTGGTGATGATGCAAATGTAATTTTTAATCTGAATTTAAGTGGACAGGGACCTTGGGTAATTAACTATAATATAAATAACCAAGCGTATGAACTACAAATTGAATCCAGTGAGTATCAATTGGAAATTTCTGAAAGTGGTACTTTA
>SMVB01290781.1_pt1 | contig 12286 bp, 12 predicted proteins | sample 2456461 | NCBI WGS metagenome assembly SMVB01 (sample SAMN11095934, study PRJNA526329) | marine sediment metagenome | biome: Marine sediment; feature: Surficial sediment; material: Deep marine sediment; isolation source: Hadal surficial sediment | place: Pacific Ocean | collected 2014-05 | depth...
AGAAAATTGGGGTCGGAGTAAAAACTTCCCGCAGCGAATCCAATACAACCGGTGACGTTTGAAGTTTTTACTCTGACCCCAAATTTAGTTCAGCAAACTCCAGCTCTGTGTATCGTCGCGTAATGTGTTGCGGGCAGTTCCAGTCAAAGGCTTCAAGTCTGATGAAAACCACGCGCTCTATTCGTGCTTTGTAATCGGGTAGATCTACCAAAGCGAGTTCAACAGGGGTTACATCGCTGGCATTTTCGACACGCATATGCCCAAGAATTTTCAAACGGCGACGGTTGGGGTAGTCCATTAGTATCAGGGAGCAACGATCGTTAATTGCTACATTGCCTGTACTGATGAGCTGTCGGTTACCACGAAAATCAGCGTACGCAAGTTGATTCGGTCCCAGCACTCTCAAGAACCCGGCAGGACCACCCCGGTGTTGCACATACGGCCAGCCGGTTTCGCTGACGGTTGCCAGGTAAAACGTATCGCGCAACGCAATAAATTCAACCTCTCTCGGACCGAGTTCATCGTTCGGTCCGGCAAAGGCCTGCAGTCGCTCATTATTCGAGCGTGATCCATAATCCTGTTGAGCCGTTTTTACACTTTTGGTAAAAGCAATGACTGCGAATCTATGCGTCATGATCTGATCCCATTTTAAAAAAATGCGGCCGCAACAATTGCGACCGCACAAGTAGCGGTTTTATCTGGCCGCTACGGAGGGGGAAGCAACTTTGCGATTGAGAAAGCTGCGGATCAAAGTGGCAATTTCCTGGCCGTGAGTTTCCAATGCGAAGTGTCCGGTGTCGATAAGATGATATTCAAGATCCTTGAGATCCTGTTTATACGGCACGGCACCTGCGGCTGGAAAGATCTCGTCTTTTTCTCCCCAAACAATAAGCGTTGGCGGTTGTTGTGTACGCAGATATTCCTGCCACGCGGGGTATAAAGGCGGATTCGAGCCGTAGCTGTAAAACATCTGCAACTGGATTGCCTGGTTACCTTCACGATCAAGCAACGGCTGCACATGGTTCCAGGTATCCGGGCTGACTGCAGTTACATCAGACACACCGTTGGTGTATTGCCACTTGGTCGCACCCAGTGTCACCAGGAAACCCAGGGCCTCGTCATTGGTCATTTCAGGCTTGTTGTAGGCCGCTTTGACATTTTTCCAAAAATCGTTATCCAGACCCTGGTTAACGGCTGAGCGATCTTTCCAGTAAGCCTGGATGGGCTCCCAGAAGTCGTTGTCGATACCCTCAATATAAGCATTGCCATTTTGTATGATCAGTGTCTGGATGCGTTCAGGTCGACTGGTTGCAATGCGAAACCCGATAGGTGCACCATAGTCCATCAGGTACAGGCTGAAGCGGTCGAGCCCGATCTCATCGGTAAACTTTTCAATGATGCGTGCAACGTTGTCGAATGAATAATCAAACTCGTCAACAGCGGGCATTGAACTGTAGCCATATCCCGGATAGTCCGGAGCCACCAGGTGGTACTGATCCGCAAGCGCTGGAATCAGGTTCCGGAACATATGTGATGAAGTCGGAAATCCGTGCAACAATAGTAGCGTTGGATTATCCGGGTTTCCGGCCTCACGGTAAAAGATATCTACGTTATCGATAGTGACCGTGCGATAGCTGATGTCCTTCGACGAGTCTGCCTTTGCAGGTAAATTGAAAATCAATATGCCCATCAGTAAATAGAACAGGGCCAATAGTGGGAATCGTTTGGTGCGTGTAGTCATGGTGTCTCTCCTCTTTGTTAACGATGAGTCTTTAGTTTGTTGCGAAAAAATCGCAGTGCTACCGACTTAGTTTTCTGTAGCCGCAAGGCCGCGGTTACCGGTGATCACGAAGTAAAGCAGGATCAGCAGCAATACGGCCTGGAACTCGAAGCCGCCCATTGGGTGTGTTTCCGAGGGCACGAAATTCCACTGGCCCCAGTGGACCATTGATATTGCGCCGATCAGCACCGGTATATTCAATGCTGCACCCAGCCGCGTGATGCGGTCTGAAAATACGTTGTTTCGAAAGCCGCCCAGCAGGACGAGCAAACCGCCGCCTGTCTCCGCCAGTGCAACCAGCACCACCTGCAGGTAGGAAATTGGCAGCATCTGTGCGAAGCCTTCAAGATTGAGAAACTTGAGTACGCCGTGGTAAATGAATACGCTGGCGATCGCTATACGTAGTAACCAGTGTGCGTTTTTAGTTAAAAAGTTCATGTTGTACTCCATTTAGTTGATGTGATGTTTTCTGGTAACGCTCTTACCCACCACGCCCCAGGTCACGCCGTCCGGACTGAGGAAGTCATTTTGCGGGTCGGTGATCAGCAGTGCCGTGCGACCCGGAGCGATGTCCATGCCGGGGTCAGGTAATTGTGCGTTGGCAGTCGTTGCTGCGCCAATTGCTGCAACCGCAATGGCCAGGATTGTTAAGCGTGCTTTCATGATGTTCTCCTAAAAGTTTGTCTGAATTATCTGTCGGGTTTTCTCAAATGCCGATGCGCCGGTCTTCGGCTGCAATCGGGATGTCGTTGGCGCTCATATCGCGACGGCTCATGTAGCCATCGGTGTCAAATTCCCAGTGCTCGTTGCCGTGGGTGCGAAACCATCCGCCGGTCTTCGCGTTTTGCCATTCATACTCAAAGCGCACCGATATCCGGTTGTCGTTAAATGCCCAGAGTTCTTTCATCAGGCGATAGTGAAGTTCATTGCTCCATTTTCTGCTGAGGAAGGCCTCAATCGCTTCGCGCCCCTGAAAAAATTCGTCTCGATTGCGCCAACTGGAATCGGCTGTGTAGGCTTGTGCAACCTTTTTGGGGTCACGTGAATTCCAGGCTTCTTCGGCGGCTTTGACTTTTGCCAATGCTGACTCAAGGCTAAAAGGGGGGAGTGGCGGTCTTTGCATGGTCTGGACTCCTTGGTTTATTTCGTTTTCTTCCGGTATCTGTAAATGCACTTATCGTGCCAATCCATGAATTCAATAAAAACAACAAGATACAGATATTTAAAAACCACAAAAAGTTGTGGTACACAAATACTTGTGGTTTAATTCTCAAGAACTTGAGGAATCAGTATTATGATCAAGAATTGCAAATGGCTATTCGAAGACTCACCCACGTTAATTTTAGCGCTGGATAATTCGCTGATCTGTCAGGATTTGACACCGGTGTGGAGGCAGAAGCTTGCGTTGCCGGAATCAGCAGGGCGGGGCATACCCGCAGCAGAAATATTTGATTTCGCGAATAATCCAGAAGTGCTTGACCAATTCAATACGCTGATCAGTGACGGTAGCCCAATAACAAACGCCAGGGTCGGCCTGCTCGTAGCCGATGGAACAATAAAGGTGCGACTGTCTGCCTGGCAGATAAAAGACGCCGAGAGCGATCAACCTGGTGTCATTGTAATTGCCACCGATGTGAGTGATTTTGATCATGCATATGAGGAGCTTTCACGACTTCAGACAGAGCACCAATTGATACTGGATGCGGCGGGTGAGGGCATATATGGTTTGGATTGCAGCGGTAAAATCACGTTTAGTAATGCTGCTGCCACGGATATTCTCGGCTGGAAGATTGAGGATGTCCACGGACAGCGCGCCCATGACGTGCATCACCATTCGCATTCCGATGGTTCGAATTATCCGCGTGAGGAATGCCCAATTTACGCGGCACTCCAGGACGGCGAAATTCATCGTGTAGATGACGAGGTTTTCTGGCATGTCGATGGTTCTGCCATTCCCGTTGAGTACATCAGCACGCCCATCAGGGAGAACGGAAAGCTGAATGGTGCTGTGGTTATTTTCCGGGATATATCCGAGCGTAAGCAAATGGAGCGTGATCGCGAAGCAGCTTTTGAAGAAATAGAGAATCTGAAAGAGCAACTTGAACAGGAGCGGGATTACCTTCGTGAAGAAATCAATGTATCTGCAAATTTTGGTGAGATTATTGGAAAAAGCCAGGCGCTGAATCGTACCCTCGCCCAGATCGAAGCGGTCGCACGGACCCCGGTCAGCGTTTTGATACTGGGCGAGTCCGGGGTAGGCAAGGAGATGATTGCCCGGGCGATCCATACCCAAAGTGATAGAGCAGACAAGTCTTTGGTAAAGGTAAATTGTGCTTCAATCCCGAAAGACCTGTTTGAAAGCGAATTCTTCGGCCATGTGCGTGGAGCATTCACAGGTGCTCACCAGGATCGTATAGGCCGTTTGCAACTGGCAGATGGCGGCACCCTGTTTCTTGATGAGGTGGGGGAGATCCCAATGTCTCAGCAAGGCAAGTTGTTACGCGCACTGCAGGAGGGTGAGTTTGAGCGCGTTGGCGAAGACCAGACCAGAAAAGTGGACGTCCGTGTAGTTGCGGCAACCAATCGCGACCTGATGGATGAAATCAAGGCCGGGCGATTCCGGGAGGATCTTTTCTATCGTCTCAGCGTGTTCCCGGTACAAGTGCCGCCGCTTCGTGAACGAATTGATGACGTGACTCTGCTCGCAGTTCATTTTCTGAAACTTATTTGTCGTGAACTCGGTCGTGAACCACCTCGCATGACACAGCAACAAATATCAGTTCTTAAGCAGCAAAAATGGCCTGGAAATATCCGTGAATTAAAGAATGTGATCGAGCGCGCGGTGATCTCATCCTCCGGTAATCGCCTCAGGCTGGATCTGGCCATGCCACATGCCTCCCCAGTGGATCAGCCACCCACCGGGCAAGCGGCAACCGGTGCGGAGGAATTTGTCACCATTGCGGAATTTAAAGCGCTTGAAAAAGCCAACATAACGGCAGCGCTGCGACATGCAAACTGGAAAGTGTGGGGACCGGAGGGTGCTTCAGAACTGCTTGGGATAAAGCCCTCAACCCTGGCATACCAAATGAAGATGCTCGGTATTGCCAAGCCGGGCTAATGCACCTTAAATTCGACCACCGCAATAGAAATCCTTCAGCAGAACAACTCGAACCTCGAAGTGAATTTTCAGACCGAATAAAGACTATACAACTTCTGCCCGGACATACCGCAAATTATTGACTTAGGTCAATTTAGTGGCATGCCTGGTGTGTTCAAATAAACCATCAAACAATATGTGGTATTTCAAATAAATTAGATATTTCAAGATCGTGAACATGGATTTAGGGAATGTAAATCAGACCCATGAATAAGATATTGAAAAAACCTGTATTCAGATGGCTGCTGGTTGTCTCCATGGCCACCAGTCCGGTACTGGTTATCGCAGATACAATTGCGGAAGTAGTTGCACAGACGCAAACGGCAGCGATGGAAATGCCTTGTCACCAGATGAAGCATGATGCCAATTATTCTGATGGGTCGGGCACTAATCCAACATCCGATCCATGCTCCTGTTGTGATCAATGCCATTGTTTTCAGATCAAGGCCTGCCATTATTGTCCTGGCTGGGTCAATTTCACTATTTTGGATACACGCCCTTTGGAATTTGCTGCAGTGGGAATGCGGAAAATGGTCAAACCCGACGGCCAGCGAATACCGGAACTTAATTCACCACCCTTGCTCCGCCCCCCTGACCGAACTTAAAGCTCCTGCCCCCGGAGCGCGGAACCGAGTGCTGCCGCGCCTCTTGATTTAACAAACAAGTAATTAATGGGAATCAGATCCCGTTACGATTTCAAAATACCTTTGGAGGTATTGATCATGAGCATAGTTTACAAAACCCGGCGGCTTGGCCCGCTGACCATACTGCTGGCAATGATGTTGCCGTTTTCAGCGGTCGCCGATGAAAAATATGATTTACTCAAACAGCAGGTGGAACTGCTGCAAGCCCAGCTTGAGCAAGTCCAGGAAACACTCAAGCAGTATGCAAACCAAAGCGCTGGCAAGGAAGAAGTAGCGGAACTTAAACAGGAAGTCACGCTAGAGGTAATGAGCCTCAAAACCGACGTTGCGCAAGCAGCGGAATGGAAAGAGCCCAACTCGATCATCCATTTGGCCGGTTATGCCGACGTGGGTTATTCCAATAGCAAACATTCTGACGGCAGCTTCAATGCTGGGACGTTTTCGCCCATCTTTCACTACCAGTATCGAGATATCGTCATGCTGGAGTCTGAATTGGAAATTGCCATCACCGATGACGGAGAAACGGAGTTGGAGCTGGAGTACCTCACCATCGACTATTTCCTGAACGACTATATCGTAGTAGTCGGCGGCAAGTTTCTCAGCCCCATCGGTCAGTTCCGCCAGAATTTGCATCCCTCGTGGATCAACAAGCTGGCGTCGGCACCTCCTGGCTTCGGGCATGATGGTGCAGCTCCCGTTTCCGACATTGGTTTCCAGGCGCGGGGCGGTTTCCCCATGGGCAATATGTTTGCTAACTACGCAGTGTATATCAGCAACGGTCCTGAGCTGATTTCCACCTTCGAAGACGATGAATTCGAACTCGAGGGTATCGAGGCGGAAGGGTTTGGCAGCGACAATGACGGCAAGAAAGTCTTTGGCGGACGTTTTGGATTCATACCCATGCCCGGTCTCGAGATCGGAATTTCTGCTGCCACCGGCAAAGCCACGGTCACTTCGCTGGAACTCTCCCATGGCGAAGAAGAGGAAGGAGGACATGGAACAAAAGTCAGCATGCTGGCAATTGAAGATGGTGACCCCGATGAAGATGAGGGCGAAGGTGATTTTGATCTTGACCACGAAGGGCCAAGGAACTATGACGTTTTTGGTTTTGATTTTGCATGGGCCATCAACAATTTTGCATTGCGCGGCGAGTACGTGAAATCGAAAGTTGGCGCTGACCACGTGGGCCTGACCGCTTCCGAGGGTGCAACCTGGAAAACCTGGTATACCCAGGCTTCCTACCTGTTCCCGCAGACGAAATGGGAGACCGTCCTGCGTTATACAGACTTTAACTCACCCCATTCAAGCCAGGATCAAAAGCAATGGGCTGCGGGCCTGAATTACCTGTTTACCAGTAGCTTCATTGGCAAACTCACCTATGAGTTCAATGATGGTGAGACAGGCAGCCAGGCTGACACCAACCGCTGGATGTTCCAGCTTGCCTACGGCTTCTGATGGAGGACATACCCATGAAAACGAAAACTATTTTAGCAAGGAAATCTGTATTCGCCATCAGTGGCCTGTTACTGGCGCTGTGGCTCCCCATAAACACGTTCGCGCAAGACTTCCCGGAGCCCGGCGACTTCGCCAAGGGTGCGCAAAGCTGGGCGAACAATTGTTCGCGTTGCCACAACATGCGAGACCCTCAGGATTTGCGCGACGACCAGTGGATCACCTCTGTTTTTCACATGCGTGTGAGAGCGGGACTGACCGGCCAGCAGGCTCGTGACATCCTGACTTTTTTGCAAGGGTCCAATACCCGGATCGTGGCTGAGCCAGTGATTCTGGTTGCCGCAGACACCACAGCCGTCAACGATCTTTCCGGAAAGGATATCTACCTGCAGACCTGTATCGCCTGCCACGGAGCCGACGGCAAAGGCACGGTTCCCGGAGCTTCCGATTTTAGCCGTCCTGAGGGTCCATTGTCCCAATCGGATGAAGTGCTTGTGCAACACATCACGGATGGCTTCAAGAGCAAGGGATCTCCCATGGCCATGCCGCCAAAAGGCGGTAATTCCAGCTTGAATAATGATGACATTCAGGCTGTATTGAAGTACATAAGGGAACACTTCAGTAACTAGGAAATCCTGACCGGCCTGCTCGGGGCAGGCCGGTTGGTTCGGGACAACCCCATTTGTACAGCAAATTTGGGGTCAGAAATTTAGGGTCAGAGTAAAAACTTCCCGCAGCGAATCCAATATAATCGGTGACGTTTGAAGTTTTTACTATGACCCCAAATTTTACGAGCCGGCCGATGCATTGGCTCAACATATACGCACCAGGATGGATGAACTTAAATGAGCTCTTGATTATGAGAGAATACAGGCGGAATTCAGGATTACGTCCAAATCGGCCAGGCATGAAATTCTTTGCTTTGCGAAAGCCCATGATAGTGACCTGATCATTGTTGCCCGCATGGTCAGGGAATTATCGGAACACTTGGTTCAACCGCCACGGGTATTTTGAATAACGCCAGTTGTGATGTGCTCGCTGTGCGTGAAGGAGGTGAGTGATTTCTATGAAGAATATTGAAGTGTGTTCAGGTCTGTGGAGACTCAAAACATGAAACATAAGCGCAGCAATTTGGGCGTGGGAGTTTACCTTGCTGGAATCACTTTGTGCATGATGCTCTTTCGGGTTGAAGCAAACACTGACCAACAGACCACAGGCGACTCCAAGCCTCCTCAACCAGCGGGGTCAATTCCTGTCTGGATCCAGGATCCATATACAAGTGATAACGTTCTTACGTATTTCAGTGAGCCAGACCAATCCTTATGGAACGCGGCTCGGGTCACGGATTACGAGGAAAGCCTGAAAGTTAACTCTGCGCCACCGTTGGGGATATTCAGCATAGAAAAACTGAATATCCGGGTGCCAATATATAACGGCACAAGTGAGTACTACCTGAACCGCGGTGTGGGGCGTATCAAGGGGATGGCAAAAATGGATGAGGTTGGCAACCTCGGGCTTTCCGGTCATCGTGATGGTTTTTTCCGCAGCCTCAAAGACATCGAGTTGGGTGATGACATTGAAATTCAGACGACTCGCGGGGTTGAACACTATACGGTTTCATCGATCACGATCATACCCAAGAACGATATTTCCATATTGGAACCAACCACGGAAAAGACCTTGACCATCGTAACCTGTTACCCCTTTTACTTTGTCGGGCATGCGCCAAAACGGTATATCGTAAAAGCGACTGCTAAATAGGCACACAGGGCTTTATAAATCGCCATGGTCTCAACGGAGACTCCTTTTTTCGAGTGTACCGTTTGTCTGTTATCACACCAGCTGTGGTTGGTAGGCCTTCCAGAAGCCCCAAACTATCCAGCCGATAATGAGTAAACCAGCCAGGCTGACCAGTACCGATTTTATTTTCATGGAGTTGTCCTTTTGTTGAAGCTGGGTTGAATTCCGCGCAGCTGATATTCGGCAAATGAGTCCATTGCACCCGTCAGGGCCAGCAGGCGCGCCAGCGATACAATATCTGCCTGGTGAAGTGGATAGAGTTTGCATTATTTGTTCCTGAAAGCCAGATTTCCCATTGTGCAAATAGTTGCATGATAAATAGCTTCTTGAATTCAAACGGTTATCGCAACACTTCATCTAACTGCTCAGCTGGCGTGTGGAAGCCAAGGGTTTTTCCAGGGCGGTTGTTCAGTTTCGCTGCGACCCTGTTCAAGTCACTCTGCGTAAATTCTGACAGGCTGGTTTCTTTAGGGAAATACTGCAAGTCAATTATTTTTAAAAGAAATTTGTTGATTTGGATATATAAACCCGTAGAATAATGCTCTACTTGGACGTAGAGTGAGGTCATCAGGGATGATGCGTACCGATTTTAGTATGCCCTTAATTCGGGCTTTCCTGCCATTTTGTCTTCTACTGATTCTTTTCCTGGGTTGCGAGACGGTGCTCGCCCAGGAAAACAGCGCTGACAGCCATGGTCGCTTTTTTGGTGTCGGTCAGCCAAAGGCAGCACAGGATTTGCCACCCGGAAGGTTTCGTCAGGATCTTGAAAGTCTGCCTGCAAAAGCGAAGGGCAGGGCGCTGGGATGGCTGCAGGGCTTTTCCTTCCCGGCGGAGGACGTAACATCGCTTCGGGTCAATCCTGATGGCTCCGTTCATTACGCCGATACATTCACACCGGATGCTGCAGAAGCTTCAGGCGATGAGGCTTTGGTGGAAAACGCGGCCTTGGATCCGTCCGAGGTATTCCAGCTTCACAGCAGACCGGGCTCCAGCAACGTGGTTTTCCTGGATTTTGACGGTCACAACCTTACAGGGACCGGGTGGAGCATCGGTAATTTGGAAGCACTCCCTTTTGATCCCTCGCAAAACGACAGCCCACCGACTGTTGCGAATTTTACCACTGATGAACTGAATCGAATCGCTGAGATCTGGCACAGGATCTCGGAAGATTATGCTCCGTTCAATATCGATGTGACCACCGAAGAACCGGCTGTTTTCACCCCGACCACAGGGCACATACTCTTCACCCATGACAGTGACGCGACCGGAAAGCTGATGCCCTCGCAGGGTGCAGGCGGCGTTGCTTTTGTCAATGTGTTTGGTCGTAGCGACTACGCGTATTATTCACCGGCGCTGGTCTATTACACGAATCTGGCCATCAGTTCGCATGGAGTACCCAGCTATAACGCCGAAGCGGGGAGCCACGAGCTCGGGCACAACATCGGTCTCAGCCATGATGGAGTCATCGGCGGCACCGCTTATTATGCCGGGCACGGCAACGGTCTGGTGTCCTGGGCGCCCATCATGGGCTTCAGTTATTACAATAGCATCACGCAATGGAACAAAGGGGAATATGCCAATGCCAACAACGCCCAGGATGACCTGGCCATTATTGCCGGTGATCTTGGCTATGTGGGTGATGATCACGGCGATACCGCAGCCTTGGCAACGGCGTTGGTGGTCGAAGCCAATGGCGACATCCTGGTTTCAAGCCCGGAAATGGATCCGGACAATCTGCTACCGGAAAACAAGGGCATTATCGATGACCGCACTGATGTTGACTGGTTCTACCTGGATGTAGCCGTCGCCGGTTCGCTTAACATGACTGCCACACCTGCCTGGCATTCGTTCACCGTTAATGAGCGCCGGGGATCCAATCTGGACATCGAACTGGCCCTGTTTGATTCGAACCTGACATTGTTGGCTGTTGGTGAACCCGGTGATGATACCAGCGCCAGCGTGACAGCCCCGGTGGTTGCCGGGCGTTATTACCTGCAGGTCGACGGGGTGGAAAACCATACAAACTCCGACTACAGCGACTATAACAGCATGGGTATGTTCTTCCTCGAAGGAAGCATCCCGGCCGGCCCGCCTGACAACACGCCGCCGTCACCGGCCACCATGTTCTGGCAATCGGCTCCGCGGGCGAACGGGCCATCGAGCATCGACATGACCGCTGTGGAAGCGACGGATGATTCAGGCAGCGTCGAATATTACTTCACTTGCGTGGCCGGCGGCAGCGGCTGTTCCGACAGTGGCTGGCAGGCCAGCCGTTCCTATACGGCAAGCGGCCTGGATGCAGAGACCTTCTATGCCTACAAGGTCAGGGCCAGGGACGGGTCAGGAAACCAAAACGGAGATGCTTCCACCATGGGCGACACGACCGATGCCGCACCGGTCAACCAGGCGCCGGTTGCCAGTGCTGCGTATACTCCGGAGCCCGCAGTAATCAGCAAGGGCAAGGCCATGGACGTGACGCTGGATGGTGCAGGGTCTTCAGACGCGGATGGAACGATAGCCGCCTGGTCCTGGAAAGACGCCAGCGGAACTGTGGTGGGCGAAACCGCAACCGTGACGCTGCGTCTGAGAGAAGGCACTTTCGGGTATACCCTGACGGTAACCGATGACAACGGTGCCACCGACAACGCCAGCCTGTCAATTTCTGTTACCAAGGGTGGTGGTGGCGGAAAAGGTAAGCCGCCGAAACGCTGAGAGCTTGTAAGATGTGAAGCCCCTCTTTACGAAAGTTCAGAGGGGCTTCGTTGCTTGGTCTAGCGGTGTGGCGCGCCATCGGAAACGGTTTCCAATGGCGCGCCAATCGCATATTACCCGTACATGCCACCACTCATGGAACTGGCGGCGCTGCGGGGGTTCCATCTATCAGCACGCAGGCAGTTGCGCCTGTGAAACTACCGGAATCTGCCTTGACGAAGATGCTCAGGCTGTCAAAGGTAATCAGTACTCCGTTAAACACTGCACCGCACACCGATTTTTGGTCATCAGGATCGCCTGCAACCAGGGTGCATTCCCCGCCAGGGAATTTGCCGGAATCATGCCAGACCTCGGCGATACCGGATCTCGGATTATTGCCCTGTGATGTTTTGACAATGAACTGAGTCACGATTCCTCCCGCTAAGAAGGGGGTAATGACGCCCACTTCTTCATGCGTACCACCTTGCTGACCCAGGCCGATGAACTTGCCCTGGGTGCCGATCACCTGATCGGTGGAGAAGCACAGCAGGTTGGCGGGGGCACCGCGTGGCCCTTCCGGGCCTTCCGGGCCGATTTTGCCTTGGTCACCCTGGTCACCGGTATCACCGAGCTTACCTTGTGGTCCCTGGGCACCATCGTTGCCGAGTTTACCTTGTGGTCCCTGATCGCCGGTACCACCGGTCTTACCCTGTGGTCCCTGATCGCCGGCACCACCGGTCTTACCTTGTGGTCCCTGATCGC
>SMVB01375079.1_pt1 | contig 12286 bp, 10 predicted proteins | sample 2456461 | NCBI WGS metagenome assembly SMVB01 (sample SAMN11095934, study PRJNA526329) | marine sediment metagenome | biome: Marine sediment; feature: Surficial sediment; material: Deep marine sediment; isolation source: Hadal surficial sediment | place: Pacific Ocean | collected 2014-05 | depth...
AAATTATCATCATTAACGCTCCGTACTTATTCAATAATAATGAAAGACCTGCAGCAATTTCAACAATAGCAACAACCGTCATCGTTTTTGCAGTCATAAGTGCAGCCCAATAACCCATAGCGTCTGCAGGTGGAGGTGGCGGGTCAAAGAAATGAAGAAGTTTGTTCGATCCAAAAAACAAAAGAAATACTGCAAAAAGTATTCGTACAGCTAATAAAAGTTTAGAATTCATAATAATTAATGGTTTTTGTTATTCTTTATAAAGTTAGTAAAAAAAATTGATTATTATAAAAACAGGATAATATATTGATTATTTCCACGCATATCTTCCGAAAAGTTGCATTAACTTACATGGCATAAATATTAAGAATAATAATACATGATTTACATAATTTTTGGCGTTTCCGGAACCGGAAAAACAACTATCGGAAAGATGTTGAGTTGTGCGTTGAATATTCCATTTTATGATGCTGATGATTTTCACCCTGAAGTTAATATTAAAAAAATGTCGGATGGAGTACCTTTAAATGATACCGATCGTGCGCCTTGGCTAAACTTATTAGGGGATAAAATTAAAACTTGGAATAAATCATCAGGTGCTGTTCTGGCATGTTCGGCATTAAAAGAGTCGTATAGGGATATTTTAAAATCAGTTGATAGTAAAGATATAAAATGGATCTTTTTAAATACTGATATCGAGTTGATTTCAAATCGCCTTAAAAGCCGGAAAAATCATTATTTCAATGCTAAATTATTACAATCTCAATTTGAAACGTTAGAAGTACCTGGATATGGACTACACATAAATGCTAATCAACCTAAAAATAAAATTATAAAACAAATTCTTAATAATATTATGGTGAAATCTTCTTTTGGTATTATAGGACTTGGTGTTATGGGAAAAAGTCTGGCCTTAAACATTGCAGGAAAAGAAACATCGGTTTCTGTATACAATAGGCAAATACCAGAAATTGAAGTTGATATCGCGGAAAAATTTGTTAATGAACATATTAAAATGCCATTTCAAGGATTTGATAAATTGAGCGATTTTGTTCTTTCTTTAGAGAAACCTAGAAATATTTTATTGATGGTAAATGCAGGGAAGCCTGTAGATTATGTAATTGATGATTTATTACCTTTTTTAGATGTAGATGACCTGATTATAGATGGCGGAAACTCACATTTTTTGGATACTACAAAGAGAATTAAAAGATTGGATGATCATAAAATTCATTTTATAGGGATGGGGGTTTCGGGTGGAGAAGAAGGAGCGCTAAAAGGACCATCAATGATGCCAAGTGGATCAAAACAGATGTATGAAAGAATTGAGTCCGTTTTGAATACTATTTCAGCAAAAGATAAAAATGGAAATAGTTGTTGTGCATATATTGGTCCGGAAGGGTCAGGGCATTTTATAAAAATGATTCATAATGGTATTGAATATGGGGAAATGCAAATTTTGGCAGAAATCTATTATCTATTACGATTTCATGGAGAGAAGAGTCCAATTGAAATTGCATCCGTATTTGAAAATTGGAAAAATGATGATTTGAGCAGTTATCTTCTTGAAATTACCATTGATATTTTAAGAAAAAAGGAAGGTGAGGATTTTTTGATTGATAAAATTCTAGATATGGCCTCACAAAAAGGAACGGGAGGCTGGAGTACAAATGCGGCGTTAGATTTAGGGAAGCCGTTTGACACCATATCAGCATCTGTAATGGCACGTTATATGTCTGCAATGAAATTAACGAGGGTAAAGGCATCTAAACTATATAGTTCAATAGTTAAAAAACATGTTGATATTGATATTGACAAACTTAAATCGACATATAAAGCAAGTAGAATTATAAATCATGCCATTGGATTTGATACTATCCAAGAAGCATCGAAGGAGTATAACTGGAATTTAAACCTGTCTGAAATTGCAAGAATTTGGACAAATGGCTGTATAATTCGTTCATCCTTCATGGAAAAACTTGTAAAATATTTTAAGAATAGCAATGAGCATTTATTATTGCACGCTGAAATTGTTGAAGAACTAGAAGCATCTATCTCGGATTATGGTCTAATTGTAGGTCAAGCATTAAATGGAGGCTGTACATTGCCTGTAATTTCGTCTGGACTAAATTATTTTCTAGGATTTGTATCAGAAAAATCTTCTGCAAATATGATTCAGGCACAGCGCGATTATTTTGGAGCACATACCTATCAGAGAGTAGATAAGCCATTTGATTCATATTTTCATACACAATGGACCTAATTTACATGAGTTTACTTAAATAGACTGTAATCTATTTCTGGATTTGCACCTTCACTTCCGGCCACAAATGAGCCAATTGCACAGGCAAAATCTAAGGATTTTTGATAGGATTCTTTTGATAATAATTTAAATACTAAACTTGCTAAAAAGGAATCTCCAGCACCTACGGTATCTATGACCTCTGTTGGAATTCCTGAATTGTAATAAAATTTTTTTTCAATAAACAAAACGGCACCTTTTTCACCTTGAGTAACACATATTTTTGAAACTTTCGAATACTGTGCCATTGCCTTAACCTGTTCTTCTAAAGAGTTGGTGTTTAAAGAAAAAAGATGGCAGATCTCAAGTAATTCATCATTATTAAACTTAATGAAATCGGCTTTCTTTAATAATGATTGAAGTACGGTTTTATTGTAATGTGGGGCTCTTAAATTGACGTCAAATACGTTGAATCCAGAATATTCTTGTAGAATAGTTAAAGCATTTTTTGACACTTCATTTCTACATGATAAACTCCCATAAATTAATACATCTGATTTTTTTATAATTTTTATATCTCTTTCTAATAAGTGGATATTATCCCAAGCGGTTGGATAATCAATCTCGTAAGTAGCACTTCCAGCGTCATCCAATTCAACAGTAACCACACCTGTTTTAAACAAGGAATTTTCTTGAATTGAACTTGAAACTAGATTTGATTTATTCAAGTAAACTTGTATTTCTCGACCATTTTCATCCTTTCCAACACTACTTATCATGGTTGTATCAACCCCAAAACTTTGTAATCGGAGGGCAACATTTAAGGGTGCGCCACCAATTTTTTTGTGATTTGGAAACACGTCCCAAAGAACTTCACCAAAACACACCGCTCTCAGTAACATCTATTCTTTAATTAATTTTTTTTCCAATTCCTCAAGCGAAACACCTTTAGTCTCAGGCATTAAGAAGATTCCAAATATTAATTGGAGAACCATCATTCCAGCGAAAAATGCAAAAATTGGCCAAGGGTTATCTTTAAAGATTCCTTGCTCTGAATCCAAAAACAAAGGAGTAATTAAGGTTATTATCGCAGCAAACACCCAATGGACTCCACAACCAAAGGAAGTTCCCATTGCTCTAACTTTATTAGGGAATATTTCGGAGATAAACACCCAAATAACGGCACCTTGTCCTATGGCATGAGACGCCACAAATATAAGGATAAACGTTAGGAGAACCACCGAACTTGCATGGGTATTAAAAGCCCAAGCAACCACCGATAAACTTATAATATATCCTATAGAGCCAATAATTATTAGTTGTCTTCTACCAAGTTTGTCTATGAGTAGCATCCCAAACATGGTGAAAATTAAATTTGCTAATCCAATATAAATAGATGCCTTAAATGGGTCTTCGATTCCAGCTCTTCCAAAAATTTCAGGTGCATAATAAAGCAAGAAATTAATTCCTGATAATTGGTTGAAAAAAGCGATTAAAAAAGCTAGTAATAATGGAAAACTGTATCTTTTGGAAAACACACTTGGCGATTTTTTTACAGTATGTGCAAGTTCTAGTTTGATTTCATTTAATTGTGAAATTGCTTCATCGCCTTTATAGATTAATTTAAGAACAGTCAGGGCTTCATCATATTTTCCTTTAATCGCTAACCAACGAGGACTTCTAGGAACTTTTAAAACCATTAGGCAATAAACAATTGCTGGTATTGCTTCTACACCAAGCATCCAACGCCAATCATTTTCTCCACCAAAGCCGTTCAAAAGATAATTAGAGAAAAATGCAATTAGAATGCCTAGAACCAAATTAAATTGATAAAGAGCCACTAATTTTCCTCTGTTTTTTGCACTAGATATTTCGGAAATATACATTGGAGCGGCTACAGAGGATGCACCAACACCAATGCCACCGATAAATCTAAAAAATGAAAATGTATAAGGGTCAGGAGCAAATGCAGAGCCTATTGCCGACACTAAAAATAAAATTCCAATCCAAAATAGTGTTCTTTTACGGCCATATTTATCAATTGGAAATCCACCCAATAATGCACCCAATACTGTACCCCATAAGGCCATCGACATAATAAAGGTTCCATGAAATAGAGGTGTAGTGTTCCATAATTCTTTAATGGGCTCGTTTGCCCCTGAAATAACTACGGTATCAAAGCCAAATAAAAACCCTGAAACTGCAACTACTAGCGACCAATATCTCGTTTTACTCATAATTATGTTATTCTTAAATGATTAGTTTGAATTGGCAAGAAACGGATAAAACTTGAAAGGATTACTTAAAATTTAATATTTACATTAACATATCTTTTAAATTTTCTTCTTTATTGGAAATAATTTGACAAGTAAACTCTTAATTTTTAAATTTAAATATTAAAATACTTCAAGAATTAATAAATATTTTAGAGGTCTTGACTATCGTAAAAATAAAAAATAAATAACTCTTAATAAAGTCTTGTTTTTATTGACAAAATACTGGTTTTACCCACTTGAATTAGGAATCTATTAAAAATGTTGAATGTCGTATCTTGAGACTATGAAATACACTACTGAGACACTACTTTTTAGTAAATTTGTTGACGTATAACTTAATTAATTGTAGACTTAATACAATTTAATAAAATAAGATTAAATATGAGTAAAACATTGTTTGACAAAGTATGGGACTCACATGTAGTACAATCTATCGAAGACGGACCAGATATATTCTTTATAGATAGGCATTTAATTCATGAGGTAACAAGCCCTGTGGCTTTTTTAGGTTTAAAAAGCAGAGGATTAAAAGTATTATATCCTGAACGCACTTTTGCAACTGCAGATCATAATACACCTACAATTAATCAACATTTACCTGTTGAAGATCCATTATCTGCGAATCAATTGAAAGCGTTAGAAGATAATTCGAATGAATATGGGATTACACACTGGGGTTTAGGTCATAAAAATAATGGAATTGTGCATGTTGTAGGTCCTGAAAACGGAATTACTTTACCTGGTGCAACAATTGTATGTGGTGATTCGCATACTTCTACGCACGGAGCATTTGGTGCTGTTGCTTTTGGAATAGGAACGTCAGAAGTTGAAATGGTGTTATCTACACAATGTATTATGCAGCCAAAGCCTAAAAAAATGCGTATCACGGTAAATGGTGCACTAAGTAAAGGGGTAACCCCTAAAGATGTTGGATTATATATTATAGCGCAATTAACTACTTCAGGTGCGACTGGTTATTTTGTTGAGTACGCTGGTGATGTGTTTGAAAATATGACGATGGAAGGACGTATGACTGTTTGTAATTTAAGTATTGAAATGGGCGCACGTGGTGGCATGATTGCCCCAGATGAGAAAACATTTGAGTACGTAAAAGGGAGAGCAATGACTCCAAAAGGAGCCGATTGGGATAAAGCAATGGAATATTGGGAAACATTAAAAACGGATGAAAATGCTGTTTTTGATAAAGAATTTAATTTTAATGCTGCTGATATTGAACCGATGATCACTTATGGTACAAATCCAGGGATGGGAATTGGGATTTCAAAAAGTATTCCTTCTGCGGAAAGTGCAGAAATTGGTCAGGCAACTTATGATAAGTCACTGGCTTATATGGGATATGCTGAAAATGAACAAATGTTAGGTAAAAAAATAGACTATGTGTTTGTTGGAAGTTGCACCAATGGTAGGATAGAAGATTTTAGAGATTTTGCATCGATTGTAAAAGGAAAAAAGAAGGCGGATAATGTAACTGTTTGGTTAGTTCCTGGTTCACATGTTGTTGAAGACAAAATAAAAGAGGAAGGACTTTTAGCCATTTTTAATGAAGCTGGTTTTGTATTAAGACAACCAGGTTGCTCGGCATGTTTGGCAATGAATGATGATAAAATTCCTCCTGGAAAATATTCTGTAAGTACTTCAAATAGAAATTTTGAAGGACGGCAAGGCCCTGGGTCAAGAACATTATTAGCAAGTCCGTTGGTTGCAGCAGCAGCAGCAATAACAGGAGTAGTTACTGATCCAAGAACATTAATTTAATAAAAAGACAACATATATGGCTTACGATAAATTTACAACATTAACATCTACGGCAGTACCTATGCCTATAGAAAATGTAGATACAGATCAAATAATACCTGCTCGTTTTTTAAAGGCAACAGAACGTAAGGGTTTTGGCGATAATTTATTTCGCGATTGGAGATACAATCCTGACAATTCGCCCAAAGAAGATTTTGTTTTAAACAATCCTATTTATACAGGAAAAATATTAGTAGGAGGAATGAACTTTGGTTCTGGTTCGTCTAGAGAACATGCAGCATGGGCTGTATATGATTATGGATTCCGTTGTGTTGTTTCTAGTTTTTTTGCGGATATATTCAAAAATAATTGTTTAAATATTGGAGTACTACCAGTACAAGTGAGTGCTGGATTTGCTGATGAAATCTTTAAAGAGATTTATGCAGATCCATCTGTTGAATTGAATATAAATTTAGAGGATCAAACCATCACCATTTCATCAACTGGCTCTAAAGAGTCGTTTGACATTAATGGTTACAAGAAAAACAACATGCTAAATGGATTTGATGATATTGATTATCTTCAAAACATAAAAGAAGACATTGAAGCCTTCGCATTAGATACACCTCTTTAAAATTATGAGTGTAAAGAAAATAGAAATTATGGATACGACCTTGCGTGATGGTGAACAAACCTCAGGTGTATCATTTTCTCCATTAGAAAAACTGACAATTTCACAACTTTTATTAGAAGAATTAAAAGTTGATCGTATAGAAATTGCTTCTGCTAGAGTATCAGACGGTGAATTTAAAGCAGTTAAAAGTATTGTTGATTGGGCTAGTAAAAATGGTTATATCAATGCTATTGAAGTCTTAACTTTTGTTGATAAAGGCATTTCTATTGATTGGATGAAAAGGACAGGAGCAAAGGTACAAAACTTATTGACTAAAGGTTCATTAAATCATTTAACTCATCAACTTAAAAAGACTCCTAATCAGCACTTTAAAGAAGTTAAAGAGTCTATTCGTGAAGCGCAGTTAAATGGTATAGAAACAAATATCTATTTAGAAGATTGGAGCAATGGAATGCGGCATTCAAAGGAATATGTTTTTGAATTTATAGAATTTCTATCTACCCAACCTGTAAAACGTATTATGTTGCCTGATACTTTAGGTATTTTAACTCCTACCGAAACTTTTGAATTTATATCTGAAGTTAGAGAGAAATACCCAGATTTGCATTTCGATTTTCATGCACATAATGATTATGATTTAAGTGTTTCAAATGTTATGGAAGCGTTAAAGGCAGGAGCAGATGGTTTGCATTTAACGGTAAATGGAATGGGAGAACGTGCTGGAAATGCACCTATGGCAAGTGTAGTTGCTGTTATAAATGATTTTATGCCACAAATCAAAGTTGGTGTAAATGAGAAAACTTTAAATACTGTAAGTAAATTGGTCGAAAATTTTTCAGGTTTTAGAGTTCCAGCAAACAAACCAGTAGTTGGAGATAATGTATTTACACAAACCGCAGGAATACATGCTGATGGAGACAATAAAAATAATTTATATTTTAATGACTTGTTGCCTGAACGTTTTAATAGAAAACGTAAATATGCCTTGGGAAAATCATCGGGAAAAGCAAATATTCAAAAGAATTTACAAGAATTAGGTCTGCATTTAAATGATGATGACATAAAAAAAGTAACTCAGCGCATTATTGAGTTGGGAGACAAGAAGCAATTGGTTACCATTGAAGACTTACCTTATATTATTTCGGATGTATTAGATAGTAATTTAATAAAAGAAACGGTATTTATTAACTCTTATGTATTAACGCATTCTAAAGGATTAAATCCTTCAACCACTATATCATTGACCATAAATGGAGATACTTTTGAAGAAAACGCACAAGGAGATGGCCAGTTTGATGCCTTTATGAATGCGATTAAAAAGGTGTACAAAAGAAAAGAGTTAGCTCTGCCAACATTGATAGATTATGCAGTACGAATACCACCTGGGAGTAGTTCGGATGCCTTATGTGAAACAATTATAACTTGGAAAAGTGATAAAAAACAATTTAAAACACGTGGGTTAGATTCTGATCAAACCGTATCAGCAATTAAAGCCACTGAAAAAATGTTAAATATTATATAGTATTAAGTTTAAATTTACTTCGTACTAAAACCTAAATACAACAGATTAAAAATGAAATTAAATATAGCCCTTTTAGCGGGAGATGGAATAGGACCGGAGGTCATAGAACAAGCAGTAAAAGTTAGTGATGCAATTGCTCGAAAATTTGGTCATGATATCACGTGGATACCTGCACTTACTGGTGCCGCTGCGATTGATGCCGTTGGAGAACCATATCCAGATGAAACACATGAGATTTGCTTGAATGCTGATGCAGTATTATTCGGCGCAATTGGCCATCCAAAATATGATAATGATCCAAGTGCGAAAGTTAGACCTGAGCAAGGCTTGTTAAAAATGCGTAAAAAACTAGGGTTATTTGCCAATATAAGACCAACATTTACATTTCCATCATTGATTGATAAATCTCCATTGAAAAGAGAACGTATTGAAGGTACAGATTTGGTGTTTTTAAGAGAATTAACTGGCGGAATTTATTTTGGAGAAAAGGGGCGAAGAGATAATGGTGAAACTGCCTTTGATAATTGTGTATATACACGAGTAGAAGTTCAAAGATTGGCTAAAAAAGGATTTGAATTGGCGATGACACGTACTAAGAAATTATGTTGTGTTGATAAAGCCAATGTTTTAGAAACATCACGTTTATGGCGAGAAACTGTGCAAGCCATGGAAAAAGATTATCCAGAGGTTGAAGTGAGTTACGAATTTGTAGATGCGGTAGCCATGCGATTGGTACAGTGGCCAAATTCGTATGATGTTTTGATTACTGAAAATTTATTTGGTGATATTTTAACTGATGAAGCATCTGTAATTTCAGGGTCTATGGGTTTAATGCCTTCAGCTTCTGTGGGAGAAGATAATATGTTATTTGAACCTATTCATGGTTCTTATCCACAAGCAACAGGCTTGGATATAGCGAATCCTTTAGCAACAGTTCTTTCTGTTGCAATGATGTTTGAAATGGCTTTTGATTTACACGATGAAGCAGAAGCTATTCGTAATGTAGTTAATAAATCATTGGAAGAAGGTATTGTGACAGAAGATTTAGCGGGTGAGCATAAATCATATAAAACAAGTAAAGTAGGGGATTGGTTAGCTGAAAATATTTAAAATCAATTCTCTTTTATATATTCCTAAAAGGATTTATTATCTTTGGAGATACTAAATCCTTTTTTTTATAATGAAAAACATACTATTAATACTTTCTGTAACTATGCTATTAAGCAGTTGCACATGTAAAGAAACAACAACGACAATAATGGAACAAGGTAATTTTGCACATAATGTCTATTTTTGGTTAAATAACCCAGAAAACCAAGAGGATCGTGCTGCTTTTGAAAAGTCTTTAACCAATTTTATTAACCATTCTGAATTCATAAGAACCAAACATTTAGGAACTCCTGCTGCAACTGACAGAGGGGTGATCGATAACAGTTATACCTATAGTATATTATTGACTTTTGACAATAAAGCGCAACAAGATAAGTATCAAGTAGAGGAGGGGCATTTAAAATTTATAGAGGAGTCTTCAAAACTTTGGAAAAAAGTAATTGTTTACGATTCTGAGGATATATTGAAATAATTTATTTTAATTTGATGTTGATGACTCCATTCAGGCCTCGAACGCCATAGATTCCAACTTCAGAAGGTGTTTTTAGAACGGTGACGGACTTGATATCCATTGGATTCACAGCATAAAGAAGACTCTGGAAATTGCCACTAAACTCGCTACCATCTATTAGAAATAGTGGATCTGATTGGTTTATAAACGAGTTACCGCCAGCATGCACACGAACGGTTAAATTATCGCCCGAACCACGGACAGTTACTCCCGGAAGTTTACGAATATAATCGAGTAGTGTGGTCTCATAATTTGAGGCTTCAACAGTTTTAAAATCTACAACTTCATCCGTGGATCTCCCTGTATATTTTTTAGAAGAACAACTACAGATTAAGATTGTTAGTACTAATATGGTGATCAAAGGTCGCATCCTAATTGGTATTTATACGAAAATACAATATTTTACTAAAAAATAAGATTATCATGGGGTTATTTGATAGCATCTAATGTTGGGTCTGAGTTCTTTTTTCAGTAACTCGTCTTAAATAGAACAAAATAAGAATAGAAAGCATTCCGAAAACACTAAATCCAATAAATAGAGGTAAAGATGTATCGATAACAAATTTGCCTACAAATGCACTAAGCGGTACAGCCATTATTGTTGAGGTAAACCCCGTAACTGCAGCCGCAATACCAGCAATATGACCAACAGGGTTCATCGCTAAGGATCTTAAATTACCAAATAGAAACCCGATGGCAAAAAATTGCATAGCAAAGAATATCAACAATATCGTAATGCTTGGGTTTGGTTTTCCATAGAATAGAACCACATAAAGCAATGAAACACAAAGGAAACCAACCATTGCAATGGTTACCAATCTTTTCATTCCATATTTTAAAACCAGTGTTCCGTTTAAAAAAGTAGCAATTCCAATTGATATGGCTAGTCCTGCAAAAATGTATGGAAACTCATCAGTTAATTTATATTGTTGTACAAATATTTGTTGAGAGGTACTTAAATACAACATGAATGATCCTGTAATAAATCCAGAAATAAGTGTATAGCCAATAGTTGTTTTAAATTTTAAAAGTTCTTTGGTTCCGTCAATAAAAACAGATGCGCTAAATCGTATTCGATTCGGTTTAAGTAATGTTTCAGGTTGCCTCTTCCAAAACCAAAATAAAACGAAAACGCTAAAACCTATTTGAATATAAAATATTGCATGCCAGTTGTAATAATTTAATACCACTTTACCTAAAGCAGGGGCAATAATTGGAACTAAAATAAAGATTACAGTTATAAACGACATGATTCTAGCCATATAATCACCGCTATACGAATCGCGAACAATAGCAATACTTATAGTTCTTGGTGCAGAAAGAGCAACACCTTGTAGAATTCGTCCTACAATCATCATTTCTAAACTATCAGAATAAATGCAGATGAAACTAGCAACAATAAACAAGGCAATTCCCATAAATACAATGGGTTTTCTACCCAAACTATCAGACAAAGGTCCAAAGAATAAGGAACCGATACCTAAACCTAAAAATATCATGGTAATCAATAATTGATTATCACTTAATTCGGTAACTCCAATATCGCGACCAATAATGTCTAACGCAGGTAATAAAGCATCAATACACAAGGCAACAATTGCCATGAGTGATGCCATTAAGGTAATAAATTCGAATTGAGATGGTTTGGTTTTTAGCATGCTGCAAATGTACTGCAATTATAAAATATAAAGAACGTATGAGTGCCTATAAGAATTTATAAAGTTTCTAAACTTGATGCTAATATGCTAATAATCATATAGTATAAGAAGATGTAACACTTTTATATGACAGTGAATATTTGTTAATCTTTTGTTAATTGTAGATGTGTGAAGATTAATCTTAAATCTAAAAGAGAAGATTCATAGAATGATTTCTTATTTTTAAACATAATTTATTAACCAAATAATATACGAATGAAAAGAATACTCACCATTTCCATGCTTGCAGTACTATTTTTGATACCTACAGTACAACATGCACAATCAAAAAGGAAAAACAAAAAGAATAAAATTGTTGTTGCTCCAACTCCTAAAAAGAAGAAAGAAGAGAAAATAAAAGATTATAAAGATGTAATTACAAAAGATGCAATTACGGATGATGGTTTGTTTAAAGTACATCGTGTTGGAACAAAATATTATTTTGAAATTCCGATAAAACATCTAGATAAAGACATGTTATTGGTGAGCCGTATTTCTAAAATACCTGCTAATTTGGGTGGTGGTTATGTAAATGCGGG
>SMVB01126003.1_pt1 | contig 12285 bp, 10 predicted proteins | sample 2456461 | NCBI WGS metagenome assembly SMVB01 (sample SAMN11095934, study PRJNA526329) | marine sediment metagenome | biome: Marine sediment; feature: Surficial sediment; material: Deep marine sediment; isolation source: Hadal surficial sediment | place: Pacific Ocean | collected 2014-05 | depth...
ATGAACTCGCTCGACTCGTGCAGTTGCAGGGTCTGCTCGAGATCCTCTCCGATCGTCATCGATTTCCAGCCGTAGCGTTCGATCACGTCGCGACGGAAAACCATCCCAGTCCCCATGAGGCTGACCGAAAGTCCCAGAGACGACTTCCCGGCGTTGAAGAGGAGATTTTTCATGACGTATGTGATCGAAAGCAGCCGCGTCATTGCGCTTTCGTTCGGGTTGGAAATCCCGTAGTACCCCTGTAGGCAACGACGACCGTCTGCCAACTCCCGGTTCATCGCCCCGAAAAATTCGGGGTCGACGAGATTGTCCGCATCGAAAAACGCAACGGCATCGATCTCGTCGAGATCCAGGCGCTCCAGCAACCACGCGATCGCCTGTCCCTTTCCTCTCTTCTGCGGTTCGTCTCTCTCGAAGACGATCACGCCCAATTCACGAGCGCGTTCGGCAGTCTCGTCAGTGCAATTGTCAGCAAGGACGTGGACGCGAAGGTTTTCTAGCGGATAGTCTACCCGCGACAGGGAGCCAAGAATATCTCCGATCAGGAGCTCTTCATCGTGGGCGGGGATGACGATCGCGAAGCGGCAGTCTGTGGCCGACGAAGGAGCGGTCAGCGCTCGCTTCCGGAATAGCAAATATGAGATTGCGAACGTGGCGCGGTACGTGCAGACCAGCCCTAGAAAGGCGACGAATACCCAGACTGAACCAACGAGAACACTCACGCCGTCAGTCCGGTGAGACGATTCTCGAGTCGGCTGAAAATGTAGGAAATCGAAATCGCCATGCCTGAGTCCATAGTCGTTGTGTCGATCTTGTCCCGGCGATGTATCGCGACGCGTGGGCGACCGACTCGGTCCACGGTAGCTAATGTCGACCGACGGGCAAAATGCTGGGTACCTGAGGGCACCGACCTCCAATTGGAGATCTGATTCACAACCCCATATGAACTCTGTTCAGCCAAAAACATCAAAGGTTACGCGCCTCGAAGAAAGGGCGAAAACGACGCCTACTCGAACACCCCCGCCGAGCGCGGGCGCTTAGCTATTGCAATATGTGGCAGCGCGACGGTCGTGTCGATCACAGTATCGAGTCATTCATCGTTCGTCTTGAGAAACTTATCTTCACCGCGCGGTCGACCGATCAGTTCAATGAGCTCGATCGATGCGGGCGGCAAGCGTTGGCAATCGCCGGATTTGGTCGTGAGGCTTGTAGACTCAGTCGACAGCATCGAGCGCCTTGGATTCGCGAGGAGCGGCTCTGATGTTCTTGATGTCGGAACGCCCATTTGCTAGACGGAGTGTGCGACTACGCTCGGTGAGGCGAAGGCCACACAACACGTCGGACAGCGACATGAACGCTGCTGAGATCCCTGGGACCTTCGACCTCAACCAGTGTGTTGCGGCACGTACCAGAGAAGCCGTCCGAGTCTACGACGGGAATGAACTGCCGGGGGATGACCCCAGCGCTCATCTGTTGCACGGAAGGTCACGAGCCCGATGGTCGAACCCGATCAAGACACGTCGAAGGACCTTCTGGCGTTTGGATTGGGTTGGCTGATCGGAATCGCGATCTGGGCGCTGATTTTGAGTGCTGCTTTGGCACATCTGAACGAGGTCTCGGGCGGGGAATTACTGGCACTCTGGTTCTTTTGGACCGCGGTCTACGGCGTGCTGAGCATCCCGGCAGCACTCGTGGCCGGATGGCTTGGCGCACGGACCAGGACCAGGGTTCCTCATCGATCAACCTTCTCCGCCGTGAGCCTCGGCGTTGCCACAGCGGCAGCATTCGTCGCGTGCCTGATGCTACTGAGCCGCTGGACTCCCGCTTGGCAGGCCGTGACCCCGGTCAGCCTCCGCTTGCTGCCAATCGGGGCCTTCGACCTGATTGCCCTCGCGATCGGCTTCCTAGCGCTCGTGACCGGAGCAACGCACGTTGCCAGAGCAAAAAAGTCGGAGGTCATATCGGGCGGAGCTTGGATCGCAGCCGCGCTTCTCGTCCTCGGCGGCACCCATGCGATCAATCGGACCTACGAGATTCCGTCGAGGGTCGACGTCGGGAAGCGTGTTGCACCTTTGATCGAACACGCTCAGTGCGACGCGACCGATGCGCCCGTTAGCGGGTTGGTCTTCCTCGCCATCGACGGCTTCTCCTGGAACGTTGCGGCTCCTCTGCTCGAGGAGGGCAAGCTGCCAAATCTCCGCGCTCTTCTCTCGCAGAGCGCATATGGGCAATTGGACACCCTCTATCCGAGTTATTCGCCGGTGGTCTGGGCGACCGTCGCGACTGGCTTGACTGAGGACGAGCATCGCGTTCATGGATTCCTCCAATTCCGGTTCCCGGGCGTCAGCACGCCCATCGCTCGCGGACCGCTCCTCAACTCCTTCATGTGGTGGGGCGGCGCCAACTCGATCTTGGGCCAAATTCTGACTCGACTGAAGTTGGTGCATCAAGAGCCGCTCCCCAGCACACGCCGGCGCGGACATACGATCTGGAATGTCGCCGGGGCGAATGGCCTGAGTGTCGGCGTCTACGACTGGATGAACAGCTGGCCGATTGAGCCGGTAGAAGGCTACGCCTTTACTAGCAACGGCCGAGCGCCCCAAAATTCGTACCCTTCCGAGGCAGTCCTCGAAGTCGTGAACAAGGTGGTTATCGATGGATCCTCGAATCGGCCTCCCGTGATCGAGGACGGTTTGCGACATTTCGAAGAGGCCTTCGAGTTGTTTCGTGTATTCGAACCTGAGGTATCGTTTCATTTCAACAAAGTGATCGACTTGAGCCACGATCTTTGGGCGGATCCACAGGGCTATTTTGTATGGCCTCTCGAGCGACCATACAGCGAATTCGTGCCGGAGATCCGGTCTGCATACGAACTCACGGATGCTTGGATCGGGCGATTTCGCGAGGCGCTTCCCAGCGGCTATGCGTTCGCAATCGTCTCTGACCATGGCTACGAATTCAACGGGGCGCATCATGTGTATCAGCCGCCTGGCGTCGTGATTCTCTCGGGTGGCCCTTTCGCCTGCGGCCGAGTCATTGAGGGAGCGACCGTTTACGACATCGCACCGACACTACTCGCCGTTCTCGGTCTGCCGGGGACGGCAGCGATGAGCGGACATGTACTTCGCGAATCTTTCGCGACGCCATCCACAGCCCCCGACCTCGAGCGCCTGCCCGAATATCCACCAGACTGGCGAAAACCGTATGAATCCGATCCCGCCACTGGCGAAGATTGGGAGGAATTGATGGAGCGCTTACGAGCGATGGGCTATGTCAACTAACGTCGAAGCGAACTATCCGACAGCACATCCGGGCGAAGTAGGCGCAGTTCTACGCGCTCGCCCGCAACTCGTTGCCACGTTGTGCTTTCAAGACTCAAAAGACCCCAACCGAATAGGCGTGAATTGGCCCTGTGTCGCGCATCGATCGCGGCGACATTGATCATGCCGTGCGAATCCGCCCAAGAAACGCTGTCGTTGAAAAAGCCATGAATCGTCGCCTGATCGCCAAGCTCACACTCGCCTTTTGCTCGATCGCCTTCGTCCTCGCGATTGGAGAAGTCGGGATCCGACTACTGATGCCGCAGCGCATGAGTATTTGGTCCAACACCCGCGACGGACTCGAGATTCACTGGCCTGGTCTGAAGACCTACCTCCACAACCACAACCGGATTCTCACCATCAACTCGGCCGGCATGCGTGATCGAGAGCACGACATGCAGAAGCCAAACGGAGTGTTTCGCATCCTCGTGCTCGGCGACTCGTTTATGGAGGCGCTTCAGGTCGACTGGGAGGACTCGCTTCCGGGACTCCTGGACCGCGATCTTGCAGCAGACGGCGTCGAGGTCATCACCGCCGCGGTAAGCGGCTGGAGCACAGCCAAACAGGTCACCTACCTCGAACGCTACGGACTCGCCTACGAGCCAGATCTCGTCTTATTGGTGATGACGCTTCACAATGATTTCATTGAAAACCGAAATCTTCCCTTTCATTCCATTGAAAATGGTTTGGTCGTGGCCAATCCGCCGGAATACATGTCGGTTACGCAATACGCCTCCCTCAAAGCGAAAGCCTTCATGTCTTCCCACTCCCACCTGTTTCGCTTGGCTTTTCTGACGACCCAGGCCAGAGCCCGCAAGCAGGGATCACGCGCTCTAGAGCAACACGTTTCAGAACTGTTTCGGCATCAACTCAGCCCCGAGCTCGAATTGGCCCGCGATCTGACGCGACAACTCTTCATTCGCCTCGTGCGGGTTTCTCGAGACGCGGGTGCGCGCGTCGCGGTCGTACTGATACCGCTCAGCAGCCAACTGAGCGATGAGAAATTTGAGAAGTTCCTGACTGAACATCGACTCGACTCGAACACCACGGACCGAGAGCAGCCACAGAAGTGGGTCAAAGAGTGGGCGGCTGAAACGGAAGTTCCCGTCGTCGACCTCCTTGATGCGTTCCGCTCCTGGACAGCAAACCATGAAAAGTGGCTGCACGTGGCTGACGGACATTGGGGCAAAGAAGGTCACGCCTTGGCCGCAGAAGAAACATTGCGACAACTCCATACCGAGATTCGTCGCACGCCTGATGCTCGGCGCCAAAAACCGCCCGTCGCCCAATGAAGCTGGGCTCGTCCGTCTGACGGCTCTCTGTCTCGGGCCATTCGGGGGTAATTCGCTGACCCGCTCGAGGTCCCATGGACCGGCAGCCATGGAAATTATCCTCAGGACTGCAATACGGAAGACCGATTCGCTTGATCGTGATTCCGTTGCATCTCCTAGGCGTCACGGCGCCTGCTTTCCGGTATCCTCCAAAGTTATTGCTACAGGAGTCTACTTATGCGGCGGCTTCGATCACGATGAAGACAGTGTTCACGCTTGGAGTCGCTACGCCGTGAAGGCACCATTGGATCAGGGGCGAGCGCGCGCGGCGAGTAAAGAGAGCCCGATCTTCTTCTACATGATCCTTGTCTGGATTGTGCTCGAGCATGCGCGCCCCTCCAATCCCATGATGATCCCGTTCATCTGCTCCGTATTCCTGCTGACAGGTTGGCTTTCGGCGAGCAATAAGCGCTGGAATCAACAAACGATATGCCTACTGCTCTCGTGGCTATTGATGGTGGTGGGCATTCCTTTCGCAACCAATTGGCCTACGGCCCTCGATCGTTCAACCGGACTCTTCTTTACGATTGTCACGACTGCGGTTCCCATGACACATTACTTATCGACGGTCCGACGCGTTGAAATTTTTTCGCGTGTCATGGTCGGTGTATTTCTGTACATGGGGCTCTGGGCGGTCACCCATGAGGGATATGGTCCCGCCGGCGGCGGAGGCGCACAAGACCAGAACTACGTGGCCACGTATATGAGTATGATGATTCCATTCGCATACTTCGGAATGTTGCGTGCGAAGGGTCTCGGAGTTCGACTCCTGAGCGCGGCCATCGCCGTTGTCTTTGTAGCCGCAACGGTGATCGGTAATTCTCGCGGTGGTTTCCTAGCGCTATTAGGCGCGGTCTTCTTCTGCTGGCTGCGCTCACCGCGCAAATGGATCGGATTTGCAGTCCTGACTGTCGCCTGCGTGGTGCTCTTCCTGGTCGCGGGCGAAACGTATTGGACCGAGATGGCGACCATCGCCGATACCGACGAGGGTACGGCAGATGGGCGGCTCGATATATGGGGCATCGCCTTTCGGATGTTTCTGGACCATCCAATCATGGGCGTAGGCCCTGGGAATTTCGTCTGGTCGGCGGGGGACTATCAGGGCGAAGAACTCATATTGAAATACAATAAGATTCTCACGCTAAACATCGTTACTCACTCTCTCTACTTCGAGCTCTTGGCTGAACTCGGAAGCGTCGGCGTCGCCTTATTTTCGACGATGCTGTGGTGGAGCTTCCGCAATCTCATGCGCCAGGAGAGAGAGGTGGGGCGACAGCTCGTGGGACTTACGCGGACAAAATCAATTCCAAAGGCGATGAGCCGGGCCCTTGGCGAAGAGCTTCGGACAGCCCAGTATCTGAACCGAAGCTTCCTCGCCGGATTCGTGGGATTCCTGATCGGCAGCGTATTTATTTCGACGTACTATTTGTCTGCACTGTGGGTTCTCTTCGCGTCGATCGGAGCCCTCGTCGAGACGACGGACGGTGCTTTGGACCGCGCCACAGCGCTGCGAAGCGCAGGTGAAGAGGGTTCGTTCGGGCAGCCAGAGGGCGTCCCACCCGCCCTGACCGCAGAGTCCACAAAGACAACAACCTCCGTCGATCAGCCCGGGCCAAGCGCGAGTCTGTCCGACCTGCTCGATCGCTGAGTGTCCGAAATACCTGGTCGTCCCCGCACGAGCTGGTTGACTTCGCATTGCACTTCCGCATGAAACTACGCAAGCCAGAGCTTTGTTTTGCCGAGAAACTGCGTTAGAAATCATCGCTCGATCCCCTCAAAGCCAACGAAAAATTCCGCCCAGGCGTTTTGGGGATCGACAAGAAAGGGAGCGCGGCGCATGTCGGAGGATTCGAGTCGAGCCGAGGGATCGACTCTCAGCACCGGGAAAAAGCTCGTCTTCGCGTTGATAGTGCTGGTGCTCTTCATTTTTGCTGCGGAAGGCTTGTTGAGGGTTTGGGTCTACTTCATCCGAGAGGAATTCGAACGCTACGACGTGGCGACGCAGACCTGGGTACTCGTTCCTGGCACGTACCGGTCTTTGAATAAAGAGGTCGTGGTGAATTCGGACGGCTTCTCCGGCGCGGAACTCCTAGAAGACGGCGATGACCTTTGGCGAATCGTGGCAGTGGGCGATTCAAACACGTTCGGAGCCGGAAGCCTTCACCATAGTTATCCGGGTGCGCTTCAAACAGTTCTCAGGGAGCAGGCTAAGCCGGGCCGGCGTTTCGAGGTCATCAATGCGGGCATTCAAGGCCTCGACTCGCTGCACGCTCTGCGCCGATTACGCGCAAAAGTGCTTCCACTCGATCCCGACGTAATCACGATTTACATCGGCTGGAACGATCTCATGAAGCTGGACCCATTGGGAGACAGCGGAATCCCAGCCGTATCTCAAGTGTCGCGATTCATAGATCGACTCTGGTTGGTGAAGGGCATGCGAAAGTTGGTCTTTCTTTGGATCCGCCCGCGCATTGATCCCCCGGCCACCGGTCCGGAAAGCCGCAGCGGTAGGTTCACGGATTTCGTACCGCACGCCTACATAAAGAACGTAGAGATGATGATCGAAGAGATTCGCGAAATCGGTGCCAAACCGATGATCTTTACGCTTCCGACGGTCGTACGAGAGAATTTCACCGTCGAAGATGTACGAAATGCGCGGGTCTTCTTCCCCTACTACCCCTCGGCATACAGCATCGGAGATCTACTCGAAATCTTGGCCGCCTACAATCGCGCCATTAGGACCATCGCGTTAGAAAATAGTGTACCGCTTGTGGACTTGGAACGCACATTCGAGGATCGGCCCGACTATCGCGACCTCTTCTGGGATACAATGCACCCCAATTTTGAGGGGAATGAAATCATCGCCAACAAGATCCTCTCCGTATCTCGCGAAAAAGGACTGCTGGGCGGCGGATTGAATAGCCAGCCTGATTCGACGTCCGAGGACTAATCGCCACCATCGCTCTCCCCGCTCGTTGGATCTCGATTCGAGGTTTGACTCGATCGGGCGGGCGAAAGTTTGAGTCGGTCTAGAAGCGTCTTTGTGATGCCGATCCGGCAATCATTGCAATACCGCACGACCGGATGGTCGATATGTTCCACCCGCCTGCCAGAACAGACGCCAGCAAGAGGAGAGAAAATTCGTGAGTCAGCGTTCGCGAAGATGGATGGTCCGCCTGGTTGCGATCCTAGTCACTTTCGGGATCAGCGCGTTCATTCTCGAAGTCGGCTCTTACGCTTATCTACGTACTTCACGGGGCTACGACGGCGAGCACCTGATGAACTACCAGTTCGACCCGTACAAGATCATCCAACTGACACCCGGATTCGTAGACGAACGGGGCGTCTACCACAACGCGCAGGGTTTCCGGCGGCAACTGGACACCCCACAAAAAAAACCAGCCGATGTCCTTCGGGTTTTCCTGATGGGTGGTTCTACTGCCTACGGACTGCAGTCGCTGTCACGTCTCGGTCGCGAAAAGTACCCTGTCATTCGAAACAACCAGACGATCGATCACTACTTGGAACTCGCGCTCGAGGACGCCATTCCCGGCAAAAAGATCGAGGTGATCAACGCCGCGATCACGAGCTTCTACAGCCATCATCACTTTATCTATCTCAGTCAGGTCATACTCAAGTTCGACCCTGACGTCGTGATCTTTCTCGACGGCTTCAACGACTACTACCACACCGAGAGAGGATTCGATCAGTTTCGCGATTATGCGTACTCACAACGCGTTCACACCTTCATGCGCGAACCGACTTTCGATGCATGGGCGCGATACACTGGCTGGTGGCTCTTTCGCAAGAGTCACTTTTTCCACGCCGCCGGAAGGGCAGTTCGCAATGTATCTTTCATGACGGCAGGCGATACCGGCAAGCGCCGTCTCCTCGACGTGCAAGAATCACTCGTCAACTTACGAGACAATGCCGAACGAAATTGGGTCAAGATGGTCGAGCGGAACGGACTCATTCTCGCCCACGAGAACATCCAAGCGATATTTGCCCTCCAGCCAGAGATCGCATTCGATCCCTCGAAAAAGATGTCACCACTCGAAAGCAAAATATTCAACGAGACCAGTCAGCTCTGGCCCAAGAACTACGTCGAATTCAAGCGCCGAGCTCGTCCGGTCGTGCTCGAGTATCTCGAATCAGCGACCGCGGTTTCAGGTGCGCGAGCGGTCGATCTCACCGACATCTACGGAGGGGTGACCGGCGATGTGTACACCGACTACTGTCATTTGACGCCGACGGGAAATCGAGTGCTCGCGGAAGCTCTAGAATCCACGGTGCTTGAGGCCTTGCTCGCGCGTGAGCGCGACATTGAGCCCGGCAGCATCTAGGGCAATCGAGGGCCGAGGACCATGTGCGGCATCGTCGGAATTCACGCACTCGATCCCGGTGCATCCGTGGATCGTGCGCTCCTGGAGCGCATGAACGCGTCGATTTTCCACCGAGGGCCCGATAGCGACGGTTTTTACGAAGTCCCCGGAACGGTTGGACTCGCGATGCGACGCCTCGCGATCATCGATGTCGCCGGCGGAGACCAACCAATCAGCAACGAAGACCGCACCATCTGGGTGGTCTACAACGGTGAGATCTACAACTTCGCCGAACTTAGAAAAAAACTCGAGCAACGGGGGCACCGGTTCCGCACTCACACGGACACCGAGGTCATTGTTCACGCATATGAAGAATATGGCGACGATTGCGTACTCCACCTGCGCGGCATGTTCACATTCGCGCTTTGGGACGACCGCAAACAGCGCCTGCTCCTTGCAAGAGATCGGGTGGGTATCAAGCAACTCTTCTATACCGTTCAGAATGGTCGTTTGACATGGGGCTCTGAGCTCAAGGCGATCCTTCAAGATCCGTCGATCGAGCGGCGCATTCGTCCCGCTGCCATCAATCACTACTTGACCTTTCTATACGTTCCTGAACCCATGACCATGTTTGATGGTATAGAGGAGCTACGCGCCGGCCATGTATTAGTCGCTGAAAAAGGCCGCGTGGAGGTGCGCCAGTATTGGCAGCTCCAGTACCATGAAGACGACGGCATGACCGAACAAGACGCTGCTGAGGGCCTCCGTGAGCAGCTCGACGAAGCCGTTCGCCTCAGACTGATCTCCGACGTCCCGCTGGGTGTCTTTTTATCAGGGGGAATCGATTCGGGAGCAGTCGTGGCACTCGCAGCCAAGCACTCGAACGCTGCGATCAACACATTCTCGATGGGCTACGGCTCCGGCGGAGAGTTCTTCGACGAGCGCGCCCATGCGCGTCGGCTGGCCGAACGATACGGCACGAATCACCGCGAGTTCGTGATGAACGCCGACGTCGTGGACATCATTCCGAGTATTGTCCGCGCGTTCGATCAACCGTGCGCAGACAGCACGGCTATTCCCAGTTGGTACTTGTGCAAATTTACGCGGGAGCATGTCACGGTCGCGCTCTCGGGCCTGGGTGGCGACGAGGTCGCCGCGGGCTACGAACGTCACCGCGGCGCAGTGCTGGCCAATCGTACTGACTGGATACCGACCTGGGCCATGAAGAGCATATTGCGTCCGATTGCCAATGCACTCCCAACGCCGCGAAGTGGCAATCAATGGGTACAACGCGTCCAGCGGTTCGTCCAAGCCGCCGAGTTGCCGTTCGACGAACGCTATTTCTCGATGATTGCGCAGTTGTCACGCGAAGCGCGCTCAGCGCTCCTAACCGATGCGATGCAAGAATCCATCGATCTCGACGATCCCCTCCGACATTATCGCGAGCACATCGCAGCGGTTCCCGAGGCCGCGCCACTCAACCGCGCCTTGTACGCCGATCTCAAGCTTTATCTCCCGGGTGACCTCCTCACTATGACAGACCGGATGTCCATGGCGCACTCACTCGAGGTCCGCGTGCCGTTCCTGGATCACCATTTGCTCGAGTTTGCGGCCCGCATTCCCGCGAAACACAAACTCCGCCGAATGAGGCTCAAGAGCGTTCTCAAGGACGCGGTGCAGGACCTTCTGCCCCCGGACTTCCTCAATCGTCGAAAAATGGGATTCTCGGCTCCTATTGCAGTGTGGTTCCGCGAGGAACTGAGAAACTTCGTCGAAGATACCTTGTCGCCCGCCGCTCTCCGAAACGTCGGGGTCTTCCGGCCGGAAGCGGTCCGCAGAATCCTCGACGATCACTACGCAGGACGCAAAAATTTCGACAACGTGATCTGGGCTTTGATCTGCTTCATGGTGTGGCACGACGAGTACATTGCGAACGCACCTTCCGGATTCGAAACGCCGATCGGGCGAAGATAGCCTCGGCCGTGGAACGAGGAGCCCCGGCTAGCGACCCCCAAAAGAGTCGCTCCCGGGAACCCATCGAAGGAATTCGAGCTCGGTGCTCGAAATATCCTCATGCAGTCCAATTCGAGGAAGCATCAAGGGATCGCCGCTCGAGCGAGCGAGGCCGGTTTGCGTCGTTACGGCGCCACTGTATCCGGCATCTCCGGCGAAACCAGCAACCTCTTTATCGACCCCCCCGGACGGATACGCGAACAGCCCATGCTGACCATGTCCGCGATCCCTCAGAGTCCTGAGTGCAAAGGAGAGCTCGTTTCTAGCTTCTTCTTCAGTGGATTCGGTGAGAATCGCATGGCTTACTCCGTGTGCCTCGACGTCAAATCCGTGTTGAGCGAGATGGGACAGTTCAGCCCAGTCCAGCAGTTCACGATCGCCTTCGAACGGATCGACCGAGTGTCGTCGAATTCGGTCGATCAGGCCGGGTCGTTCGGCCTCCGAGATTAGTTTCATATATGTCAGGATCGCGTGTATCGAGCCGTCGCTGTCCTTCAAACCGAGTCCCGCCGCAACCTCCTGCCTGTCCGGCCGTTCGAGGCCCGACAGTCGGCGGCTGACCTCGTCCGGCCAAAACGATCCCGTCGTCCCAACCCGATCCGTAACCACAAACACGGTTGCCGGTATCTCATGAGCCCGTAACACGGGCAATGCGTTCTCCAGGTTGTCGCGCCAGCCATCGTCAAACGTAATTGCGCAAGCACCGGGGGGAAGCGGCTTCGCGTCTCTGATCCGGGAAACGATCTCCCACAATGGAAGGACGGTAAACAAATCGTTGAGCAATGAAATATGGCGCCCGAACGTCTCTGGAGAGACGTACATGCCCGGCTCGACGAATTTCCGCTCAGCCTCGTCGCGCGACAGCACTCGGTGATACATCAAGATCGCGGCACAGGACCCGTCGAGCCTCCCACGTGCCCGGCCGTTCGCACCGGACATCGCGCTGAAGAATGCGACGGATCGGCGCCGGGCTTGCCCAACTCGTAAACGAAAACTCACCTTTCGACATTAGCACGATGGGTGCGAGCAAAAAGCTCCAACCCTTTCGATGCAGGGAGTCACAGATCGGTTCGGACACCTATCGGCGACGGAAAAAATTTGCGATGATCCGAAATCACGAGAACAACTCGCCAGATTCGGTGCGGCCGCCTCGACACCCGACGACAGGTTGGTACTTTAGCTATCGAACTCAGATCCAGACATTGTCTACGCCAAAGTGAGCTTCACGGATGACTCAGTCACAGCGAACGGCACTCCTTTGGTGCGGTCTCGTGGTCGGATTTCTGCCGGGCATCCAGA
>SMVB01381420.1_pt1 | contig 12282 bp, 15 predicted proteins | sample 2456461 | NCBI WGS metagenome assembly SMVB01 (sample SAMN11095934, study PRJNA526329) | marine sediment metagenome | biome: Marine sediment; feature: Surficial sediment; material: Deep marine sediment; isolation source: Hadal surficial sediment | place: Pacific Ocean | collected 2014-05 | depth...
GTTGCAGAATCGGTGACGTTGATTTCGTTGTTGCTGCTACGGCCTGTGGGCTTGTTACTCGCTGCTGGTTTGTTAACCACATATGCTGTTGCGATCGCGGTGAATGTTCGGCGCGGTCGCCGTCAGATTGATTGTGGCTGCGGCGATGAGCCAACGCCGGTTTCGTGGACGCTGGTGGCGAGAAATATGTTGCTCATCTCGCTATCACTTGGGGCCTATATTCTGCAACCTGTCGGTTATAGCTTGAGTTGGGGCGTGGCAGTGGTGGCATTTGCCGCCGCAATGGTTGCCTTCGGCATCTACAGTGCGGTGGAACAATTGATCGCGAATCGTGGACGCTATGAGCGTCTCTGGCTTGGAGTATCTTAGCCGCATGGAATTGTTAACCGTCGCCGTTGTGATCCTGTGGATTCTGGTCGTGGCTTTAGTGATCGTTGTGTTTGCATTGGCCAGGCAGGTTGGTGTGCTCTACGAACGGGTCGCTCCGGCTGGTGCGTTGATGATCAACACCCAGCTTAAAGTGGGTGACGCAGCGCCGCGCATAGCCGTGGAATCGTTGACGGGTAATCAGTTTGAAGTCGGCGATGTGCAAGGAAATCCGCAACTGTTATTTTTTCTCGCGCCGGACTGCCCGATCTGCAAGAGTTTGATACCTGTATTGAAATCGATGCAGCGCGCTGAGGCGAATGTGAACATCCTGCTGCTCAGTGATGGTGACACTGTCGAAGCGCATGAAAGCTATGTGGTTACTGAAAGGCTTCAACAATTTGAATATGCGTTGTCAGAAGCAGTGGGGCGCTCCTATGGGGTGGGCAAGTTACCCTACGCCGTGTTGATTGACGAAAGAGGTGTCATCGCGTCGTTAGGTATCGTCAATTCGCGCGAGCATCTGGAAAGTTTATTTGAAGCAGAACGTATGGGTATTGCTTCAATACAGGACTATTTGAACCAGCCAGAAGAGAGTGTGGATGAATCAGTTCCGCTCTATCACGATGCAGCAGAAAAAAAGTAAGTGAGACAGTAATGAACAGATCGGACAAAAGCGGAACTACCCGACTTATAGACTCCCTCACTGAGAAACTTAGTCGTGGGGTTGCCAGGCGAACTTCGCGACGCGGTCTGTTTGGCTTGCTTGGTGCAGGCATCGTCGGTGCATCCACCTTACCGCTGTTGCCCGTGGCCCGGGCCGCCGATGGTGGTCAACCGAAGAAGGCGGATGTACCAGACTCGGGTAGCGATCAGTCCTGTGATTATTGGCGCTATTGTGCAATTGACGGGTTTCTGTGTACTTGCTGCGGCGGCACCGTGAACACCTGTCCCCCGGGCACTGAGATGTCTCCGATTACCTGGATTGGCACCTGCAACAATCCAGTGGACGGCAAGAACTATGTGATTTCCTATAACGACTGCTGTGGTAAGTCAGCCTGCGGTAATTGCCTGTGTAATACCAACGTGGGTGATCGCCCCATGTATAACCCGTCTAGGAGCAATGACATCAACTGGTGTTTAGGTACTCAAAGTGCGGTCTATAACTGTTCCACGGCAATCCTCGTAGGGATCGCGGTCGAATAGCTATGCGCGCGTTCAGGAACTGGGGCCTGCTTTGCCTCTTGATCACTGGCAGTGTCTATGCAGAACAGCGCGCTGGTGTTGAAGATGCGCATCGCGCGCGGGTGAACTACATGCTCAACTGCCAGGGGTGCCACGGCGCCGAAGGTGCCGGTACCATAGATGGTGTGGTGCCGGTGATGAAAGATTTTGTCGGCAGGTTTTTGAGCGTGGAAGGGGGTCGGGAATTTCTGGTCCAGGTGCCAGGCTCGGCGAATGCGGCTTTGAACGATGCTGCGCTGGCAGAGGTTTTAAATTGGATGTTGCCGCAACTTTCGCCTCGGCAGATACCCGTAGATTTTGAGCCCTACACCGAGGAAGAAGTTGGCAGATTGCGCCAGCATCCCCTTGAGAATGTTATTGCCGTACGTGCCAAACTCATTGCGAAAATGACGCAGCCGCGCCGGGATTAGGCGAGCCGTAGTGCGTGTGATAACGCCTCGAACATCCGGGCACCCCTATATTGAGACCATTCATACCTATTATCGGGGCTGCAACACCCATGATGTCGACCTGATGATGTCGACCTTCACCGATGATGTCGTGCACTACTTTGTTGACCACAGTGCGGTACGAGGTGCGGACGGACTGGCTAACTATTGGGCGAAAATTGCACCTCGTACTCAGGCTAACTGGGTGTTGGATCACGCCCTCGTGCAAGAACCAGAGGCGGTCATTGAATGGTATCTGTTTCGCGATGACAAGATCGCTGAGATACGTTCCTACCACAACAACTACTTCATCCAAGACCCCGAAAATCGGGCGCTACACGGTTTTGACTACTCGGGCCGTACTTATCGAACCTGAGAGGAAAGTTTGTGGTGCTGACATCCTGGTGGTGACGGCTCTGCTGCTTTGATCGAGGATCTACGCTGATACGAGTGGACGGGAACACATATTGCCAACCTCTTGACGGTTGAGAACCACGGGTAGCTTTTGAGGTTTCTTGGCTCTGGCGGTACTACGGATATCGCCCAGTGGTTTGACGGTGTTAGACGGCGTTGCAATCTATCTACCACCCGGCAACAGGCTCCATGCACTTAACGCAGATCGCAGGACCAATATTCGATTTCCATCAATGACCAGTGGAGAATCTGTTTTCGCTTCGATGACGGCGATGCCTTTGATGTAGAGGTACGTGGCTATCACTGATGGAGGAACCTATGGCCATTGTGAATAACGGAATACAACGTCGTCCGCCGCACCCAGGAGAAATCCTCCGAGAAGATTTTTTGCCTGACTACAAATTTACTGTGAGTGGCTTGGCAAGAGAAATTGGCGTATCTCGCCAATCCGTAAAAAAGATTTTACGAGAGCGACGAAGTTTAAGCCCCGAGATGGCTCTACGGCTCGCATACGCGATATACCCGCCAGAACGTCCACGTCGCTTAACTGGTTATTTACGGTGCGACTAATGAGTGAAGGTGCGCTACTGCTCATTGTTGCTACAGCCCTCACTTGCATCGGCTGCGGGGCTTCCGGCGCCCGTGAACTCTCTGGCGTAGAAGTTCCAATGCCGCAGGACTTCAGCTTCGTCGGCGAGATGAGCCCTTGCTACCTGGAGCTAGTTGAGCGTTCCAAAGTCCTGCGGGTGAACTGCTTCCAGATCGAAGGAGTCCTGCACATCCACTCGTCCCGCTGGGCGAAACTCCCGCGTCTGAGCGGAGAAAGTTGGATCGTTACCGTTCGTCGCGCCCCTAACGTCAGAGTCGAAATCGAGGGTAGGATTTACACGCTGCAAGCATCCCCAATTAATGACGAGAGCCTTCGGAAGAGGATCTTGTACGACCGCGGATATTGGTACGCTTGGAACGGCATCACGATAGTACGCTTTACACCACTCGACTCGGATAGCGATCCTCATCATGCAAAGCCGCCGCTCAACACGTGATTAAAAGTCGTTGTCTAAGTGGCCTCGTTAGCTTTGAGTTGGACGAGTCAAATATCATCCTGTTCAACAATTGCTATTGTAAGAACTGCCAAAGACACTCGGGAGTCGGTTTTGTGTCACAACTTCAAGTCCCCAAACTTACTTTGGCTGGCTGAGTGGGGAAGATCACATTACGCACTGTGAATGGACCCCGAGTGTATTTCGGGCGTTCTGCAGTGTTTGCGGGTCACGAGTTCCAAATACAAGCCAATGGAATAACGTGCCAGTACCAGCCGGACTACTTGACGAAGATCCTGGCATCACGCCTGAAGTGAACATGCACTTCGCTGGCAAGTCTCATTGGGCTCTGGTCGACGAATCTATCCATTGCCTGCATGATCAGGATTCCGTGGATTTCTGGGGCGGGCTAATGAAAGGGAAACAAAGTGACGCCTAGTGCGTTGTTGGAGCGAACTGACTTAAAGTTCATGATGTTTTGCATGCGTAAGCTCCGCGCCGAATCGTCCACTCCGATTAAACAGGTGTTAGGTACCAGATGCGCGACAATAAACAAATAGTCAGAGACATGTACATTGCATTGGCTGATCTTCCAGATAGCCTAGCGATTCTGGACTTCATAGATACCAATTGTGTCTGGAGAATTCCAGGTCTTGCGACTTATTATGGAAAACAAGACATTAAAGATAAACTGCTGCTGCCTTTCGGTCGAGGCATGGCTAACCTTGGAATAATGGAACTCACAAACATTATTTCCGAAGGCGATCTTGTCGTTGCAGAAGGGTTTGCTCGAGATAGAAAGACCAAGTCGGGGAAAAACTACAACAACACTTACTGCACTATATTTGAGATAAGAGACAGCAAGATTCACTCGGTTTCGGAGTATTGCGATACAGGATTGGTTAAAGATATATTTGGCAGCACCTAACATGAGGTAGAAGTCGTTCGTTGCGCTCACCCAGAAAGCCCACGCCGCATAACTGTATGTCAGGCGGCAATCCCAAGACGCATTGCAATCGACAACCCTAATCCGATGCTAGTAGGTCACTGGTTCATTCTCGCGGGAGCTCTTCTTTTTACTTCCATCTTGAACAGGCCGAAATGGCCCGGAGGAAATGAAAGAAGATTCACTGCCGAAGAGTCAACCTACGCTGCAGTGAGCAGAGCGCAGAACCGTTCCATTTCAATGTAGCTAATCATGGGGGACGTTTTTTCTGCTATCTTGGGCGTTTAATCCGAACAGACCCATAGCGAGTATACGAAGTTTACTAGCGACGTTGACGCCTGACGGTTGTTGCAGCGAACTACTTTAAACTTCACGGTTTATGCGTTCGCAAAAATGCGCACCATTCCAGCCAGTCGCTCGACACGGTACTAGGTGTCACTCCATGACTTGCCAAGATTCAGGTAGCATCGGCGAATTCGTCGCCTCGATTGCTGATCTAGTTCTATCGCTGCAATCTTTGATGTTTCAGAACGAAAATTACAGACAGGCTTTTTTGAAACACACGTCGGGGGAATCACTTGACGAGTTTTTGGATCTGACGGCATATCCGTCATATTTATTACAGAGAATTTGAGCATGGCAGAAGTAAAGAACCGAAATGATGACGAAATTCAGATTATTCGACAAATTGCTGGCAGCGGAACTGACAAGCCAGTCCTGATGCTGAATCTGAATCGTTATTCGGCAGCCGCGGCTTTCCCTGACGGCGAACTCTATAAGGACTATATGTCAGTCCTAGAAGAATTTGTCCCGATCGTAGGTGCGAAGATACTTTGGCGCCATAACGTTCTCGGCCAACCCATTGGCGATCAAAGGCTTGATGAAATCTTGGCCGCGTGGTACCCGACACACCAAGCTTTCTTAGACCTCTTCACCTCACCAGGCTCGGAAGAAAATTTTCGTCTGAGGGCTCTCGCAGTCGAGTATGCGGTTATCCATCGGTTACCCGGGGATGTGTACCCGTTTAACTCATAGCTTCAGGTTTCGACCTCAGCTCAACATGGCGTTATGCGTCATGCGGTATGGTAGTGGTCTTGCCGGAGGTGAGGAATCCACATGACCCAGGACCGCTACGATTTACCGATCACCACTGAATCGACTGCCGCGTGTGAGCAGTACCTTGTCGCCCGAGATGCACTGCTGGCGGGTACGGGCGATCCTATCGCTGCGGCAGACGCAGCGCTGGAGCTCGATCCGGAATTTGCCTTGGCGCACGCCGCTCGGGCTCGCGGGTTACAGCTTGCTGCAGAGTTTGCTCAATCTGCCGTAGCGGGGAAGCGGGCAGTTGCGGTAGCGGCGCATGCCACACAGTGGGAACAGCAGCATGTTGAGATCACTGCAGATTTGACCACAGGCCGACTCGGCCCGGCTTTTGAAAAGCTTCAAAGTCACATTGCCGACTATCCTCGTGACGCGCTGACTTTGTCGTCGGCGTCCGGTGTGTTTGGCTTGATCGGATTCAGCGGTCGTGTTGGGCGCGAGCCAGAACAGGTGGCATTTCTGGAGCCTTTAGCGGCGCATTATGAAAGCGATTGGTGGTTCGACTCTGCGCTGGCATTCGCGCTTTGTGAAAACGATCGGGCCGAAGAAGCGGTGGCGTTGATCGAGTCATCCCTGGCTGGCAATCCACGGTCTGCGCACAGTGCGCACATTTATACGCATGTGTTGATTGAGGCAGGCAAGGCTCAACCAGGGCCGCAATGGCTCAGCGACTGGTTGTCGGGATACAGCGCAAACGGGGTTCTGTTCTGTCACCTTTGGTGGCACTTAGCGTTGTTCCAGTTGCATGCTGGAGATTTTGAGTCGATGCGCGAGACTTTGCGAACGCGCTGTATGCCGGGCCAATCTTCTTGCCCGCCGGTGAATGTATTCACCGATTCCGCGGCCATGTTATGGCGCGCAGAGGTTGCCGGGGTTGCGCATGATGAATCTGCGTGGCAAACAGTGCGTTCATTCGGAGATCAGTGGTTTGCCCGTCCGGGCATCTTCGTCGATGTGCACAAGGCATTGTGCCTTGCCGCGCTGGGAGAGTTCGGCGAGTTGGACGTCTACATTGCGTCGCTGAAGGAAGCTGACGAAAAAGGCAAGGTTCGAGCGGGCGCTGTGGTGGTCGAGTTGGCAACTGCATTTGGCGAGTTTGCGCGAAAGGAATGGCGGGCCTGTGCCGACCGACTCGATGAAGTGGCTGATGATGTGGTGCGCATTGGTGGCAGCCGTGCCCAGCGACGCATCATCTCGGAAACCCGGGATGCAGCCCGCGCACTTGTGACGTGACATCAAATGCCCTGGTAATTGATACCGGCTACGCGTGGCTGCGACTAGCCGCCAGCGTGCTGTTAACCACTGTCGGTTGTGCCGGCATGTACGTCTGCATGGTAGCAGTGCCCGCCTATCAACTGGATTTTTCTATCACGCGCATGGACGCGTCCCTACCTTTTACCTTTGTGATGCTGGGCTTTGGTGTGGGCAGCCTTGTCATGGGTGGCATAGTCGACCGCTTTGGCATCGTCCTGCCGCTGGCGATAAGCAGTCTTTTTCTTGCCGGCGCCTTTTTTCTAGCAGCGCGCTTGGAATCTTTTGCCGCATTTGCGCTGGTGCATCTGATGATCGGCGCCTTTGGTTGTGCGGCCGTATTCTCACCTCTGCTTGCCGATATCTCCCGTTGGTTTGTACGTTACCGGGGCTTTGCCATCGCCGTCTGCGCAAGTGGTAACTACATTGCGGGTACTGTGTGGCCGCCCATGATCGGTACCATGATCAGCACCATCGGCTGGCGCAGCATGTACGAGAGTTTCGCTCTACTGAGCATCCTGTTGATGGCGCCGCTGTTGCTGGCATTGCGCCGCAAGCCACCGGCCCACGACGACGAACCGTTTGGCGGTGGCTCACGAGGGTCGGCGTCTTCGTTGGGTCTGACGCCGAATCAACTGACTACAACGCTGTCGTTTGCTGGTGTGGCTTGCTGCACTGCTATGGCCATGCCCCAGGCGCATGTGGTTGCGCTGGCAGTAGATCTAGGACTGAGCGTTGCCGAAGGTGCCGGCATGCTGTCTTTGATGTTTGGTTGCGGCGTGGTCAGCCGGCTTGTTTTCGGTTGGTTGTCGGATCGCATCGGTGGCCTTGCCACGTTGTTGTTGAGTTCTTCGTTGCAGTTTCTGGCTCTGTTGATGTTCCTGCCTGCCCAGGGCCCTACTTTGCTCTACGTAGCAGCGGCGCTTTTTGGTCTTTTTCAAGGGGGCATCGTGCCTTGCTATGCATTGATCGTGCGTGAATATTTTCCAGCTTCACAGGCCGGTGCTCGTACCGGAATCATTGTCTTCGCTACCTTGCTGGGCATGGCCTTCGGCGGCTGGGCCTCCGGCGCTTTGTATGACATGACCGGATCTTACGATGCGGCCTTTCTTCACGGGGCTGGTTGGAATCTGGTGAATATGGTTATTGTCGGCATGCTGCTCATGCGCGCGCGACGCTATATATTGTTGCGCCCGGGCAGAGCGCAATCAGCTTAGGGGGAAGATCGTCGTCATCTGTGCCAGCAGATCGGGGTCCAGGGCTGCTTGTACACTCAGCGCCGACAGATTTTCATCGATTTGAGCGACAGATGTAGCACCAAACAAAAGGCTCGACACATGCGGATGGTTCAGGCAGTAAGCCAACGCGAGTTGAGTGGTTGAATAGCCAACACTGTCGGCTAGTTCGATAAACTGGCTTACCTGTTCCAGCGTACCGCTGGCGCGCAGTGATTCTACTTGTCTGGCATTGTGCCTGATGCTGTCCGGGATGCCCGAGATATTATATTTGCCGGTGAGCACGCCCCCCTGCAAGGCGTAGGAGGGCACCAGGCCGAAGTCGTATTCATCGCACAGGGTGTGCAACCTGGGGTCTTCTGCGATAGCTCGGTTGAGCAAACTGTAAGGCACCATGGCGGCGCTCGGCAGCGGTAAATTTGCGCTTTTGGCGGCGGCGCAGCATGCCGCCAGATACTCTATCGGCCAGTTACCTGAGGCCCAATGATGAACCCTGCCGGAACCGATCAGTTCAGCCAAACTGGCAACCATTTCCTTCGGGTGCAGTGCTTCGGGCGGCGTAAAACAGAACACCAGATCGAAGTGGTCAACACCGATGCGCTGCAGAGAGCCGTCTACTTCCTCGATGAAACTTTGCTCGGGGAAGAACTCGTACCACATGCGGTTTGAGATCACCAAATCTTCGCGTCTAAAGTTGCCGCGTCGAAACAAGTTACCGAACACGACTTCGGAATAGCCAGTCTTCAAGGGCGCCTTGCCGGAAGTGTCGTCATAGCGGGCATCGTCCAGAAAATTGATACCGGCATCGACAGCGGCGGTCATCACAGCCAGCGCGTCAGCTTCGGGCATGAACTCAAATGTATTCCAAGAACCCAGCGACATTGCAGATACTTCGATGCCACTATGGCCGAGGCGTCGGTATTCCATGCGCAATATTGGCACGGCTGTGTGCTGGTTGGTAGGGCGCTCGCCTATGCCGGAGTGGGTTTGCTCTCACTGGTCTGGATGCCCTGAAAGTCGGTCCAGCAGCGCCGCTGGAAGTCGTATAACTTGCACCTGCGTGCTGTCTGCGCATACCAGCACCAGGAGAAGTGTTGCACGATAATGCGCTCGGGCAGCGTGTCCTCCAACAACTGCTGAGCACCTTTGAGCCGATACAACGGGATACTCATATCCTCGTGGTGGGCGGTATGTTCCATGATGTGGTGAAACAGGCCGCCGAAGCCGAACCCCACCAATGCCCAGGCCGATTGATCGGTAGCATAGGACACACCGATCAGACTGGCGATCCAAACCAAGCCTGTCGCGGCGGCAAAGGTGCTATCGCGGAGAAATTCCTTGCGTCGGGTGGCGATGTAGTCTTTGCTCGGAAAGAACATGCGCAACCACCACATCTCTACGAAGTAGTGCAACCACGAACCCCAGCCACTGCGGTAAATGCGCTCCATTACCTGGCGTGCCGGTGACAATGCCTGAAACTCTTCGCGCGTGAGTGGCGCCCAGACGAAATCCACGCCTTTCAAATTGGCGTAGCCGTGGTGAACGACGTTGTGACCCACCTGCCACAAGCTATAGGGCGTGATAGATGGGACCATTGCAATGCGACCAAGCACCTTGTTCAAGCGACGATGTGGTGTGTAGCTCTGATGACAAGCGTCGTGGCCAATGATGAATAGCCGGCCGATCACGATGCCCGCAGCCAGCCCGCATATGAGTTTGGCCCACCAGGCCGTGAGCAGCGCGGTACCCGTGATGAGAAGCGCAAAGCATGCCCAGTCGAAGAACAGCAGCAACACTGCCAACGCTGTACGGCGGTCTGAAATCGTCTTGAGCCACGAACGAATTACTTTGCGGTGAGGCAGGGGCAAGCCCACCGCAATAGGCTCAGGCAGAGAAGAGCGCAGAATGTCCTGTGTCATGAGCCGGAGCTATGCAACATAAAAATGCGAGTATGGGGTGTGAATTCTTACAGCTTGTTGATCTGAATCAACAGACTGCGAAAAAGTACCCATGCGATGCAATTTAATGGCTGACTATCCAGGAAAGGAAACATGATTCACCGAAAGCTAGTACTTATCGTCAGCCTCGTCTGTGGGCTGCTCTTTGGCTGCAATAGTGGCCCGGGTGTCACGGTTCCCATTGGCTACGATCCTGCAGTGAGCTATCCGAACACGTTTTTAGTTGAAGCTTCGCAAACTGGCCCTCCTGCAACGCAAGCCGATGAGACGGAACAGAACCGGCGCATATGGCGAGCTGAATTCCGAGGGATTCGCCGGATACCGCTCGAGACACCAACCCTGGCAGAAATCGAAACGCTGTTTGTGCCTGCGTTCAGCGAAGCGCTGGCAGGCTATGCGTTTTGATTTAGTCTGGGCTTAAGCTAAACGATCTTCGAGTCGGTCTTGCCCCAGTAGCGGTCTTTGATCAGGCGCTTGTAGAGCTTGCCGGTTGGCAGGCGCGGCAGTTCGTCGATGAAATCCACGCTTCGTGGACACTTGTAGTGCGCAATGTGTTCGCGGGCGTATGCGAGTAGTTCTTCGCCCAACTCGTCACTGGCGGTGACGCCGGCGACGAGTTGAATAACCGCTTTTACTTCCTCGCCCATCTCGTCATTGGGTACGCCAATCACCGCAACATCTGCCACCTTGTCATGCATGATGAGCGCGTCTTCGATTTCCTGAGGGTAAATATTGACCCCGCCGGAAATGATCATGAAGCTCGCACGGTCGGTGAGAAACAGAAACCCTTCATCATCGACGTAGCCGACATCGCCCAACGCGCTCCAATTGTCGTGTGTCGGATGCTGGGCATCTTTGGTTTTTCCAGCGTCTTTGAAGTAAGCAAAGGGCATTTTTGGCATTTCGAAGTACACCAGCCCGGGTTCGCCGTTGGCTAACTCGTTACCCTGCTCATCGCAGATGTGGATGATGCCCAGTATGGGCTTACCCACGGTGCCTGGATGCGCAAGCCATTCCTCAGGCGTGCTGTGAGTGAGACCGTTAATTTCGGTACCACCGTAGTATTCGTAAATGATTGGCCCCCACCACTCAAACATCTTTTCTTTGATTCCCCGAGGGCAAGGTGCTGCTGCGTGGATGGCGACCTTGTGGCTGGACAGATCGAAGTTGCCGAGTTCGTCTTTGCCCAGCTTGAGCATACGCGTGAACATGGTCGGCACCCACTGGCTGTGGGTGACCTTGAATTTTTGTATGGCGCGCAGAGAGCCAATCTCGTCAAAGCGCGGCATCATCACCACGGTGCCACCCAGCGCTTGAGTCGCGATAGAAAAGCTGACGGGTGCCGAATGGTACAGCGGTGCCGGGGATAGATAGACGGTGTTTTCGTCAAAACCCCACAGTGTCTGTTGTAATGCGCCAACGGGTCCGGCGTCCTGGTCGATGGTGTGGTCGAGTTGGGGTCGCATAATGCCCTTGGGTCGGCCAGTGGTGCCGGAGCTGTACAGCATCATTTGCCCCGCGGGTTCGACGGCGAGTTTGTCTGCCGGGTAGCCAGCCAGGGCGTCCTCGTACGCGGTGTATCCCTCAATGGTACCGTCCACCATGAGCCATGTGTGGCAGTTTGGCGCGTAGGTGGGTAAAGAGGCGGCGATGGTAGCGAGTGAGTTGCAGGTGATCAGCACTTGCGCTTCGCAATTGTCGACGATGTAGCCTGCTTCTTCGTCGGTCAAATGCCGGTTGACCGTTGTAATGTAGAGGCCAGAGCGGAGTGCCGCCCAGATGACTTCAAAGTAACGCAGATTGTTATCCATGAAGATCGCAACATGGTCGCCCTTGCGCAGGCCCTTGTCCCACATCAGCCGAGCAAGTCTGTTGGAGCGTTCGTCCAGTGCTTGATGGGTGACTAATTCCCCCGTCTCACTATGAATAGCTGCAGCCTTATCTGGGCAGATCTGCGACCACTTACCGGGATACATTGACCGTGCTCTGATCTAGTCGGCGGCGAAGTTGAGACGCGCAACTTCTGCCATGGTGCGGATAGCTTCGCTATTGCCGTTGATGGTCAGACCGGTCACGCCACTGTCTTCCCATGCCCGGAAGCGCTTGGCGATACGCTCTTTTGAACCGATCAACGCGCCGCTATCGACAAACTCGTCAGGTACTGCGGCGATGGCCTCATCTTTCTTCTTCGCCAGATACAGTTCTTGTATGCGATCTGCTGCATCGCCAAAACCACGACGCACCATCATCTCTTTATGGAAGTTGATGTCCTTGTGTCCCATTCCACCAACATAA
>SMVB01167906.1_pt1 | contig 12281 bp, 11 predicted proteins | sample 2456461 | NCBI WGS metagenome assembly SMVB01 (sample SAMN11095934, study PRJNA526329) | marine sediment metagenome | biome: Marine sediment; feature: Surficial sediment; material: Deep marine sediment; isolation source: Hadal surficial sediment | place: Pacific Ocean | collected 2014-05 | depth...
ATTGCCTTCGTACTCATGCTACGCGCACAGGGACCAAATTTGGATAAAGGGCGATGGCTATGGATAGGCGCACTCATTGCATGGGCTTCGCTACACAAACACTTTGCTATTTTCTTTGCAATAGCAATGGCTATCGCCCATTTTGCTTCTCCACCGCAAGGCAGTTCAAGGAAAAATGCGTTTTCGCAGATTTTATTGATTGCATTGGTAGGGTTTCTCGCTTGGGGATCAACCTTTTTATATTTTTTTACGGTGGGACGTTTCCAAGACTTCTGGGATACCGTATTCGTTTTTAATCAATTTTATGCTGGTAATATTTTTCATAATTTGTGGTTGGGACTTTCTCCCAACCTTATTTTCTCGGAAAATTCGTTTGGCATTATCCCATTAATTTGCCTCTCCCTTTTGGGAATGGCTTTTTCCAAATGGGGATCATGGGACAGAACCAAAATATTATTTTTAGCTTATATAATAGCCACCTACATCATGGTGACCTCTCCGGGAATGTTTTATACGCACTACTACCAATTGTGGGTTCCTGTACTCTGCATTGGTTCAGCATGGATAATTTCAAATATAAGGAAAAGACTTTCAACTTCGCCTGGAAAGATCCTTCATTGGATCGGGCCAGCAGTGCTATCCATATTGATAATTTTTCAAGCCTCATACTACAGATTCACCCCCGAACAATGGTCAAGGCTAAAGTATAAAAACCGATATATCAATATGGAGCTAGGTGTGAAAAATATCAATCGTCTTTTATTACCTGGCGAATTATTTCATGTCTGGGGATTTGATCCTGGATTATATTTCTACACGCAAAAAAGTCCTGTCTCCGGGGTTCTCAATTATACTCCGCTATACAGAGGGCCTTTGGTAGAAAAACTTTCTGCCCTGGTAAAACAAAAATTATCACAAAATATGCCTGACCTATTTGTAGTCGCCCCAATTGGAGAAGAAGAAATACCATTATATAAATGGATCCTTAAAAATTATCGACCTTTTCCTAATCAGGAAAGGTTCTGGCCGTACAAATTTTATTTTCTCCAGGGCAGTGCTCTTGAAAAAAGGGCTATCCAGCAAACAAAGCCTACTACAATAAATTAATAAATCCCACCAATGGATTTTATTCCCCGTGGCTTGCAACGGCCTTTAAATGAAAATCCCTCTCGGATACCCCGTCCGCTTGCTACGGGCTCGTTCATTGCCGGAACCAATCCCATTTCATACCTCCATATTAAATTCTCTCCAAATTAAGCAAAAGAGTCAGCCAATTTAACATTTTCTGCTATCATATAAAAAGAGTTTTATCTCTGCTGAATTTATCCACAAGGGTCAATTTTTCTTCCGTTTTTCGACAACAGAATCCACATCTTCTCCTACTCTATTCAACATGAAGACCCAACTAACACTACGATGATTGCATGTCAAAAAAAATATATACGGGAATCGGTTTAGTTGTGATTTGCTTTTTGACTTTGGAGCTTTCGATTTTCCTCTTTTCAAAAACTTCTTTCGGGAAAAGCCGTTTGCGAGGCAATATTCCTGGCTATTCACTGGATAACATTAACAAAAAATTTTGGGGCGAATACAACGCGCGTTTCGGAGTTTGGCACACTCCAAATTCCAGCTATAAACATACAAAGTCCTGTTTTCAGGTTGTCTATCAGGCTAATTTCTATGGTGCCAATGACATTCCCAGAATAATAAAATCCAAGAAGGAGAGAGTCCTTATTTTGGGTGATTCATTTATGGAAGGTTATGGCCTCGCACGTGAAAAAAGACTCAGCAACCTATTGGAAAAAGAAACTGGAACAGAGCACCTAAACTTTGCTCTCAGTGGTTATTTTGGCACCACACAATATTATCTGGTCTATAAACATCTGGCGAAAAATTTCAGCCACAATAAAGTTTTGATTGGGATATTGCCATACAATGATTTTCAGGATAATGACTTGCAAGTTGGTAAAATAATACATGCTCAGGAATATAGACCCTACTTTGTTGGCGATTACCCGAATTACGAATTGATGTATCATGTTGACAGCATTTATTCTGCTAAACAAAGAGACTCCAGTTACGAAGCAGGCTTGATCAAATTAATTATGGAATTTTCGTTCACCAGTAATGCTATCAAGCTAATCATTGAAGAAATCAGTTACCGAATGGCCAGCTATGATGATCCAAACAATCCTTACGCGCTTCTAAAAACCAAGGGATTGCCTTTTTCAGGTTATTACGAGTTCCGGGAAAAGGATTTCCAATTGATGCGGTTTACTCTGGAAAAAATTTTAGCTGAGGCGGAGGGCAAGGAAATCGTAATTGCTTTGCTTCCTACCATGCAGGATTTGATGTTATATAGTAAATACGGCGATGCTCCGCTTGCGAAACGCTTTCGCCAATTCAGCCAGGAAACATGCGTTAAGGTTATTGATTTATTGCCCTATATGCATGATTATACAAAAGATTGGGATAAATATTATTTTCCTTGTGACTATCATTGGAATGCATATGGCAATCAGGTTGCCTCTGAATATTTACTAAATAAAATGTAGAGTGATATTTCTAATTACATCTATAACGCAATTTCCTCAAACAAAAAAATGAACCGCCCCCAAAACACCCCTTTAAATACCGTCAATGATCCCCCTGCCAATCCTGAGCCAGAAAAAAATTCACATTTTTTTAAATGGTTAGGAGGTGTCCTTGGCTTCGGTATTATTGTCTATCTTTTCTATTCCATTGGCTGGGCTGAGATATATGAACATCTTTCGACATTAGGCTGGTTCATTCCATTGGTTTTTCTGCCCTACTTCTTTACCAATATCATCAATACCTATGCCTGGATATCTTCCTTTCCCCCTCCATTTTCCAAATATAAATTATCGTTTTTCCAGGTCTATTGGATTCGCATCTGCGGGGAATCCATCAATAATTTCACCCCCACAGCACAGGTAGGCGGAGAAGTTAGCCGCGTGCTATTCCTGAAAAAATTTGCAGTGCCACCAAGCACAGGCATGGTCACGGTGATCATGGATAAAGCGGCGCTGGTCATTTCGCAAATCCTGTTTATTTATACCGGGCTGTTCATGCTTCTTGCTCAGGTGGATTGGTCATTGACAATCAAGATTCTCATTGGATCGACCTTAGTATTGGCATTGTTAGTGATCTATGGAATCCTGCTAGCCGTCCACAAAGGTTTTTTCAGCAAAATAACCAACTCCATAAACAGCAGGTTCCATTGGCCCGCGCTCAAACGTTTGCACAAGAGAATCAAAACCCTCGACCAACATTTAATGCAATTTTATTTTAATCACCGTAAGGAATTCATTCGATCAAATTACCTGCACTACATTGGATGGATAGTCGGCGCGGCAGAAACCTGGACCTTTTTATATTTACTAGGCACACCCGTGGGCATTGCTGATGCAATTATGATTGAAGCGCTGGTGGGCTTCGCCAAAGGAATCGGGTTTCTGATTCCTGGAAGCCTAGGCATAATGGAGGGCGGATCTGTTTTCTTATTTCAAACCTTGGGGCTTGGTTCTGGACTCGGTTTGGCCTTTACGCTATTAAAACGCGCCCGAGAATTATTGTTTGGCGTACTGGGCTGGGTGGTACTTTATTCCCAGTTTCCTTCCCTGAAAAAAGAAAAACTCCGCGCCTCTTCTCTCGACTGATTGATTCGATCCATAGGGAACCTATCTACGCTCCGCACATTCGACACAAAAGGTACTTTCAGGAACCAGGAGAACTCTTCCGATGGGAATGGGTCGATCACAATTCAAACAAATACCAAAATCCTCGTCATCTACTCTACCCAAAGCATTGTCCAACCGCGACAATCTGGAACGCGCCGACCGCAATCCAGCTTCGCTGATACTTTTACTATTGATCGCCTCCATCCGGCTCAGCCTGCCATAGGCATTATCCGGAGGCACAGGTTTGGACGATTCTTCCAATTGGGGTATTGAATGCTTTAGATTATCGATCTCGGAAAGAATTCCTTGACGAAGTTGTTCGCGTTGTTCCTGATTCATTGTTTGCAAGTTTCCATTAGAGAACAACTACAGGCTGTTTTGTTCACATTCAATATTTTATAATAAACTATGGCGCGTTCGATAGTTATCACAATTTTATTTTTAGCTCTAGTGGCCGCGACTCTTTTTGGCTTCTTGATGTTATTGGTCGCGGGCAAAGAAGGTTCGGATACTCTTGACCTCGTGCTAGGCGCTGTTCTTTCCATCGCGCTACTTATCATTTGGTGGAGCCTTTCAAAATTATTCATTACCCGCTATCAAAAAATCCTGTCCCTGTCTGGACGAGTAATCCTTTCTGCCATTACCCTTATTTATACCCTCACCACCATTCCCTACATCATAAGTTATTTTAAAGGGCCGATGCTGGTCAAGGAAATCCGCATCGAAAACTTTAAGGAAACACCTATCATTTGGCCTGGATTCGATGGCGCCGTTGGCATCCGTTTGGATTTTGATCTTCTGCATTCCAAAATAGATGGAAACTTATTGCGCCCTATTATCTGGATGGGACCACAGAAAAAAATGCAACTCGACTGGCTCTATAGCTTCGATCAACATTATTTATACGATGGAGTTTATCCAGGAAGAAATTCAAATACCCAGCTTCGTTTGCGTGTCTCCCCTTATCCCCTGGCACCATACCGTTCGGGTCGATTGGATGGCGCAGTCGCCCCGAGAAAATCCTATGAGTTATTTCCCGCAACTGTAAGCAGAATAGAAAGCCAATCAAACCTGTGTTTAAAAATCAATTCCTATAGCCTGCCCACAGCCGATAAAAAAACGGCAACCTTTAATGATGGAGAAAACCTGAGCGTTGCATGGTTCATCGCTGGTACGTCCAATCTACGGGTAGATTTAAGCGAACTCTTAACAGAAAAACTCCGCAACCGCAGTTTCCTGCAAAACAATCCCAAAGAGTGGAGAAAAATACATAAGAGATGGGAACATAACGGTTTATTACGAGCGGGTTACCAACAATGTAATATTCTGCCCGATGATTTAGATAAAAAAAGTGGACGACAATGTTATTGCCGATAAACGTTAGATTTGGTGAACACCTTTTGCAATAAATCCGTGACACGTGCGGCGGGATCAGTGCGAATTTTCTTCTCTTCCTCACCAATCATGAAGAACAGACCATCCATCGCTTTACTCGATACATAATGATTCAAGTCCAGTGCTTGTGCCTGGGCAAAAGGCAATGCAGTGAAGGTTTTCATCATCGCGTTATAATATCCCGTACCACCGACTTCATCCAGACTTTGGATGATCAACGGTTTAAACGCATCGTAAATTTTATCGGAAGTTTTTTCTTTTAAATAATCTGTCGCGGCGGTATCCCCACCATTTAATATTGCTTTAGCATCATCAAAGGACATTTGAGTGACTGCATCGAGAAAAATTGATTTCGCTTGCGGCGCGGCTTTTTCCGCCGCTTGATTCATACTGTCGATGAAACTATCGACCTGCTCCTTATACCCCACTTGACTCAACATGTCGGCTACCATCTTAAAATTCTCCGGCATCAAAATTTTTATGGATTCGTTATTGAAATATCCATTCACCTGGGAAACATGAGACACGGCATTGGCAGTTCCAATCGATAAAGCCTCTTTCAATCCAGAGATAGTCGTCTCCAGGGTATTTTGTGGAATCGCAGGTTCAATGACCTCTAAAAGATCTTCCAGCCAACCCGCCTTCACCAATGAAACTGAAATAAAGAACCAAACCAACACAACCAAAATTTTTAATTTCATAATTGTCTCAGAAATATTTTTTTGTCATGGTCCGAATTTAAACTTTTAGAAAGGCAGTTTAAAGCTGTCCAGGATCGGCAGGTTTTCACCCGATGGAATGGGGATCGGTAATTTTTTACCCCCAGGCATAAGAAAAGAACCGCCCATAGCCTTCTTCAACAGATCCTTGAGTGAGGATTCACCCGATTCGAGAAGTTTCCCATTTCCACTGACACCTCCAAGCAAACCACGAACATCACCCAGCGGACCCAAGGTGGCCTCACCAATAGAAGCTTTCAAGGAACTCTCAAATTCTTTGGCTTTGTCTGCCACCAGGTTTTTCACGGCACCCGAAATAATATTATTGAGGTTGGATTGAATATCGATTTCATAGTTGTCCATGGTACCGTTAATCGACACCTCGATCATAAATTCACGAACATCACCGAGGGCTTTCGCCACTGAATTAAAAATCACATCACCCTCTTTTTCGGAAATTGACAGCGCTAGCTGGCTCAAGTTTGCTCGCAGAGTTCCGGACACTTGATTTTCGCCGACAATCTTGAACACTCCGCTAAGATTAGCCAATCCCTTTTTAATTATCATGCCTTCGCCAACTTCCATCTTCTCCAATTTCAGCGCCCGAACCTCGCCATTGACCGAATCCTGCGCTTCCGCTTTAGTGCGGTCCAACTTCATTTGCAACGAAAACCGGTCAAAGCGATCATCCTCCTTGGAAAAAAAATTCAATACGGCAGGCTTGCCATAAACTCCCTGATTGTCCGACAAGTCTTGCAAATTCCCGGCGACATTCGTATCAAACAGGTTCATCGACAAGCTGGCGTGGCGCACCAGAAAATTAGGAGTACTCACATTTTGGCCAAAAGGAATCAAGACCCCCTTGCCGCGAACGTAAGTCTCTTCCGCCGTGGCCTCTTTTTTGTCGCCACCACTCAAGTAGGGGCTGACCATCCGGTAATATTCCCAGAATTTATCCAGCTTTTCTTTGACTGGCCCTTTTAATAAGGTTCCAACCAAGTTGCCACCGCCTTCTGCGCTCAAGGAATATTTCTTTTTCAGCCTTTCGAAATCTTTTTGCGGCAAGGATTTCAAATCGGCCACCATTTTTTTCGCTTGAGAAATATCTTTTTTTAGTTCCTCTTTTAATTTAGGTATGGAATCCAGTTTGCCTTGAATTTCAGCTCGAACTGCTTGAAACTCACTCGCCAAACCCTGAATATTATCCAGAGCGGGTTCCTTGGCTTTTTCCTTCAATTCCAATATTCTTTGTTTGATTTCCTCAATCGCTTGCAGGCTGAATTCGTTTTCTATTTTTCCCTCCCACTTTGCCTTCATATCCCGCAATAGTTTTTTACTGGACTCCACTGCTTCCAGGGTTTCCAGTTTTTCCGATTTGAGAATATCTTCGGGAGATTTGATATCCAACCCGCTAGCAAAAGAGAAATTCGATATTGCCTCGCTTTCCCCGCTAGAAAGGGACCGTTCATCTTTTCCTTTACCTTTAGCCACATAAGTTTTTGCCGGAGTCTTGCGTTCTGTATTGAATCGGATTCCCTCAATAGCCATCTCATCTATAATCATCTTTCTATAAACTAATTGACCTATATCAACATTAAAACGAAACGCCGACACCTCGACCATGTTTTGCATCAAATTATCCGGATTGGCCACTGTCAAACCTTTGATATTGATCGCTTGGTCTGTAATGGATGTGGTCAATGAATCCATTTCAATCTGAGATTTGATGAACTCCGATCCTTTCTCTTCCACATTAGATTTTATGATAGGGTCCATATAGAAATAGCTAAAAACAAATACTCCCGCCGTGAGAATAATAAAAACGACCAGACCTTGCCATCGGAAGATTTTCATTATTTCCCCCCTATCAATGTTTGGTAAATCTTGACGACCTTCAAAGCTTTAAAGACAGGAAACTTCTCCAGGAATTTGCTGAAGCTCACACGGTATTTTTCAACGAACACATTGAATATGAAAAACAGCGGGATTGCTAATAATAACGAAGCAATGAGAGAACCCATGACAATCGTATTATTCAGTTTTGCCAAAATAAAAATCGGAAAACTGAAAAACTGGGTCCAGAACCCCTGCAAACCTTCCGCCTTCAAAAGGGTGTATCCCAATTGATGAAATATTGGATCGAGCAAATAAGCGAAACCGGCAAACACCACACCACTGACAATAGTGATTCCGATATTTACATTAAGAATCAGGGCGATGAAAATTACTGCGGAATTATGCAGGCTGAGGAGAGGGGTCAATCCCAAGATGGCACCCAGGCAAACGCCCAAGCTCAACTGCCAAGGTCTGGCGTTGGAGTTCAATGCTTTAAAAATCTTTAAAATTTGCCCTAGCATGTGTAATCTCCTCCGTTATGAATACTTATGAGGACCAATAACAATTCAATATTTTTTATCCAGGCAAATCGCCGTCCCTTATTTAAGCCTGTTTTCTCCCAATTGTAAATAGCGGACGCATTGATCCAAAGGTGCATGGCGACCAAACAAAACCAGCGTATCCCTAGTTTGAAAACAAAACTCCGGCAATACATCCGTCAAAATTTTATTTTTCCTCACCACGGCAATCAATTTTGCCCCACCTTCTTTATTTAACTCCAACTCTTGCATGGATTTATTATTCGCCCAGGAATCTTCCAGAACTAAAAAGGATTCCGTTAAACTGGCGGCGAGATAAGTAGAAAATTTTTGTAAACTTTCCGCATTGAGGGAAAGTCCACGAAACATGCTGTAACCTTCCAACCGAACCAATTCTATTTGCTGTTCGATGATATTGTTGGGGATATGATATTCGCGCAACACTCTTGCAAATATTTCAATGGAAGTTTCGAATTCCTCTGGAATCACTTGGTCGGCTCCAGCTTCTTTCAAACCATCTACCTGCTTTGAAAGTTGCGTCCTCACGATAATATAAATATTTGGATTTAATTTTCGCGCTAATCGCACCCCTTGTTCCAATTCGATAGGATCTCGGAGCGAATACACGATCATTCGTGCCCGTTCAATTCCTATTCTCAGCAAGGTATCGCGGTGCGTGGGATCGCCGTATTCTGCAACCAAATCTTCCGTCAATGCCCGTTTGATCCGTTCGCCATCCAAGTCCAGTATCAAGAATGGAGTGTTGGTTTCCTTGAGGACCCGAGCGAGGTTCCGGCCAACTATACCAAAGCCACTGATAATGACATGATCTGTTAGCTTATGGTTCGATCCTTCAGTTTCTGCATCTTGCACCATCTTCGAATGTAGTTGTAAGGCCAAGCGCGATGACAACTGAATCAAAATTGGCGCCAGCAACATGCTTAGAATAGAAACGATCAGGAATGATTGATACTCAGCACTAGAAAACAGTCCCAACTCCAACGCAAGAATAGCCAGGATCAATGAAAATTCACCCACCTGCGCCAGGCGAATACCGACAACCAGGGAAATCCGGAATGAATTTTTGGCTATCAGCGCCGCAAGAAAAGTTAGTAGTGCCTTGACAACAATGACCGCCAGCGTCAATCCGACATACAGGAGCGCTGAGTCCATAAAGTTGGGGACGTTTAACAACATGCCGACGGAAATAAAAAAGATACTGCTGAAATAATCTTTCAACGGCAAAATATCGAGAATGATCTGGTGGCTGTAATCCGATTCCGAAATGATCATTCCGGCAATGAAGGCTCCCATCGCCAGAGTCAACCCAAGCTCTTGAGAAACCCATCCCGTCCCTAGCACGATTAAAATCACAAACAGGGTGAGATGTTCCTTACTGCCGAGTCTAGCAATCCATTCAAGGGCACGCGGCACCAACAAACGCGAAAGCAAAAATATACCCACAACAGCCGCACCAGATTTCAACAGCGCCAAACCAATGCCGCCTAAGGAAAGAGCACCGGCCTGCGAAAGCAACGGGATCACCAGCATCATCGGCACCACACACAGATCCTGGAACAACAACACTCCAATACAGATGCGGCCATGACCGGTATCGATTTCAGCCCGATCGGTGATCATCTTCATGACAATCGCAGTGCTACTGAGCGCTATGAGCATTCCTACAACCAACGCCTGATTAACAGGAAACTCCAATGCCTGGAAAACAAAAAACACCATGGCACCAACGAAACCTAACTGCAATATTCCCACCCGCAATATAACGGAAATATTTTTCATCATTTGGCGCAGGGAAAATTCCAAACCGATCACGAACAAAAGCAATATGACACCAATTTCCGCGAGGTGAGTAATTGTTTCCGAATCGTTAATGAGTTTAAGCCCACCAGGGCCAATCAAAATTCCCGCAATCAGGAACCCCATCACCGATGGAAGTTTTATGCGATGAAAGAACAAGTTTATTGGCAAGGAAACCAATAAAAGAATTGTAAGGTCTTGAATTAAATGTTCCATTCATGCCCCGTCATTCTTGAACCATCATAAATTTGTAACCCTGGAATTTCTTCCAAAGTAAATTGATCAAAATAAGTTGCCTATTAATGAAAAACATTATATCCTTTGTGCCCGCAAAGAGGTAAAAAAGCTCCTGACCTAAGTGAGCAGGGTTCATTTTTCGCCCTCTATTGACAAACAAGTCCGGAGGAACAACATTTAACAGAAGAAGTTCCTACACATTTAAAGCGGAGATTCTGCATGCAAAATCAAAAGCGACTAACAGTTGGGATAATGGGAATCCCATTTATATTTTTGTTGGTTCTGTTCATATCCCCACTGCAAGCAAAAGAAAAAGTTTTGCCCAACGGAATCTCCCCGGAAAAAGCTGCAGATTATATCCATGCAGTGATTGAGGCAGGCCGAACAATTTATTCTGAAGTAGTGGTCCAGCGGATGGGTTTTACCATTGGCCTTAAAGCCAGTGAAAACTGGCGAACTGAAAACACTTTACCCCTGCCCGCCCAATTTCTTTTGCTCTCATCCACTGTCGCAAGCAACAAAGGCATCGGCTTAAAATATCGATTAATGAGTTTGTGGCCCATCAACAAAAATAACCAGCCCAAAAATTCATATGAAAAAACCGGACTGGAGGAGATTCTTAAAAATCCCAAGAAACCCTTCACCCGCATTATTTCCAAAGGAGGAAAATCCTTTTTCGAAGCCATTTACCCGGATCGGGCCGTTACCAAGGCTTGCGTTACCTGCCATAATAATCATCCCAAGAGCCCAAAAAAAGATTTTAAAAAGGGCGATGTCATGGGAGGAATCGCCATCACCCTTCCTCTAGGGAAAAGCAAAAAGTTGAACGGAGAGGAAAAGTTTACAATTCCATCAGAGGTGGTTGCCGATTATATCCATTCGGTTCTGGAATCCGATCGGCAGGTTTATTCAGAACACGTGGTCAACAATCTACAAAATAAAAATATCGTCTACGCTTCGGAAAACTGGTGGGAAGACAACGCCCTTCCGCTCCCTGCCCAGTTCTTGCTGAACACTTCGGATTTAATAAATTACAAAAAGCTCGACCTAAATTTCAGACTGATCAGTTTGTGGCCGATTAAAGCTCATAACGGTCCTGCCAACGAATTTGAACGTACCGGATTGGAACATGTCAGCCGCAATCCTTTAAGTCCCTATATAGGCCGTGCAATGGTGGGAGGAAAAGCCTATTTTCGCGCAGTTTATCCGGATTTCGCCGTCGCCGAATCTTGCGTTACCTGCCATAACTCGCACCCTAATAGTCCGAAGCGGGATTTCAAACTCAACGATGTTATGGGAGGAATCGTCTTAAGCATTCCGCTTAAGTGAGTTTTAATCATCCCAATCACTCTGAGCACGGAATGCTGTGCCGCTACGAAAATCAACATCATTTACTAGTAAACCCTTGAAGGATATAGCCCCCTAGCCCCCTTTACAAGTGGGAGTTGACCGTTGTCCATTGAACACATGCTTATAGATTGCATGAGAGTGTTCTACGCTAGCTAAATTATCTATAGCTCATATCTCCAGTGGGCGTTGCCCACCCGCTACTCAAAATAAGCGGCGCCGCAATCGTCGAACTCTTTGATCTCCACTCGTTTGACCCGCACGATTTCGCTATTCATTTCACCGGCCAGTTGATCAAACACCCATTTGGCGATGTTTTCCGCCGATGGGTTTTTCTCATCGAAGGGCGGCACCTCATTGATGTTTTGATAATCCAGTTTGCTCAAAATTGATTTAACCTTTTCCTTGAGCAGGATAAAATCCACTCCCACTTCCATCGCATCTAATTCACTGGCTTGCACCGTCACAATGGATGTCCAGTTATGGCCGTGCAGGTTTTCGAACTTACCATCGTAACAGCGCAATTGATGCGCGGCGGAAAATCCGGTCTTGACGATCACTTCGTACATAGGGGAACCTCTAAAAATTGTTTTGGCTATGACTTGATTAAGATTCGCAAACCGCGCGAATGCATTCCAACGCAGTGTCCATCATAAATTGTATTTCGTCCGGGGCAATGACTAAAGGCG
>SMVB01441071.1_pt1 | contig 12280 bp, 7 predicted proteins | sample 2456461 | NCBI WGS metagenome assembly SMVB01 (sample SAMN11095934, study PRJNA526329) | marine sediment metagenome | biome: Marine sediment; feature: Surficial sediment; material: Deep marine sediment; isolation source: Hadal surficial sediment | place: Pacific Ocean | collected 2014-05 | depth 0-1...
TCAGAAATGAAACATATATAAAAAGAATCCTAATACTTGATATCGGGATATCCAATTTTTCACCTAACCTTGTACATACACCAAATGTTTGTGTTTCTAAAAAATTTTGAACTCTTTTCATTTTTTGAACTCTTTTTGACGAATATCAAACTTTAATTTATTCCTCTATAAAAATAACATCTTTTTGTTTGTAATGTTGGAATAATTAAAATATAGCAATATTTTTGGCGAAAGCTAACTTTTAATTTAAATAGAAATCCAAATGAGAAAGTTTATTTGCGCCTTATTTACCATAGGAGTACTGACTTTTTATGGTTGTGCCATGAATCAAATGATGAAAATGGCGAAAGACCAGCAGTTGACAGTAGACCCAGATCCGCTTGAAGTTCATGCAGATAAGGTGAATTTTGAAATATCGGCGGTTTTGCCGGTGAAAATGCTAAAACCGAATTTAACGTATTCTGTTGAAGCTTCTTATGATTATGCTGGTAAATCAGAAAAGTTCGATGAAATCAAATTTGTAGCGAACGAATTTCCAAACAGAGATACGCAGCAACCAAGAGTTTCAGAAAAATTTGAATTGCCTTATGACTCTGAAATGGACAAAGGTTCTTTGACTATTATTGGTTGGGGAATAAATGACAAAAATGGCAAAAAAGCAGGTCCTACTGAAAAGATAGAGATTGCCATAGGCTTAATCACCACTTCTAAATTAGTCAAGCCGGTGTATTATGGTGCTTATGTAAGTTACGATTACAAAGATGAAACCGTTGGTGGTTGGACTCCTGATGAAGAATTGGAACCAACTAATGTTAATTTTTACTTCTCTCAGGGAAGCTCTGTTTTGAGACCTTCCGAGAAAAGAAGTGAAAGAGGTAAATTCTTTCAAGCGTTCATTGCAGAGAAAAATGTGACAAGAACTGTTTCTATTACAGGTACTCACTCTCCTGAGGGTTCCGAAAGAATTAACAGTGATCTTTCTAAAAACAGAGCTGAAAAAATAGAAGAATATTACGATCAAATGATGGATCGTTATGATTATAAAGGCGCTGCAGGAGGGATCAAATTTGTTTTGAAACCGGTGGTTGAAGATTGGACAGAATTCAAAGCTGCTCTAGAAGGATACGATGGTATTGATCAAGCAGCAAAGTCTGAAGTATTAAGTATTGTGAATGGATCAGGTTCTTTTGAAGATAAAGAAGATGCTCTTCACAAACTTTCCTCTTACAAAACATTGTTCAGAGATATTTATCCTGACTTAAGAGCTGCAAAAACTGAAATTTTAACGGTTATTGAAAAACGAAGTGATGCTGAAATTTCAGTGCTAGCCAAGCAAATTGCTGAAGGCAAACTTCCTGCTGATAAACTTTCATATGGTGAGCTAGCGTATGCTGCTTATCTAACTCCATCGTTACAGGAAAAAGCTGCTATCTATGAAGCAACTGTTAAGACCTATGATAACTGGGCCGCTTACAACAATCTTGGCGCTGTTTATTTGAACATGGCAATCGAAGGTGAGGGAGATGCTAATTCAACAATTGAAAAAGCTATCACGCAATTTGAAATTTCCCTTAACAAGAAAAACAGTGCATATGCAAAAGGAAATGCCGGTAGCGCTGAATTGATCCAGGGAAATGCTGAAAAAGCATACGCTTCAATTTCAGATGCGGTCTCCATGAATCCACCATCAAAAATCGTTTATGGATTTAATGGAACAAAAGGTTCGATTGAAATTATGATGGCCAATTACACTGATGCTGTAAAAACACTATCAAATGCTTCCGATAATGCAGACAACTTATTCAATAAAGGTTTGGCGCAGATTCTTTCGAATGACTATCAAAATGCAGTAATAACTTTCGATGAACTTTCTGATAAAGATAGTGATTATGCAATGGGTTATTACGCTGCTGCTATTGCATCATCAAGATTAGGAAAGGGAAGTAATGTTGTTGATAATATAAAGAAAGCAGTAAATAGTGATCCAAACCTTAAGTCTAAGGCAGCTGGTGATCTTGAATTTGCAAAGTTTGCTTCAGAAAGCAACTTTATAAATGCTGTAAAATAAAATATTTCTTATAAATTTTTTAAAAACCCTTTCAGTCGAAAGGGTTTTTTTTTGAATTCGAATGCCAATACTTTTGGTTATATGCAATAATGTATATTTTTGCCTTCCTAAAAATTTAATAAAATGGTAGAAAAACAATTCAGAGAGGTTTTAAGAGACGCCATGTCAGAGGAGATGAGGCGTGATCCTAAAGTATTTTTGATGGGTGAGGAAGTTGCTCAATACAATGGAGCTTATAAAGCTAGTCAGGGCATGTTGGATGAATTTGGCTCGGATAGGGTACTTGATACTCCTATTTCTGAATTAGGGTTTGCCGGTTTAGGTGTTGGCTCTGCAATGAACGGGCTAAGGCCGATCATTGAATTTATGACGTTTAATTTCTCGCTGGTAGCTATAGATCAAATAATAAATGGCGCTGCTAAGATTAACTCAATGTCAGGTGGTCAATATTCAGCCCCTATAGTATTTAGAGGGCCTACCGGTAATGCCGGACAATTGGGAGCTCAACATTCCCAAAACTTTGAAAACTGGTATGCAAATACACCTGGCCTAAAGGTAATTATTCCATCAAATCCATATGATGCGAAAGGATTGCTGAAAGCCGCTATCAGAGATAATGATCCGGTAATTTACATGGAGTCTGAAGTGATGTATGGAGATAGAGGAATGATTCCTGAAGATGAATATTTACTTCCAATTGGAGTTGCTAATGTAAAAAAAGAAGGTAAGGATGTGACCTTAGTTTCTTTTGGAAAAATGATGAAAATCGTTGACCAGGCTGCAGCTGAATTGGAGAAGGAAGGAATTTCCGCTGAGGTTATCGATTTGAGAACGGTAAGACCTTTGGATTATGAATCTATTGTAAATTCAGTGAAGAAAACCAATAGATTAGTTGTTGTAGAAGAGGCTTGGCCTATGGCCTCGATATCTACTGATATTTCCTATCATGTTCAAAAACACGCATTTGATTATTTAGACGCACCAATAGCCAGAGTAAATTCAATGGATGTGCCTTTGGCATATGCCTCTGTATTAATCGAAGCATCTTTACCAAACGTAAAAAGGACTATTGAAGCTGCAAAATCTGTATTGTACGTGTAGAAGGTATTTACCAATCACAAATTGATTCTAAATATGCTGCAGAACCATCTCTGAACCAGCCATCCAGCTGAGCCACTTCCTTTAATTGCTGTCCTCGCATTCTGGGGACAGCTACATATTTACATCTTAATTCTGGCAAAGAGGTCATGTCTCCCCACAATTTTTCAAATTGAGTCACGGGAAATATATCCTCCTGGCCTTTGCCCCATCTTTTCTTCACATCTTTAATTGTGATATAGGTCGGAACTCCTTGTGCCATAAACCGAACCGCTTCTTTAACGAGTTGAATATTGGATAAATCTGATCTCCCCAAACCAAATGCCTCAAGTAGCTGATCAATATCTACCCAAGTTGTACTTGAATTATAATAACTTAACTCAAATTCAATTTTTTCATCAGATAATGCAAGGCCTTCAATTAATCTTAAATTACCATTAACTCTGGCTAAACCGCCACCTCGGTCTTCAAGATTTCTGGAAATTACCTCTGAATCGCACAGTTTATGTAATAGTATCCCTACGGAATAAATGTTTAGTTTTTTGATGATGGTATGCTAAACATGAATTTACTTCCCTTTCCCAATTTACTCTCTACCCAAATTTTACCTTCATTTATTTGTATAAATTCTTTACATAAAATAAGTCCCAATCCTGTGCCCTTTTCTGTGCTTTTTCCAATCGAATTTGGATTTATATCAATTCGAAATAGTTTTTTTATATCATTAGATTCGATCCCAATACCAGTATCTGAAACAGAATAGGTAATCCAACTTTTGCTCTTTTTTGCATTCAATCTAATTTTACCACCATTCCTGGTAAATTTTATACTGTTACTAATCAAATTTCTCAATATGGTTTTTATCATATTTTCATCGGCATATGCAAAAATGTCACTTTTTACTTTTGATTTTATTGAAATATTTTTTTGAATTGCATTGTTCTCATTGAGATCAATAACTTCATTCGTAATTTGCTCAATATCCAAAACTACAGGATTAAAATTGATAGAACCGGTTTGTGACATCGACCACTCCAAAAGGTTTTCCAGGAGTAGCCTTCCAGATTTTGCGGATTCACCCATGAGTTTTACAAGGTTTAATACTTCATTTCCTTTGTCGGATTCGAGTTCTTTTTGCAGTATCTCGCTTAAACCCAATAATTGGTTTAATGGACTTTTTAAGTCATGTGCTATGATTGAAAAAAACTTATCTTTTGTGGCATTTAGCTCTTTAAGATTTCTCTTTTGTTGTTGCAATTTCAGGTGTGTCTTCACGCGTGCAAGTAACTCAGCTTTATTGAAAGGCTTGGTGATATAATCAATCCCCCCTACCTTAAATGCCTTAGTAATGCTGTCGATATCTGTCTTGGCTGTCAGGAAAATCACTGGTATGTCCTTTGTTTCATCATCTGATTTCAGTTTTTGACATACTTCAAATCCATCCATTTCCGGCATCATTATATCCAGAAGAATAAGATCGAATTTCTTTCTATTGATGTGATTTAACGCAGTTTTTCCACTAATGGCATAATTAATATCATACCCTGCTTGCTTTAAATAATTAGCAACTAGCTGTATATTTTTTGTTACATCATCAACGATTAACACTTTTTGGCGAACTAGATCTGGTATCACTTATCTGATATTTAAAGACTATTTTTCAATTCACTAATAATAGAAGGATATGATTTCAGTACTTCATTCATGTTGTCTATGTCAAAATTTTTCGCATGCATTACCAAAACATCACTAAATGACTGGAGTACTATAAGATTATGCTCTAAACCCATATTTTTTATGCTTTGAGCAAACTCTTCCACTTCTGAAAATGATGATGTTTTCAATGTTGACTCCCACTTCCTCGAGTGTTTCCCTTCCAATTCAAGAATGATATTGGATAGAACTTCTTTATCAATATCTTGATGCTCAACTAATTTATTATCACCAATAACCTGAGAGAGATCTTTTACATTAAAATGTGATTCCACAATTTCGACTAATTCTGGTAGATGGATAGGTTTAGTTAATATAGATTTAAATTCTTTGGAAAAAGCCTTATCAAATTCTACCAATGAATTTATCCCAATTTTTGGGACTTTGTTCAAATTTTTATTTCCTTTTATAATTTTCAAATCACGCAAAATCAAATTGTGATTATTTAATTCCATGATTATTAAATCCACATCACCATCTAAATCAGAGACAATGCTCTCAAGATTCTCTCCTTCAACTATTTTACTTTTCGAATGATAAAAAACTTCTTTTATCAAGTCTCTATTTGATTTTTGCTCGTCAAGTATCACAACTACCTTGTCCTTGAACACAGAATCTTCAAATCGTATTTTCCTGTCACCATCTGTATCAGGTATCTCAAAAGGATCGGATATTTCAACATTTTTCAAAACTACCTCAAATTTGCTCCCCTCATTCAATTCGCTTTTTAATGAAATTTCGCCTTTGAAAAGTTCAACCAAACGTTTGGTAATAGCTAGCCCCAAACCGGTGCCCTGGTATTTTCTTTTGTCCTGGTCATCCTGTTGGCGAAAGGATTCAAAAATGGTCTCTTGCATGTGTTCCGGGATGCCAATACCTGTATCTTCCACAAGAATGGATAAATCGATAAATCCAGGTCTGCCTTTTTTATCAATCCTTGTTGCAGTTACCCTAAACATCCCCTTCTCAGTAAATTTTACCGCATTGTCCACTAAATTTAACAAAACTTGTTTCAGTCTTAGTTCATCAAGTAATAATGACTTTGGTATTTTATTATCAATATCAAATGTATAGTCAAGACCTTTTTTCAGTGCTTTAAGAGAAAAAATGTGTTTTACTTCATCAAATACGTTAAAAAGATTTACCGGCGAAGAAACGATACTCATTTTATCAGCTTCAATTTTAGATAAATCCAGTATGTCATTCAATAAATTGAGCAGTGTATTTCCACTGGACTTTAAAGAATTCAAATATCCTTTCAACACAGGGTCTTGTATTCGTGAACTAAGGAGGTCGCTGAATCCAAGTACAGCGTTCATGGGCGTTCGGATCTCATGGGATATATTAGCCAGAAATGCGCTTTTGGATTTATTGGCTTTCTCTGCTTCCTCTTTAGCTAACTTCAATTCCTCTTCAGCTTTTTTACTTTCTGTAATATCTGTAATTACGGCTGCAAATCTACTGGCGTGATCATTCTCATCAAAGACCGTGCTTTCTCTGTACCAAATCCATTTTTGGGTACCATCTTTTAAAATAACTCTAAACTGTAAATCCAGAGATTTCAGTTTGCCTTTTCTGTAATTATTTAATTCAGATACTATTCTCTGTTTATCTCCAGGGTGAATTAATTTCAATGCATCCATTGGATCTCTGGTATAAGATTCTGCGCTGATCCCAAGAATGCTTGACAAATTTGGACTAACATACAATATTTCATTATTTGTACTAATCAGCACCAAAGCATCCTGCGACCTTTCTGCAAGTTCTCTGAATTTCTCTTCATTTTCTTTTAATGCAATCTCGGCAACGGTATTATCGGTAATGTCACGTACAATAGCAATAACTTCATTTTCTTTACTAACCAGTAGCCTGGTTTCATAATAATAAACCTTATCTTGAAGATTAATTTCATAACGAAACGATTGCATTTCTTTTGTCTCGATAGCATTATTAAAATGCTTATAGAACATATTACTCAACTCCCCAGGAAAAATTTCTGTAAATGATTTTTCAATTAATTGTTCTGCAGGCAAAAGCAATTTACTTGTATCTTCTACATACACGTCTTTAAAAACACCATCAATTGTTAATACGAAAATCCAATCCGGGATAATTCTTAGAAGTGCCTTTTGGTACTCTTCACTAGCCTTCAAGGCCTTCTCAGCCGAAAAACGCTTGGTGATGTCACTGGATAATGTAATTACAGAATGAACTTGGTTATCTTCTTTCAATATTGGGAAAATTATTTCATGCAGGATTATTTTCCCTTTACGTGTTTTCCATCTGTTATCTTTAATATTAAAATCGACCTCCACTTCATGGTTAATAGTTATCTTTTTTTCATAAACTTCCTGATAAACTTTATCTGACCCGCTAGCTTTTGACATTGGGTCATTTAATATATTGAATACTCCTATACCAACATTCTTATCTTTTACTCCCAGTATTTTTCTTTGTGTTTCGTTAATTCTGGAGGTAAACCCATGTTCGTCATATATGTGAATCCCAATTGGTAAATTATCAATAATGGTATCCAAGTACCTTTTACTTTGATCCAATTCCAAATCCGCCTCCTTCCTCAACGTAATATCCCGTATAGCTCCAATAACTTTACTTATGCTTTCATTGCTTTCATCATCAATAATTTTAACCTTATCCTGTACCCATTTTAGTTTGCCATTTTTGGTCTTTATTCGATATTCCAGATTTTGAACTTTTTCTTTTGGCAGCTTTTTTAAGGTTGGAATGACGATATTGTCAAGATCTTCTGTTATTACGACAGAATACCAGCCATATTCCATTGCATTTATTTCCCTGACAGAATATCCAACCAATTTCTCAAGTGTTCCACTCTTCCATTCCAAACTCAGTTTATTTTTTTTAATACGTGCAGAATAAACAAAATCATGGGCTAGTTCCGAGATTATTCTATGGCGCTCTTCACTTAATTTTAATGCTTCCTGAGCTTTTTTTTCTTCTGTTATATTTTCCTTGATGGCGAGATAATGTGTAATATTTTTCTTCTCATCAAATATTGGTGAGATCACAGCTCTCTCCCAATAATAAGACCCCGATTTTGTTTTATTTTTAAATTCGCCGTGCCATGTTTTGCCAGATGATATGGAATCCCAGAGATCTTTATAGTACGCTTTGGGATGGTAGTCAGATTTTAGGATATTAGGAATCTTTCCCATGGCCTCTTCGTGAGAATATTCAGTAATATCGCAAAATGATTTATTCACATATTCTATTTTGCCACGTTTATTTGTTATTACTATACTTGATGGACTTTGATTTATGGCAATGTTTAGCTTCCTGATTTCCTGCTCACTTTTCTTGCGCTCTGTGATGTCTCTAAAAGCTGTAACGCTGATCCATTCGCCGTTGTACTTTACTTTTCTGTTTTCAAGTTCAATAGATATATTATCTCCTGATTTTGTGCGTCCTATAACTTCAAATGGAGACGGATCATTTATTTGAATTTTCTGTGAAATCAAATCAGCAGAATTTTCATCAGTAAAAAGTTCAACAAACTTTTTACCTATTAATTCTTCGCGAGAATACCCCCAAATATCCAGAAAGCACTCATTACAATCGATTGCTATACCATCCTGATGCAGCACGATTCCTTCCAGTGAAAGGTCTGAAAGTTTTCGGTATCGATCCTCGCTTTCAAAAAGCGCTTTTTCAACTTCTTTTTCTTTGGTGATATTTTCAATAATCCAAATCAAAGATTCAGGTATGCCTTTTTCCCTGCTATATGCAGATACATTTAATTTTACCCAAATCGTACTTCCTCCATTTTTTAAAAATCGTTTTTCGATAAGATAGGAAGGCATATCGCCTTCAAGAAGAGCGTCAAGCAAAGGCAACTCTTTGCTTAAGTCATCCGGATGTGTAAATACCTTAAAGTTTAAATTTTTTAGTTCATTCTCACTATAACCCAGCATATCAACAAATGCTGGATTAAAGTATTTCAGATTACCTTCCCGGGTGGTAAGTACTAGTCCAATATTTGAACTTTCAAATATCTTCCTAATTCGCTCATCGCTTTTATCTCTTTTTTGTTCTTCGATTTTTTTACCCACAAAAGATTCGATTGGTGTGATTGCAGATGCTATTAACAAAATTTCATTCTCAGTCCAAAGAGTTCGCACACTGCATGACAACATTACGAATCCCCAAAAATCTCCCCGGATCAAGATAGGAATTAAAAGAAGGTTCTTAAAACCAAGTGATTTCAGCAATGGTTGTTCATTGCCTGGGAAATTACTGACCTCACTACAAATATGTGTTCCTGAAGATAATACATACTCCCACCGACTAAAATTAGGTTGGTAAGGCAAAAGGTTAAAAAGTGGATTATTTAGCTGTGTATCTACTCCTTCATCTGACCATTCATACTTCTGTGACATTAGAAATCGCTCATGGTAATCATATTGGTTTTCAAAGAGTGTCACCCGGCTTGCACCAGAAACTTTACCAATCAGTTCTAAAATACCGGTAAGTTCAAATTCAGAATCTGAAAGCAAGAGATTTTGAATTTGAATAACGGTCTTAAGATATTTGTCTTGAAGACGTTTTCGACCCAAGAGAGATTGTATATACCGATATTCAATGGTTTCCAAATGGAAAAACAGTTCATTTTCATTATACGATTTGGAAACAATTCGTATTACCTCTGGTCGGTCCAGAATTACTGATGGTAATTCTTTATTAAAATGAGTAAAAAGAATAGCATTGATTTGAGATGCAGATAAAAATAAAACAAATTCATCGATCGCAGCATATTCAAGAGTAAAAATGAATTCATCATCAATTAGTACAATATCCTGAACTGAAGCATTTTTTTTTAATTGTTCTAAATCTTCGGATTGGACTATGTCAATCCCGTATCGGTACTTATTAAGTTTTATGGTTGTATCCTTATTAAAAGACGTATCGCTTGATATTATAAAACACCGCAATGCTTTTTTTCCTTCCTCCATATCAATTAATCGTTTTTCTCCAGCACTAAAAAAAATAGTATGTATTAAAGATAATTAACCGGAATCAATTATAAAAAAAGTATTTACAATCCTTATCGATTACTGAATCATGAAATTACTTTTAAACGTCAATCCAGCAGCCCTTTTTTTCAGATTCGAAAATGGCTTCTATTACAGCATTATTATTATACGCATCTTCAAGTGAAACCGGGACATCAAGATCTTTTATTATTGCGTCAGAAAACTCCTTCCCCTGTATCGAGTATTGATCACATACTTCAAAAGAAATTTCTTTTTCATTTGCATGAAAAAGATCACCATCATTTAGATATATTTTACTCTCCCGATCAATTGGAGCATTAAATGGAATTTCTACATCTATCTTTTTTTTATCTCCAAAAAACGTCATCCTTTGGTGAGAAACAAGTTGCGTACTCACAGTGAATACGCATTGACCTGATGGGAAATCCATTATTACAGAACCGAGCCGGTCTATCCTTAAATCCGGATCCCGATCAATAAGTGAAAGCACTCTGGTCGGTTCCTGGTCAAATACATACCTTGAAGTGTGAATAGGATAGCAACCAATATCCCACATTGCGCCACCTCCATATTCCAGAATATTTCGGATATTACCAGGATCTGTTTTATAGTAACTAAAAAAACCCTGGATTAACTTCAGTTTTCCAATTTCTCCACCCTTTACTCTTCTGGCTACATCCACCCATTGCGGATGTGTTCGCACCATAAAAGCTTCTCCAACTTTTACACCATACTTATTTCTTAGAGATATTAAATCTTCAATTTCAACTTTGTTCAACGTCATGGGTTTTTCACACAAGACATGCTTTCCTTTCTCAATGGCTTTTTTAGTCCATTGATAGTGCAAGTGATTTGGCAGAGGATTGTATATGGCTTCAATCTCCGGATCTTCCAATAAAGCCTCGTAGCTTCCATAAAAATTTGGAATACCAAGCTTTTCAGCAGCACTTTTTGCATCATCTTCATTTCTGGAAGAAATTCCAATGATTTCAAGATTATCACAATTCTGCATGGCTGGAATCACCTTTTCGATTCCAATCTTTGCAGTACTCAATACACCCCACTTTACTTTTTTTTGCTTCATAATTTATTCCGTTACTGAAATCCGCTATTTTTGAATTCAATAAAAATATTTATTCTGTGATCTTCAACTTTAATCCCCAAAAGCTTTGAAAAGATTGATTAAAACGGCCATATTTTTTCTGTCAATTTTTCTTATTGCCTATTTCAGCGCCAACTATATTTTAAAAAAACTGGCGATAAAAGCAGTATCCGAACTTAAACCCTGGTTGGAACAGAAAGGAATTGTCGTTGGGAACTTCTCTTATGCCAATGTACTGCTCACATCTTATAACAGTTGTAGAATCACCAATATAGATATGGATTTTTATCTGAATAAAAAATTGTTTGGCGAGGAATCATTCAAAGCACATTTTAGTTCAAAATCCATTTCGATTCGATTTGCAGACTTTAACAATCCATCATTCTTTTTTTCATTCCGAGATTTTTCATTATTTATCGAACCGGAAGAAAACAAAACAAATAGACCATTTGGGAAATTAAAGCATGGATATTTGAAGAGTAGAATTCCACTGTATCTTAAAAATCCGGAAGAATCCGCAAGGGAAATCCTGGCTGAAGTGAAATCCCTTTTCCGGGAAAATAAGACGCCAATGGACCTCGAAATTGTGGCAGAGGTATTTTTGGGTCTGGGTGAGAAAGAAGCTAAAGTTGGACTTTATACGGAACGTGTGAAATCACAGACCTTTTTGAAATTTAATGATAAAGATATATTAAAAGCCGCTAAAGAATTTGATTTGGAACTTGCTGAAAAGGAAGCGGAAATTATTGCCAATTACCCAAGTAAAGTACCGGCAATGATAAAAATCACCAGGGATGCCAAGAGGCTATCAGAAATTGAAAAAAGCAAGAATATTTCATTCCCGGAGGACGCCTATAAACATATCTATTGGAGCTATCACCTAACCAGAACCTTTGGCCCAGATCTTGCCAAAGAAATTACAGACGCTCATGAGACCATTCCAAACAATACAAAAAATGAACGGAAGATGGATTTTCATAACAATGCAATAGGAATAAAATACGCAAGTGAAAATATATCTGCAAACGAACTGAAAAATCGGATAATTAATTCACCTGAAATTATCAGGCATCCTGATGAGGTGAGGTAGAAATAGATACTATAGTTAGTCATTATCCAATTCTTGTTGAATTTATCAAGTGTAAAAATCACAGGACAATTTTCGGCATTTTTCATAAATTGTAAAAAGTAGTTAACACTTTCATAGCGTCCTTCGCGTGTTTTTTCTTTATCATTTCTTTGCGTAAAATTGCGCTTTACGATGTTTCA
>SMVB01165332.1_pt1 | contig 12276 bp, 8 predicted proteins | sample 2456461 | NCBI WGS metagenome assembly SMVB01 (sample SAMN11095934, study PRJNA526329) | marine sediment metagenome | biome: Marine sediment; feature: Surficial sediment; material: Deep marine sediment; isolation source: Hadal surficial sediment | place: Pacific Ocean | collected 2014-05 | depth 0-1...
ACGGAAGAACTTGAAGCGGCCCTGCGAGCGACGGAACGGGAAGCCGAGCGCCGGAAAGCGGAACACCAGGCGCGGATCAAGGCCGATGAGCTGGCGGCAAGCAAGACTGCCGAGCTGGAAGCCGCGCGCCAGGCGGCCGAAGAGGAAGCACGGCGCAAGGCAAGTGAACTGGAGCAGACGCGTGAAGCGCTTGCTGTGGCGCGACGCGCCGCGAAGACGGAGGAAGCCGCGGCTCAAAAAACGGCCGAGTTGGAAGCCGCGGGCCGGGCCGCAGCAGAAGAGGCGGCACGGCGGACCGAACAGCTGGAGGAAGCTCGCCATACCGCCGAGAAAGAGGCCGCGGGTCGCCGGACCGAAGAAGAAGCACGGCGCAAGGCCGAGCAAGAAACTGAACGCCGCACCGAGGAACTCAAGGCCGCGCGACGTGCCGCCGAAGAGGAGTCCGAGCGACTGGAAGCAGAAGTCGCGGCCGCTCGAAAGACCGCGGAACTGGAGACAGAGCGAAGGGCCGCCGAAGCAGTGGTTGCCCGGGAGGCCGCCGAGAAGGAAGCCGAGCGCCGGAAGGCCGAGGAACAGGCGCGCATTAAGGCCGAGCAAGTGGCAGCACGCCGGACAGCCGAGTTGGAGGCCGCCCGGCAGGCGGCGGAAGCAAAGGCCGCCCGTTGGGCCGCCGAAGCCGAAGCGGCCCGCGAAGCTGCCGAGGCAGAGGCGCATCAGCGGGCAGAGGAACTCGAGGAGACGAGAGCCGCCCTGACAGCTGCTCGCCGCAACGCCGAGACAGAAACAGCAAGACGGACCGCAGAGCTGCAGACCGCCAGAAACGTGGCCGAAGAATGGGAGCGACAGGCAGCGGAAGCCGAGGCCGCCCGTCGGACTGCTGAAGAAGAGGCTGGACGACGCGAGCAGGAACAAGCCACGCACCGTACGGCCGAACAGGCCGCCCAGAATCGAGCCACCGAACTCGAGGCGGCGGGCAAGGCAGCCCGCGAACAAGCCGAATGGCATGCACAGGAAGCTGAACTCGCGCGCAAAGCCGCTGATCTCGAAGCCGAGCGGCGCTCGGTCGAGCAGGTTGCCCGCGTAAAGGCTGAGAAGGCAGCAGCCGCCGCGGCGAAGGAGCTGAAGACAGCGCGCGCGGCGACCGAAGACGAAGTCTCGCGACAATCCAAACAGGCGCTCAAGGCAGCCAGAGCTGAGACAGAGCACCACAAGCAGTCTGAAGCAGCAAGGCGGCAGGCCGAGGAGGAAGCCGCCAGATCCGCAGAGAAACTGGAGGCGGCTCGGAAGACTGCCGAGGAATTGGCGGCAAAGGCTACGAAGGAAGCGGAAGCGGCCGTGGAACTAGCCCGATCCGAGTCCAGGCGGCGTGCGGTGGCAGAAGCAGAAGCCCGCAACAAAGCCGAGGAACTCGAGGTCGCCAGGAAGGCCGCCGAAGAGGCCCTCACTACAGCCAGCGAAAAGCGGTCGGCCCATGAAGCGATCGAGGTGCAGGCTGTACTGCAGACCGCAGACGATGCCCGTGCCCTGGAAATTGTCGAGCGGGAAGTCAGCCGACGAGCCGCAGAGCTCGAGGCCGCGCGTGAAGTGGCTGAAGGTAAGGCACGTGCGATGACCATCGAGGCGGAAGCTGCGCGCGAAGCCGCCCGTGTCGAAGTCGATCGGCGAGAACGGTCGGAAGCCGCGGCTGCCGCCCGCGAGGCGGAGTTGGAAGCTGCTCGCAGGGCGGCTGAAGCAGAAACCGTCCGCATGGCCGACAGGGCGAAGACCGCGGCCCAGCACGCCAGGATCGGGACCGAGCGACTTCGCCGGGAACGAGTCGAGCGCAAGGCCAGCGCAGCCGGAACCACCAAGCAGATGGAACAGCTCAGGCGTGAAAAGGAAGCCGCCGAGCGCCAGGCATCCCGGCAGGCAGAGAAACAAACGGAAGCCGTGGAAACCGCTGAGCAGGCAGTTCGGGAAGCGGCTTCAGCGGCCGCGCGGCATGTGGCGTTGGAGGCTGCCCGTCGAGAGTCCGAGGAATTGGTCGCCCGGCGGAAGGCCGAACAGGAAGCCGGACGCGCAGCGGACGAAAGGGCGCTACAGGAGGCTGCCGAGGCAGAGGCCGAGGAGAAGCACAGGTTCCAGGTACAGGAACGGATTCGGCAAGGCGGACGGGTTGCTGTCAGTCTCGGCCTGTTTGTCGTCGCCCTGATCGGGGTCGGATACGGAACCCGAATCGTTGGCCCGATGGTAGGTGGGGCGATCAGCGGTCTCGAGTCCCTTCGGATCACCGAACCAGAACCGGATCCTGTTGCTGCACAACCCGTGAAAGAACAGCAACAGAGTACCGGCAGCGTGCTTCCGTCCGTACCCGATGTACGACCTGTTGCACCGGGACCGGACCCCGAATTGCTGAACCAGCTGGATCGCCTGGCGCAGCGCGCGAATTCGGCAGTCGACGAATTCGATGGCATCGCCCGCAACTTCGACCGGAGCAGCGGAATCTGTGTGGAAATGCAGGCGGCCTACGCCAATGTACAGGACTCGTGGTTCGAATACAGTACGGCCGGTACCGCCCGACTCACCGCTCCGCTTGATCCGGACCGGGCAGCGCGCGACGAGACGCTCTACGGTGCGGTGCAGGAAATCGAACGTTCGTTCGTCGATACAGGCTGCCCACGGCCGTAGCACGGAGATAGCGAGACCTGCGGCACGACTGCAGGTCGACCAACGGGTAGCTTTGGGTCATGAACGTGACGCTCTTCGTACACGATCGCCTTCCGGTTTCGGGTTACGGCGGCACGCAACGCGTCGTCGTCTGGCTGGCCAGAGGTCTCGCTGAGCTTGGCCACTCGGTCACGCTCATCTCTGGAGAAGGATCCTCCGTTCCGGAAGCCCGCCTCGTTCCGGTCGATGCAAGCGCCGCCGCGCGATCATGCTTTGATATTACGCCCTACATTCCATCCAACACCGATATTCTTCACGCCTTCCGCCAATTGGACCTGGTGCCAGACGTTCCATTCATCTGGACGCAGGAGGGCAACGTCGATCCCGGCACTCCCCTTCCGGATAACACAGTGTTCGTCAGCGCCCGCCATGCGCAGCGCAATGACCGGGACGCTTTCGTATACAACGGCATAGATCCGGACGACTTCGAGTTTCGGTCACAGAAGGACGATTACGATCTATTCCTCGGGAGGCTCTCGTCATCGAAGGGATATAAATGGGCCATCGAAGGAGCACGCCGAAGCGGACGGAAGCTCGTGCTTGCAGGTGGCTGGCGACCGTCCCTGTCTCGCTCGCATCGGTACATCGGATCGGTACACGGACGGGTCAAGGCGCGGTGGCTGTCCGGTGCCCAGTGTCTGTGGATGCCAGCCCGCTGGCAGGAACCATTCGGCCTCACTCTCACGGAAGCCCTGGTCAGTGGAACGCCCGTGCTGGGCACTCGGCACGGATCGTTGCCGGAAATCATCTCAAAGGACGTGGGGGCGCTGGGCAACACGGTGGACGAACTGGTGGCGCTTCGTGACGGTATTCACAAGATCGATCCGAAAGTCTGCAGGGCCAGGGTCCTGCGGTGGTTCACCCATATCGTGATGGCCGAGGAGTACGTGCGCATGTATCGGCATTATCTGGACACGGGCAACCTGCCCTCCGGCCGCATTGCCGGGCCAACGGTGTGAAGCTCGACCGGGCGGATGTCGTCCGCCTGTGGCTGCACCGCCAGGGACTGGCCCGGCCACGCGGCGAGACGAAGCTCTCTCGTGACACGTTCGTCCAGATTCTCGAGTCCACCGGCGGCCTGCAGGTGGACACGATCAATGTCGTCGATCGGGCCCATCTTCTCACCCTCTGGAGCCGGTTCGGCGTGTTCGACCGCCGAAAGCTCGAAGGATGGCTGTATGGCGATCGCGTGGCCTACGAATACTGGGGTCACGAGGCATCGATCCTGCCGATCTCGCACCTGCCGCTCGGCCGACGCCGCATGCGCAACTTCCCGCCGCCGCGCTGGAAGGCCAATTCCTGGTGGACGCGTTACAACACCTCGGTAGCGTCTCGCCGTCGCGTGCTGCGGCGCATCCGTGAGGAGGGCCCGCTGGAGAGCACCGACTTCGCGGCATCGGGAAACGAGTTCGGGCCGGGCGGCCCCCCCGGCGGATCTATTCCGCTGCCGAAGGAAGACAACCGGACGTTGAAGTTGCTGTGGCATGCGGGACGCCTGGCGATAAGCGAGCGTCGGCATTTTCGTCTTGTGTACGACCTCGCCGAACGTCTGTACCCGGCGGGAGGCACCGCCAGAACGCCTGAATTCGAGGACAGCTGGTTACAAATCGGGCTCTCGGGAAACGGCGTTGCGAGTGAACGGCATCTGACCGGCTATTGGACGGCACCCGAACTCTACGCCGAGGACCGACGCGCGGTACTCGAGCGAAATCTGAAGCGCCGGTCGATTGTCGAAGTCCGGGTCGAGGGCGTCAGGGGTCGCTGGTTCGTCCGACCAGAGGATCTCGATGCCCTCGGTGAACTGGAGCAGCCGCACGGCACGACGCTGCTCTCACCGTTCGATTCCCTGCTCTGGCAGCGCAAGCGCGCCGAAGACCTGCTCCGCTTCCGATATCGCGTGGAAATCTATGTGCCTGAACACAAGCGGGAATTCGGTTACTACGCGATGCCCATTCTGCATGACGGCAGGCTTGTCGGGCGCCTCGACCCGAAATTCCACCGCAACCGTGGTGTGCTGGAGATCAAGTCGTGCAGCTTGGAACCCGGGTTCGACGGCGGCCGGCGATTCGACACCGAACTGCGGCTGGCGATCGAGAATCTCGCGGAATTCGTTGGTGCCGGCGATGTGGAGGTCACTTCACGACCGCGAGTTCATTCATGAGGCGACAGATCTCCACCCGGTCCGCCTCGCCCGGCAGTCCCCAGCCCGGCTCGTAGCCGAACACCTCATGCATCTCGCGGGATCCGAAGCGGTCGTCGAGAATCTCGATGTGGTCGCCCGTGACCAGTCCCGGATGCTCGACACCGCAGGCACGACTCAGCCACATGAGTTCCTTGCGCAGGGTCACGACGTAATTCGCGAGGCGAGCTGCCTTGTCTGTCGGCACGAGCCCACGCATCAACCACTTGCCTTGTGTCGCGACCCCGGTCGGGCAGTGACCCGTGTGGCATCGTTGAGCCTGGATGCACCCGACAGCCATCATGGCCTCACGGCCCACGTTGATCAGGTCGCAGCCGAACGAGAACGCCAGCAGACCGGTCTCGGGAAACCCAAGCTTGCCGGAGCCGATCCATACGACGTCCTCGGCGACGCCCGCCTCGGCAAACATCCGGTACACACGCGTGAACGCGAGCTTGAATGGCAGGGCCACATGATCGGAGAACACCAACGGAGCGGCACCCGTCCCACCCTCGCCGCCGTCGATCGTGATAAAGTCTACCCCGCGATCGCCACGCGACATTTCACTGGCCAGATCCCGCCAGAACGTACTCTCTCCGACGGCAGACTTGATACCGATCGGCAGGCCCGAGGCATCCGCCAGGCTCTCGACGAAATCCAGCATTTCGTCCACGCTGCCGAACGCCGCATGGTGCGACGGGCTGATCACGTCCCGTCCCACGGGCACACCTCGGATCGACGCGATCTCGGCCGTGACCTTCGCTCCCGGCAGCATCCCGCCCAGGCCCGGCTTCGCGCCCTGGCTCAGTTTGAGCTCGATCGCCTTGACGGGATGTTGAGCCACGGCGTCCAGGAACTTCGCCCGATCGAACCCGCCGTTCGCGGCCCTGCAACCGAAATAGCCGGTACCGATCTGCCAGATGAGGTCTCCGCCGTGCCCATGGTACGGCGAGATTCCACCCTCGCCCGTGTTGTGAAGGCAGTCGGCAATTCCCGCACCACGATTCATCGCCTCGACCGCCGGCCCACTGAGTGATCCAAAGCTCATGCCCGAAATATTGACCACGGACGGCGGCCGAAAGGCGCGGTCCCGACACCGGTGCGCACCCAGCACCTTGGCGCATGGCAGCGTATACGGGAGCGCGTCCGCGACCGGAAAATCGTACGTCGCACTCCGGTCGTCCCGCTCCTTCGCAATGCCCGGTGTTCGGTGTGTGGAATCCGGATCGGCAGCCGGGGCCGGTCCGAATGCCGAGTGCTTGATGATGATGTAGTTCGGTTCCAGCTCGATCTTTTCATCCGACCCGAATCCGAAGTAGTTGTTCTCGTTCTTGGCCGAAGCGTAAATCCAGCGGCGCTGATCACGCGAGAACGGCCGCTCCTCGTTGTTGCTCGACACGATGTATTGCCGCAACTCGGGGCCTACCGCCTCGATCCAGAACCGGAAGTGGCCGATGATCGGGAAGTTGCGCACGATGGCATGCTTCGTCTGCAGGATGTCGTGCAGGATAACGAGCAGCAGAAGGAACACGAATCCAATGGCGATTGTCGTCCACATCGCTAAAAACCTGGTTGGGGACTGGGGTGAACCGCGTTACGGCCGCAGGGGATCGGTTCCCTTCTCTCCAACATACCGCATTACGTGCGCGGTGAATGGCTCGGCACCCGTCTCGTATAGAGGGCTGAAACGATCGGGGTTCCGCAGGATCAGCGGAACGAGGAATATATCGGAACCGGGTGCCGTAGCGCTGACGACGACGTAGTCGGCGCCCGCGGAATCAAACGCGGCCAGTTTTTCTCCGTCTTCGCCCAGCAGCGGAAATGGAGCGGTCCGGCGACGGGCAAAATGATAAAACAGTCTCGGCTTGCGCGAGACCACGACCGCGTCCGCCGGCGTCTGATCCCGCACCCACCGGGCCGACTCCACAAAGTTACGCCACACCGGATTGTAGCAGGCCAGCTCGTCTCCTCTCCACACCTCCCCACGGCAGGCTCCGGTCGCCGAAATCCGCTGCACGTTGACCGGAACCGTCAGTAGCATGAGGCACGACGCGAATACGGGTAGCGCCCAGCCAGGCGCCTTCCTGTGGACAAGGACGAATGCGCGGGATACACCCGCAGCCGAAAGAAGCAGCAACACCGGGAGCAGTGGAAGCAGCAGGCGCTCGTCCGTCCACAGCGGTGGCCAGACGAGGATGAGCCCCGTGTAGAACAAGGCGAACAATTCGGGAACGCGGCCGTGCCGAATCCCGCGCCACCAGGCCACAAGCGCGCTCCCCAGAACGAGCAGGCCCGCGATCAGCGCGAGTGCAGCGATGCCGGATGCAACGACTCCGAACGCACCACCGCCGACAATGCCGCCGCCAAGAGTCCCAGGTAGCACCTTCGTGACATACGTCCAGGCGTTGAGGAGCACTCTGACGAGCAGTCCGCCCGGCCCGATCAAGCCCTGGTCCGACGTATAGGGATTGATGCGGAGGAAATCGGCACCGTACCCCTGCGCCCCGGATGCTACCGCTGTTGCTACCCATCTTGACCAGGCACCCACCGCGGCAGCCGTGACCAATCCCGCTGCACCCAGATGCATCCACCGCCGCCGCCAACCGAACGACACGAGCAGAGCGAGCAGCAGTGTCAGGCCGGCCGTGCGCGTCAGATACGACAGAACGGCCGCTGCCATGGCGAGACCGACCCAACGCCAGTCGTTGTCTCTCCGTTCGATGGCCCACAGAGCCACGAGCAAGAACAGGACGAACATGGCCTCGGACAACACCCAGTGGGAGTACTGCAGGAGGACGGGGTTCAGCGCTGCCATTCCGGTAACCAACAGCGCAGACTCCCTGCCGAATCGACGTCGTCCGATGAAGAACAGAAACGCCAGCGACGCAGTGGTAAACGCAACAGACATCGTCTTGAATGCGAGAAGTCCGCCGCCCAGCGACCGCACGACGGCGAGCGTCGCCGGATAGACGGGAGGATACTTCGCGTGCAATGGCGCGCCGACAATATGCAGATCACGGTAACCCTGACCCGTGCCGATCGACTCGGCCAGGATCATGTAGTGCGCGTTATCTCCACCCGTGAATGGCTGAGGATTGAACAGGAGAAAGGCCAGCACCACGTGCGTGGCCAGGATGCCGAGCAACCACACATCGGGGACGCGCGTTCGCGACGCAGCCGATCTCGACCGCACCTCAACCACGTGGCTACCGGCCTTCGTCGACTGGCTGCTTAACTGGTGCAAACGCCCCGATGGGTCCCGGGAACACGACCGGGCTCTCGAACCCACTCTGGGATACTGCCGCGACGCCGAAGATGTAGTTGTCGATCACGACGTTCTCGAGCGTGTGCTCGGAGGCTGTGGTGAATTCGCTCCACTGCCACTGCGGCTGGTCGGTGAGTCGCCAGTACACGCGGTAGCCGGACAGGTCAGGCGCCAGTGCCGGGTCGATCTCTTCCCAGGTCAATGTCGTGCTCGGCCGCAGGGCACCCTGAATCTGCACACCGGACGGAGGGGGAGGTGCCGAGGCGAGCGAAGCGAGTGTCACCGCGTTCAGGGCCGTCAGCTTCGCCGCGAAGTCGAATTCCACTTCTTCGACCACGTCGCCGTATTCGACCCCATCCTCGACCCGGATGTCCTGGTGCTGGCGGCGATAGTCCTCGTTCGTCTCCATGATCCGCACTGCCGGGTAGCCGACATCGTTGAACGGACGGTGGTGGCCTCCACGGTTGAACCGATCAAGCCGGTAAATCATCATGGCGTCGAGATTCGGGATGTAGAGATCTGCCATTCGATCCACGAAACGCGCGAGATTGCGCGACGGCGAATCCACTTCGCCACCTGTAAGCCGCCGTATTCGTGCCATGCGTTCCGTCTCATCAGCGCGGATTCCTTCGGAAAACACACGCGCAACGGTGTTGTTTACGACACCGTTCTGACCCTGCGTGTTGCCGATCATGTCGTTGTTGAGAACCGCCTCGATGGCCCAGCCGGCGGCCTTCGCCTCGGCCGCCATCTTCTGGCCTCCGTACAGGCCCTGTTCTTCACCGGACAGCCCGACGTAGACCACGGACGCCGCGAATTCGTAGCGCGTGAGCACGCGCGCCGCCTCGATGGCGCCGGCCATGCCCGAAGCGTTGTCGTTTGCACCGGGCGCATCGGTCAGAGGATCCGACTCATCGGACGCCCGGGAATCGATGTCCCCCGACATGATCACGTAACGGTTCGGATCGGACGCGCCGCGCTGGATCGCGATTACGTTGACGACGGCCGTCGAATCCGGCATGCGCCGCGCGCCCGTGACGATCGATGTCTGGAAGTACACCTCGAGGCAGCCGCCGCAGGCCTCGGAGATCCGGTCGAATTCCGCCTTGATCCATCGCCGGGCGGCTCCGATGCCACGCGTGTCAGACAGCGTATCCGACATCGTGTTGCGGGTTCCAAACCCGGCGAGACGGCGGATATCCGCCTCGATGCGCGCCGCCGACACTGAATCGACGATCGCCTCCATCACCGAGCCGGCGCCAGGCGTGGCATCGTTCAGCGGGCTACGATCCTGGGCCACCGCCCCGGCCGGGACGAGCACCAGGGCAGCAATAGCTGCGAAGGCTGCGCAGGCCAAGGCGAACGATCTCTTACCGATGGCTCAAGTACCAGACGCAGGCTGCGAGATCGGGCTGGCTTGAGTGACCTGGCTGAGGGCGGTCGCCGACAGCCCGAGTAGGCCGACAATCAGGCCGGGAAACCCCAGTCTATTTGGCAAACGAGGCCGTTTCAAAACGCCTCCCTTACATAGGTAATGTACACTCGAATTATAGGCGCTCGGCGGCCGCAAATCAATCGGAAAACGCAGTTGCGTCGGCACATACCGACGTTGCGAGAGCATGATCAGAAGTGCGGAAGCAGACCTTCGAGATCGTCGTTCATGGCTGAACCTGGCCATCGCCGGTGGTGGCCGCACCCAACGCAGGAAGACTTGACTCGATATCCGCGCGTTGCAGCTCCAGCCAGGGTGGCAGGATCAGGCGATCCCCGAGCACTTCGGGCTGTTCATCGACGGAAAATCCTGGTCCGTCCGTCGCGACTTCGAACAGCGCACCGCCCGGTTCCTTGAAGTAAATCGACTGGAACCAGAACCGATCGATGACTTCGGTCGGCTGTTGCCCTGCCCCAGCGACCCGTTCACGCACGAGCGCCTGATGGTCCGCATCGTCCACACGGAACGCGACATGGTGGACGGCGCCCGTTCCCCATGTGCCGCGCCGGTGTTCGGGAAGCTCCCGCACTTCGACGCGCCGACCGGCGCCACCATCCGCAACCTCGAACCGGTGCCAGCCGCCGTGTTCATCGGTCTCCTCGAACCCCAGGCCTTTCGTGAGAAAGCGAGCGGTGCGGTCCAGGTCGCGCTCCCACAACCGCACCGCGTGAAAGCCGCGGAGTTGGTGCGCCTCAGGCACTGTGCTGCGATCCCACGGAGTCGTGTCGAGCGGTACCGCCGTCTCGATCAGCGACAGACCAAGGCCGTGGGGATCCCGGAACGAGATCGACCGATCACCGGAACGCGCCTCCGAAGTGACTTCCAGACCGGCCGCTCCCAGACGTTCAGCCCAGAAATCGAGACTCCCTTCAACGACCGAGAAACCGATTTCCATCGTGAGTCCGATCCCCGGACGCGCGGGCGGCATGCTCGGCCACGAGAAGAACGTAATGTCGGTACCGGGCCGGCCTTCCCCGTCACCATAAAACAAGTGATAGGTGTCCGTTACGTCCTGGTTCACGGTGCGTTTGACGAGCCGCAGGCCGAGCAGGCCCGTGTAGAAGTCGAGGTTTTCCTGCGCATCACCGCAGATGACGGTGACGTGATGGAGGCCGGTGACGGCCCCGGAGGCTCTTCCAGAGCGGAACCTCACAACTCGCCCGTCAACAACTGGACCGGCGAGGAATCACTTCCCGATGCCGATCGACAAACCGAGCATAGCCGCGAAGAAGTCGATTTCATTCGAGGCCTCATACCGGACCTCGACGAACGGACTGACGATGCCGCTCCCGAGATTCAGGCCGCCTCCGAGTTGGTACCCGAACTTCGAGTCCGAATCGGTCGGGTCAAAGTCGAAATCATCGACGGCAAGCAGCCCGACGCCGCCGAACACGTAGGGACTGATGCTTCCCGGAACCGGCAGGTCGAACCCGAGGATGGCCATCGCACCGATCGGATTGACACCGACACCATCCAGCGCCGTGTCGATCTGCCCATATGAGCCTTCGACTCCCAGCCAGAAACCGCCCGGACCAAGCGGGAACGTGATGCCCCCGGCTACCATCCAGCCCGTGTCGAATATGTCTCCGGATTCACTGGTTGGAAACACGCCTCCGGCCATCGCGAAGACGCTCTGGGCCTGAGCAGTTTGAGGCACGATGAGCGCCATGGACCCCGCAACGGCAGACACAAGCAAGACTTGTCGAATCATTCCAGCCTCCCAGACGAATAGGGCCCACCGCAACCGGCAGGCCCCATTCAGATATCAGCTATCTGTGTCGATCCAGAACTGTCGTCAGTTGCCGGCGCTGAACGTCAGACCAGCCAGTATACCGAAGAACGAGAGATCTACTTCGTCTGCGTTTGAACCCTGGAACCGGGCCTCCACATATGGTCTCATACCACTGTTGGCGTTTCCGAAGACCAGACCACCACCGAGCTGATAGCCGAACGCCGAATCTGATTCGCTATCGAATGCCAGGAACGACACACTGACGCCCTGTAATCCGCCGCCGCCAAAAATATACGGGTCGACGTTCCCCGCAGTCGGGAACGAGAAACCCAGTACACCCATCAAGCCAAACGGTTTGGCGTTGAAGCCATCGATGGGGGTTGAATGCCGGCCATAGGTGCCATCGATACCTGCCCACAGACCGCCCTCCCCGACATCCATGATGACACCGCCAGCTATCACCCAGCCGGTATCGACGACATCGCCAAAATCGCCGTTCGGGAATGCCCCGCCACCGGAAATATAGAAACTCTGAGCCTGCACAGTGGCGGGCACGGCGACCGCCAGAAACAGCGCGGTCGCGGACGTGAGAAACACACGTCGGAACATGTTGTACCTCCAAGAAACCGGGCTGGTGCGGGACAAGTGCACACTGGCCTGCGGGTACGATGGAGGGTTGTGCGGGGTCCGTCAATACCCGGACCCCGCAGCTAAGTTTATAAGTCGCTGAAGATTACTCTCCAACCATAACCGACATGCCGAACAGAACTCCAAAGGAATTCGTACCGGGTATTCCGTCGCCCTCATTCTCAAACCCGCGGTCGTACGTACCGGCAACTCGGAACGAAAGCTGGTCCGATGCCGGGAGCTTGACCCCGAGCTTAGCGCCCAGAGAAAAGGCT
>SMVB01215701.1_pt1 | contig 12275 bp, 7 predicted proteins | sample 2456461 | NCBI WGS metagenome assembly SMVB01 (sample SAMN11095934, study PRJNA526329) | marine sediment metagenome | biome: Marine sediment; feature: Surficial sediment; material: Deep marine sediment; isolation source: Hadal surficial sediment | place: Pacific Ocean | collected 2014-05 | depth 0-1...
CGCCTGTCTCCGCTCACTGGTGGGCATGGGGGTATGGTACAGACCCACCCTTTTCGCCCCATTTGCTCCTCCTGGTCCTCGTCCTTGACCTGCCGCAGCCGTCCGCGACAATGCCGGCAGCGAGGTGCCATGGATGAAGACGCTGATCCGTGCCGCCACCGTGCTGATCGTCTCGACCGCCCAGTCCGCAGTGGTCATTCATGTCGACGCCGGCAACTGCCCGAGGCCGGGCGACGGGTCGGCGCTGGATCCGTACTGCTCGATCCAGACGGCCATCGACAACGCCGCGGACACGGACGAGGTCATTGTCTCGCCCGGCACGTACTTCGAGTCGATCGATTTCCTCGGCAAGGCGATTACGCTGCGAAGTTCGAATGGACCTGACGCAACGATCATCGACGGCGACGGCGCTTTGCATGTCGTGCAGTGCGTGAGCGGTGAAGGTCAGGACACGGTGCTCGACGGCTTCACCATTACCCGTGGCAATGCCGTGTCTCCAGGCATCTGCGGCGGTGGGATGTTCAACGACGGCACCAGCCCAACGGTGATCAACTGCACGTTCAGTGAGAACTCGTCTGAGTGGGGCGGCGGCGGAATGGCGAACATCCACAGCATTCCGAAGGTCACCAACTGCACCTTCACCGGGAATTCTACCTTGAGCGGCGGCGGGGGGATGTACAACGACGGTGAAGTCCCGTTGGTGACCAACTGTACGTTCAGCCAGAACTCGGCAGTCGGCGGCGGCGGGATGCTCAACGACCTCAGTAGCCCCAACGTGACCAACTGCACCTTCACCGACAACACGGCCGACTTCGGCGGCGGAATATTCACCGGGGGGGGAATCCCGACGGTGACTGACTGCTCGTTCTGCAGCAACGATCCCGATGCCATCGGGGGGGAGTTCGTGAATGGGGGAGGCAACAGCTTCGTCTGTCCCTGTCCCGCCGACATTGACGGAGACGGCACGGTGGGAATCGGGGACTTCCTTGGTCTCCTCGCAGCCTGGGGTCCCAACCCCGGTCATCCGGCCGACATCAACGGCGACGGCACCGTGGGCATCAACGACTTCCTCGATCTACTCGCAGCATGGGGCCCGTGCCAGTAGGCAGGAAGGCCCCTTCTGAAACCAGGGGCCGGTCTTGCGGAATACCTCTTGGAGAAGAGGCGACGGCAGATTTCCCGGGCCGGGCTTGACACCCTACGACAACTGTAGTAGAGTTGGTCGCGCATCCCTGATAGGGACTGCGTATAGAGGCCGTTGGGGGGTTTGGGAGCAACCGATGGCACCGCGCGAAGGTGATCTCGGAACAGCGGAACTCGAGGTTCTCAAGACCCTGTGGGATGAAGGCCCGTGCACGGTGCGGCAGGTGCTTAACCACCTGCACGAACAGGGCCGCCAAGTCGCCTACACGACCGTTTTGACGTTTCTGAGCCGCCTGGAGCAGAAGCGGTTCGTCAAGAGCGACAAGTCCGACCAGGCCTATGTCTACCGGCCGCTGGTGAGCCGCCAGAAGGTGACCACGTCGCGGCTGCGGGCGGTGATCGAGCAACTCTACGACGGGGCGGCCGCACCGATGGTGCTGCAGCTCATGCGGGAAGAACACTTCTCCGTCGATGAAATTGCGGCACTCCAGAATCTAATCGATCAGTTGGACAGTAAGCGGAAGAACACGAATCCATGAGTATGGACTGGCTGCCAATCGATCTGCTGTGGCGGGGAGCGCTGGTGGTTGTGCCGCTGGCCGTCCTCGTGACGGCGATCTGCAGTCTGTTCCCGTGCCGCCCGTCAACGCGGCACGCAATGTGGCTGGTTGTCCTGGTTGTTCTCGTGGCAGCGCCTTTCTTGCCGCGTTTCAACTTCGGCACGTTGCCGGTCGGCCCCCCGGCGGAAATGGTCCACGCCCCGCGGACCGAATTGGCTCCCCGCCGGGAGCAGGAGGTAATCGCCCCCACTGCCTCCTCCGGGCCGCCGGTGGCTGCCGTTGTAGAAGAGTGGCGCAGGCGTATTGCGACGGGGGGGGAGGCGATTGTCCACCGCGACACGCAGGCCGAGCCTTCCGGGTTCAACAGTGCGCCGGTGTGGGAGCGCACGCAGACGACTCCGCGTGGCAGGGACGGCTTGTCCGCCCCTGAGCCGGAGCCTGTGCTCGCGCCGGTCATGACCGAATGGCTCGGCCGGGCCAACGCCGTGTGGACCGCCGCGCTGCGGCTCCCACCGATCCCGGTGCCGGTGTGGATGGGCGGGATCGTGGTGCTCGTGCTTGCCGGTCTTGTGCGGATCGGTCGATCGGTCCGTCTGGTCCGCTCCGGCCGGACCGCGCCGCCGTCCGTCATGCGGATGGTGCGCGATGCGTCGGCCGACCTCGGCCTCCGCCAACCGCCGGAGGTCGTCATGGTTGACCGCCGCGTCTCGCCGATGCTCTGGTGCGGCCGGCGGGTCACGCTCGTCTTGCCATGCCGGCTCTGGGCGCAGCTCGACAGCATCGGTCGCCGCGCGGTGATCTTCCACGAACTGGCGCACCTGCGTCGCCGCGACCACTGGGTGTGCTGGGCCGACATGATCGTCGGCTGGGTCTACTGGTGGCACCCCGTGGTGTGGTGGATCCGCCGGCGTATCCGCGAAGAAGCTGACCTCTGCTGTGACAACTGGGTAACCACGCTACTGCCGGACGGGCGGCGAGCCTACGCGCAGGCTCTGCTCGACGCCCGCAAGTTCGGCAGTCTCACTCCCGCCGCCGTGCCAGTTGTCGGGCTCGGTGCATCGACCAAACAAACCAAACGATTTGCCAGGAGACTCACGATGGTGATGACCGCACAAACGAGCCCCAGGATCTCCCGAAAGGGCACGCTGCTTGCATGCACGCTCGCTCTCGGCGGCGTCCTGGTAACCCCCCTCTGGGCGTGCCCGGATGCCGACGACGTGAAGCCCGCGAAGGTGGCCAAGGCACCGAAGGCACCGAAGGCACCAAAGGCACCGAAGGCACCAAGGGCACCACGCGCACCGGCGGTCCCGTCATGGCACGAGCAAGGCTCGGAGACGACCTTCGAGCACTTCATGAAGGACCGCGACGGCGTGTCCTTCGAGCAGCAGATGCAACAGCTGGAGCGCGAACTCGAACGCCTCCATCGGCGGCTCGAGGGGATGAACAGGGGCACCCGCGAGCGCAGCCGGGGACGCGCCGTCGTCCCGGCCCCCGAGGCTCTCGTCCTCGGCCGCGCGCTGAGCGGCTACAGAGTTGCCCTGATCGGCGGCGACGACGGCTGCGGCGGTTGCATCGCCAGCGCCGCGGTGGGCAGCGGCCCCATCGTCGTCCGCACGTACGAGCTTTCCAAGGGCAAGCTTTCCGGACTCGTCGAACTCATGGTCCGCAGCGACGTGCCCATCCGCGTCCGCCCGCTCGACAGCGGCATCGAAGTGCACGCGACCGAAGGGCAGCAGTGCCTCTTCGAGGCGTTCGTCATGATGATCGGCAAGGGCGAATCCAAGCAGACGCACAAGCTGTCGGGCGGCAAGCTCAAGGCGTTGATGTCGCTCATGGTGCGATCCGACGTACCGATCCTCGTCGAGCCGAAGGAAGACGGCATCAAGGTCCACGGCTCCCAGCTCGAACAGGCGATCTTCGGCGCGTTCGTCACCATGATCAACCCGGACGGCGGCGTGACCCGCGCCGACGACTCGCGCGCATACGCCGCGGCCCTCGCCGACATGGCGAGCCAGTACGAGATCCATGCAGCCGCCCAGGTCAGACAGATGAACGGTCTTCGTGTTGCGATGCTCACACTCGCCAACCAGGGCGCCTCTATCGAGCGTCAGGCCGATCGCATGCGCGACAAGGCCGATCGTCTCCGCGACCAGGCGGACCGGATCCGCGACCAGGCGGACCAACTGCGCGACGAGGCCGACGAGCTCGACGGCCCGAAGCGCCAGTCCAAGCTCTACGAGGCCAAGGCTATCATGCAGGAGGTTGAGGCCGTCGAGCGGGAGGCCGAGGCGATCGACGATCAGGCCGCGGTCATCGAGCAGCAGGCCGAGGCGATCCTCGAGCAGGCCGAGGCCATCGAGGAGCAGATCGAGGAAACCCAGGAACTCGCCGACCGTCGCGACGACGACTGAACGGTCCACCTGGCCGAACGCACAACATTTGGGGTGAGGCGGCCGGGTCTCACCCCTTGTCCCCAATGGAGCTCCGCCCATCATGAGGTTTCGCGAAACGCTGGTCGCGGTGCTCCTGGCAAGCACCATCGCGCACGCCCAGACCGGAACCGACGAGGCGGCGATTCTTCGCGGCTATTACAGCGGCAACGGGCTGCTCAACCGCGGCCTGTACGACCTGGCCGCGGCGGAGTACCGGCAGTTCCTCGAGCAACACGCCGACCATGGCAAGGCGCCGCTGGCCCGCTACGGCCTGGCAGTCAGCCTGTTCAGGATGGCCCGCTACCAGCCGGCCGTGGACCAGCTTGAACTGCTCGGCACACCCGACGGCTTCGAATACGCCGCTGAGACGCTGATGATCAACGGCCAGAGCCGCCTGGCGCTGGGCGACCCCGACGCCGCCGCGCGAGCGTTCGGGCAGATGCTTCGCGAGCACGCCGGGCACCCGCTGGCCGACGAGTCGGCGGCGCTGCAGGCCGAAGCGCTCTACGAAGCCGGACGGTTCGAGGACGTCGAGCGACCGTGCCGCGTGCTCGAGGCCCGCTGGCCCGACAGCCCGCACCGCGAGAGGGCGGCATTGTTCGGCGGGCTCGCCGAGATGGCACGCGGTCGCGACGCCGCCGCCGCGGAGCGTTTCGAGGCCATGCTCGACCGTTTTCCCGACGGGCAACACGCCGACCGCGTGTCGCTGCTGCTGGCCCAGAGCCTGCACCGGTCCGGGTCCATGCAGGGCGCGCTGGACCGGTACCGCGATGTTCTTCAGCGGAACCGCGCGGCGTTCATCCCCGACGCGATGTACGGGCTGGCCCTGCTGCTGCACCGCACCGGCGGCCGCGACGAGGCGGGGGCAGTGCTGGATGAACTGCTACAGCGGTACCCGGACGACGAGGTTGTCCCGGCGGCCCGGCTCATGCGCGGCCGCGTGTGGTTCGACGCCGGCGACTACATCCAGGCCGGGCGGGTCTTCGAGCAGCTTGCCCGCGAGGACGGCGACCAGCGTGACGACGCGACGTACTGGCTGGCAAAGTCGACGCTGCGCCAGGGGGACGCGGTGACAGCAGCGCAGATTCTTGAACAGGCAATTGCGGCGTATCCCGACAGCCCGCTGTTGCCGCAGATGACCTACGACCGTGCGGTCTCGCTGCTCCGCGCGGATGATCCCGCCGCGTCGGTCACCGTTCTCGTAGCCTTCGGTTCCCGCTACGGCGATCACGATCTCGCCGCCGACGCGCTGGAGCTGGAGGCGACCGCGCACCACCAGCAGCGGAACTACGGCGAGAGCCTCGCGCGGTGCGAGACCTTCCGTCGGCGGTACCCGAACCACGACCTGTCGGCGGACGTCGCCTTCCTCGCCGCCGAGAACACGTACCTGCTCGGCGACTACGACCGCGCCGTGCCGGCGTATCGGTCGTTCCTGGAACAGCACGACGACCACGAGCAGGCGGACCTCGCACGGTTCAGGCTCGGGATGGGTCTTCACCGGCTGCAGCGGTTCGACGAGGCCGGCCCGTGGCTAGAGCGTGTCGTGGACGGCCGCGATACGAAGCCGGCGTACAGGACGGCGTTGCTCGCCGTCGGCGACGGCGACTTCCAGCGCGGTGACTGGGCCGCGGCCGAAGAGCACCTGCGCGATTACCTGTCGTTCGGCCGCGACCAGACCGGCGCGGACGACGCATTGCTCAAGCTCGGGCTCGCCCTGCAGCGCCAAGGCGAACTCCGCCAGGCACTGCGCAGCTTCACCCGCCTGGTCGAGGAACGTTCGGACAGCCCGCACCGGCTCCACGCGCTCTTCGAGAGCGGACAGGTCATGGTGGAATTGGATCGCTTCGGCGACGCGCGTGCCGTCTTCGAGCAGGTCCTGCGGGAGGGCCCCCAGACCCCCTTCGCCGGGCACGCCATGAACCATCTCGGCGCCCTGGCCCTGCGGGACGGCGACTTCCAGGACGCTGCGCAGTGGTTCGGCCAGGCGGCCTCGACGCTCGGCACCGGCGACGCGGCCGCCGAGGCGTTGTTCCAGCAGGGCCGATCGCTCATGGCCGCCCGCCGCTACGAACGCGCCGAGACCGTCCTGTCGGAGTTGTCGGGCTCGTACCCGTCCCACCCGCGGATCGCGCGAGCGTCGGCACTGCAGGCGGTCGCGTTGTCGCGGCAGGAGTTCGGCGACCCGGCCCGTCACGAGCGCACTCTTGCCGCGATCGAACGGGTGGAGACGAACCACCTCGCGGACCTGGAGCCCGCACTGCGGGCATCGCTGTGGTACGAGAAGGCGTGGTGCCTGCGCGAACTCGACCGTCTCGACGAGGCCGCGCAGGCCTACCGTCGCGTGCTCGACGAGGAGCCGCCGCGTGGGAGCCGCGCCGGCGGTGTGCGCGACCACGCGATGCTGGAACTGGCCGAGCTCGACGCCGACGGCGAGCGGTACGAGCAGGCCGCGGACCTGCTGCGCCGGCTTCGACGCACCCGCGGCGACGCCGGCCGCGATCCGGCGTTGGATCGGCAGGTCGAGTACCGACTCGCCCTGTGCGAGTTCCAGCTCGGCAGACGCAAGCAGACGGCGTCGCTGCTGGAATCGTGGCTCGACGACGATCCCGACCCGAAACTCGTTCCATCGGCGCGGCTGTTGTGCGCCGAGTCGCTGATCGGCGGCGGCGGGTACGGCCGGGCGATCGAACACCTCGACCGGCTCGTCGCGGACTTCCCGGACGACGAAGCGTGCGCCCCGGCACTGCTGCGGTTGGGCACCTGCCATGCCGAGTTGCAGCATTGGGCGGACAGCGAGCAGGCGTTCTCGACGTACCTGCAACGCTTCGCGGACACGGAGTTATGGTTCCAGGCGCGGTTCGGCATCGGCTGGGCGCGCGAGAACCAGGGCAATTTCGACGACGCGATCGCCGCGTACCGCGCGGTGACGATGCGGCACCAGGGACCGACCGCGGCCCGTGCCCAGTTCCAGGTCGGCGAGTGCCTGTTCGCCCAGGGCCGATTCGACGAGGCGGTGCGCGAGCTCGTCAAGGTGGACATCCTGTACGCATACCCGCAGTGGAGCGCGGCGGCCCTGTACGAGGCCGGCCGGTGCTTCCAGGAGATCGGCAACCCCGTTGACGCGCGAAGACAGTACCAGCAGGTCCGCCGTGAATACCGCGACACGAAGTGGGCGGCGATGGCCCGCCAGAGGCTCGACGAACTCGCCGACAGCGGCCTGCCCGGGCATTAGGAGACGACCGACGTGAACACGAACCCTGCGCAGGTGCAGAACATCATGGACTTCGTGCAGAAGGGCGGGATCATGATGATCCCGATCGGGCTGTGCTCGTTGATCGCCCTGACCGTGATCATCGAACGGCTGATCGCGCTGCGCCGCAAGACCATCATTCCACCGTCGTTTCTGCCCGGCCTGCAGAAGGTGATGGCCGACAAGCCCGGCGACACGGCGGCCGCGCTGGGCTACTGCCGCCAGAGCACCAGTGCCATCGCGGCGGTGCTCGCCGCGGGGATCCGCAAGATCGACCGTCGCTCGGCGGAGGCGGTCGAGAAGTCGATCGAGGAGGCCGGCGAGCGGGCCGTGCTCAAGATGCGCAAGCACCTCCGGGGCTTGTCGGTGATCGCGTCGGTGACGCCGCTGATGGGGCTGCTCGGAACGATCATCGGGATGATCATGGCGTTTCAGACGGTCGCCATGTCCGGCGAGGCGCTCGGCAAGACCGAGATGCTCGCCGGCGGGATCTACCAGGCGATGATCACCACCGCGGCGGGGCTCTCGGTCGCGATCCCGGTGCTCCTGAGCTACCACTGGATCTCCGCCAAGATCGAACGGCTCGTCGCGGACATCGACGAGATGTCCGTCGACTTCGTCGACGAGTTCGGTGACGGTGGGGCCGCGCCGTCCCCCGCGGTCGCAACGACGTGAAGGAGACGCGGCGGTGATCAGATCGGGCGAAGCTCAGGACCGTGACGTCACGCTGGAGATGACGCCGCTGATCGACATAGTCTTCCTGCTGCTGATCTTTTTCCTGGTGGCGACGACCTTCCACCAGACGGAGCGCGAGATGCAGATCGCGTTGCCGCATGCGGCGTTCAGCGGGCCGATCTCGACGGCGCTGCGTGAGATCATCATCAACGTGGACGCGGAGGGGGCCATCATCGTCAGCGGCCGGACGATCGAGCCCGGCGTCCTCCTCGCGCTCGTCGAGAACGCGATCGAGGCGAATCCGGACCAGAAGGTGACCCTGCGAGGCGACCGCGACACGGCCTACGCCAACATCGTCCGCGTCCTGGACGTCTGCAAGTCCGCGGGCGTGCAGGAGCCGTACCTCGACACCGTGCTCGTCGCGCCGCAATGACATGAACCGTCCGTTGAAAGCCTGGCTCGCCATCAGCTTCGCCGCGTTCGGTCTCGCGGCGGTCGGCGGCGGCGTCGGCCTCGCGTGGTACCTCCGCGAACACAACAATGCCTTCTTCACGGACGCCGACACGATCGACCGCCCGGTGGACGAGTCTTCGCCACGCGACGTGTTGTGGCGCGATCCCACCGATCTCCCGGCGGTGATCAACGGCGCGACCGACGAGTACGGTCCCGCCTTGAGCGCCGACGGGCTGTCGCTGTACTTTGCGCGGCGGACCGCCAGCGACGCCGGCCTCGACATGTTCGTGTCCGTCAAGACGCCGGCGGGTTGGAGCGAACCACGCGCGCTCGACGCGCTCAACAGCGACGGCGACGACCTCGACCCGGTCCTTTCGGCCGACGGCCGCGTGTTGTACTTCTCCAGCAACCGGCCCGGCGGGTCGGGTGACTACGACCTGTGGGCGACGCGTCGCGTCGGGGATTCCTGGGAGACGCCCGTGAACCTCGGCGCGGCAGTCAATTCGCGCGGCAACGACTACGGGCCGGCGCTCACGCCCGATGGTGCGATCCTTTACTTCGCGTCGGACCGCGGCCGGTCCGCCGGCGTCGAGATCCGCGCGCCGGGCGCCTCGGTCAGCGGCGTGCCCCGGCCGGACTTCGATCTCTACAGTTTGGACCTCACCGCGCCCGACGCGTCGCCCGTCGCCGTGGACGGGTTGAACACGCTGCACGACGAGACCGCGCCGGCGGTGAGCCCGGCGGGTGATTTCCTGTACTTCACGTCCGACCGCCCCGGCGGCGAGGGCGACTTCGACCTGTACCGATCACGGCGGCTCGACGGCGCGCACCTTCCGGCGTTGAACCTGGGTAGGCCGGTCAACACCGCGGGCGCCGAGCTCGACCCGGCGGTGAGCCTCGAGGGGTTCGGGCTGTACTTTGCGTCCAAGGTCGAAGGCGGATCGAGCTACGACCTGCGATTCTGCGTTTCACGCGAGGTCTTCACGCGCACCGATGCGTACCGCGCCGACCTGGCGTGGGGCACGCTGTGGGCGGACCTGTGGCCGTACCTGACCTGGCTCGTGGTCGCGGTGACGCTGCTGCTGTTGATCGGGCTCCTGCTGCAGCACTTCGAGTTCCGGAAACTCTCCCTGCTGGCCCGGTGTCTCATGGTGAGCCTGCTCATCCACATGCTGCTGATGGTGCTCTTCGCGTTCTGGGGCGTGTCGTCAGTGCTGTCGGAGTGGAACAGGCCCGGCCGCGGCATGCGTGTCGCACTGACGTCGCCCTCGGTCGGCTCCGGGCTCGCCGGCCAGATCCGCGCGACGCTTGACCAGCCGCTGGGGGACGCGAAACGTCCGGCGTCCGCCGAACGCCGACTGGTTGCGGTGGAAGATGCCCGGGCCGACGACACCGACGTCAAGGCCGACGCGCAGCCCGTGGAGGCCAGCCGCATCGAGACGTCCGCGGCGCCCGTCGTGACGGCGTCGGCCGACGATGCGCCCGCGACCGCCGCCGAGTTGCAATCGGCGGCGACGACGGCCACGATCGCCCAGGCGACCGCCGTGGAACTCGACACGCCGGTCGAGGCCGCCCGCACCGCGCGGGTCGAAGCGTCGGCCGCGTCGATCCCGGCCGAGACCGTGCCGTGGTCGCGTGCCCAACCCGACACCGTCGCGAGTGCCGATGGGCTGGTGACGGCGTACACATCCGCGGCCGTGCCGACGACGAGCACGGTCATCGCCGGCGATCCGACGCCCGTGACCAACGCCGGGCGACGCCACGGCACCGGCACGCCCGTGCCCGCGCCGCGGGCCGCCACCGGTGCAGGCGCGAGCCGCCCGATCGAACTCGCGTTGCCGGCCATGCAGGAGCAGCCCGGCGGGCGTCTCCAACGTGTTGCCGAGCGCGGCACCGATGTCGCGGCGGTCGCAAGCCGCACCGGTGGATCAGAGACTCGAAGCATGAGCGCGATGCCCGCATTCGACACGGATGACGTCCGCGCCGCGCCGCGACTGCAGCCGGCGGCGATGACCTACGGCGCCGCGCCCGGCGCTGCCGCCGATAGGTCCGTGCACGACGCACCGGCGATGGCGATCGCGACGCCGGGCGCCGCCGACGCCGCCACAACCATTGCGGGCCCGTCGGCGATGGCATTCGACCTGCCGCGTCTCGAAGAGTCGTCGGTGGTGTCGGAGCCTGAACGGGCGACGAGTCGCGTGTCGGTGCCGCGCGTGTCAGCGAGGCAGCGCTGGGTGGCACTCGCGGACACGGCCGAAGCAGCCGGCGATCACGTGCCGCGTTACATGGCCGAGCCGGCGTTGACCACTATGGGCAACGCCCGGCCGCGCCGAGCGGCGGGGATGGACGTGGGCAGCGACCGCGTCGACATCGAGCGATTCGACATGCCCGTGCTGGCCGGCCTCGACCTGGACCTGAGAATCCCGACACGCACGGCGCCGCTGCCGGATCCGTACCGGCACCGCGAACCGGTCGTGCGCGAGGAGATCATCGAGGCCATGGGCGGCACCGCCGAAACCGAAGAGGCCGTGGCGCTCGCGTTGGACTGGCTCGCCCGCCACCAGGGACCCGACGGGCGCTGGGACGGCGAGCACTTCGACGACCGATGCGGGCGGTGCAGCGGCACGCAGCGGGTCAAGTGCGACATCGCGTTGACGGGGCTGTCGGTACTGTGCTTCGTCGCCGCCGACCACACGCACGTCAAGGCAGGCCCGTATCGCCGGACGGTCGACCGCGCACTGGGGTGGCTCCTGGAACAACAGTCGCATGACGGTGGGATCATGGACGGCGAGTCGCTGTACAGCCATGGGATCGCGGCGATCGCGCTGGCCGAGGCGTACGGCATGACGCACGACCCGGCGTTGAAGGACGCCGTCGAGTCCGCGATGTCGTTCATCTACGAGGCCCGGAACAGGGCGGCGGGGGGGTGGCGGTACCGCCCGGGCCAGGCCGGCGACACGTCGGTCATGGGCTGGCAGATCATGGCGCTCACCAGCGCCAAACGCGCGGGGCTCGACGTGCCCGAAGAGGCGTTCGAGATCGCCGACCGGTGGCTCGACCTCGTGCACCGGCCGTCGCGCCCGGGAACGTACGCCTACCAGCCGCGTCGCGAGGTGACGCCGGCGATGACCGCTGAGGGGATGTTCATCCGGCAGTTGCTCGGTGCCGACCGCGACGAACCGAGGATGCGCGGGTCGGCGGCGTACATTCTCGACCACACGCCCAGCTGGGTCCCGGACGCCAACACCTATTACTGGTACTACGCGACGCTGGCGTTGTTCCAGCACCAGGGCTCGGCGTGGCGGGAGTGGAACGAGGGGATCAAGCTGCTGCTGGTCGGCCGCCAGCGTCGGGACGGCGGTGCCGCCGGCAGCTGGGACCCCGACGGTCGCTGGGCAGGCGTGGCGGGCCGCGTCTACCAGACTGCGATCGCCACGCTGACGCTGGAGGTCTACTACCGGTACCTGCCGCTGTACGCGCGGCCGCAGTAGCCACGTCGCACCACGGCCGAGCTCGCTTCGCGAGCTCAACCGTGCCACCCATCGCGGCGGGCCTGAACGGACGCGCAAGGACAAACGCGCAGCGGGTGGCACGGTTGAGCCGGACGCCGAAGGCGGCCGGCTCGGCCGTGGAGCGACGTCCAACCACGGCAGAGCTCGGACGAGCTCAACCGTGCCACCCGTCGCAGCGGGCCTGAACGGACGTGCAAGGACAAACGCGCAGCGGGTGGCACGGTAGAGCGGAGCTCGGCCGTGGAGCGAC